>Ga0209742_10000119_pt1 | contig 44501 bp, 40 predicted proteins | sample DeeMarSeWOR38_10_FD_187462 | JGI IMG/M metagenome (GOLD analysis project Ga0209742, IMG submission 187462) | Marine sediment microbial communities from White Oak River estuary, North Carolina - WOR-3-8_10 (SPAdes) (version 2) | ecosystem: Environmental > Aquatic > Marine > Intertidal zone >...
GGCCGCCGGCAGCGGCATCCGCATGGGGCTATCCTCCCCAAAACAGTTTTACGAGTTGGGGGGAGACCCAATCCTGATCCATACTCTCAGGGTTTTTCAGCAGATAGAGGCAATCGGGCACATCGTTGTGGTTGTGCCAACGGAGAGCTGCTCCTGGGTTGAAGATCTGGTGCAAAGCAATCATCTGACAAAGGTATACAGGGTTATTGCAGGGGGCAATGAACGCCAGGATTCAGTTCTTTTCGGACTTAAGGTGTTGCCGGACGATGTGGAACTTGTACTGGTGCACGACGGGGTGAGACCATTTGTGCCTGTCAGAGTGGTCGAGAATTGCCTGCAGGAGGCAGAGAAAAGCGGTGCCGCCATGGCTGCCATTCAGGTTAAAGACACCTTAAAGGCAGTTTCCAGCCAGAAAGTGATCGAAAAAACAATCAACCGTACTGATGTCTGGCAGGCTCAAACTCCGCAAGTTGCCAAGAAAGAGCTTTTGCTGGAGGCCTATGCTCTGGCAGCAGAAAAAAAGGATTTTATCGCTACAGATGAGGCGGGGCTCCTTGAACTCCTGGGCTGTCCCGTGAAAGTGGTGGAGGGGTCCGAAAAGAATATTAAAATCACCCGACCAGAAGATCTCATCCTGGCAGAGGCGATACTCATGGAAAGAGGGCAAGATATTAGGAATTTGGCAGGAAGCAGCCATTACCACAGCGGCTTCGGTTATGATGCCCACCGTCTGGTAAGCGGACGACCCCTGATATTAGGGGGGGAAAATATCCCGCATGAAAAAGGATTGCAGGGCCACTCGGATGCCGATGTATTAACCCATGCTCTCTGCGATGCCATCCTTGGCGCTGCAGGCGCAGGTGACCTTGGAGAACATTTTCCGGATACGGACCAGAAATATAAGGATATCAGCAGTTTGAAAATTCTGCAAAGCGTTGTTTCTCTGGTGGCAGCAAAGGGATATGTACTTGCAAATGCCGATATAACCGTGGTGGCACAAAAGCCCAGGCTGACCCCCTATTTTGCCGCCATGAAAAAACATCTCGCCGCTGCCTGCGCTGTTGATCCTGGCCGCATAAATCTTAAGGCCACCACAACAGAAGAGATGGGTTTTGAAGGCAGGGGTGAGGGCATATCCGCCCATGCGGTGGTGTTGTTGAAGAGGAGGTAATTCAATGAATTACGAGTGCCTAGAGTGCCCAAAGTTGCAAGTGCCTAAAGTTGCAAGTGCCTAAAGTTGAAAAATTATAGGCGCCGGGCTCAGGGCACAGGACGCAAGGGAAAAGAAGGGGTAAAGATTTCTTTTCCGCCAACTGGGGACTGTCAAATATCTTTTCCCTCGACCCCTCGACTCCTAGAACCCTTTCTCCTTTACCTCTCAGGTTAATGAATAGATCCTTTCCACCTTGTGATACGCCCCTTTGGGGGAAAGAATGCTGGAGTAGAGTTTAAAATCCTTCACCTGGAAAGGTTCCTGGCTGAAAAGCCCGTTTCCGGATAGGAAATTTGCAATTTTATGGACAGGGCTGTTTTTCAGGCGGGCAAGTGTTATGTGTGGTGAGAATTTTCTGCCTTCTGGCTCAACCCCGACCCGTAAGAGCCTGGTATCAATTTTTTTTCTCAAAAGCTGCAATGGTTCACTTTTTTCCAGGCCTATCCAGAGAACCCGGGGCGCCCCCCTGGGAGGAAAATATCCGACGCCCTTGAGCTGCAGGGTAAATGATGCTGAGTTTACTTCATCCAGTATATTTTTGATGTCGCGGAACAGCGCGCCATCCACCTCACCTATAAAGCGGACCGTGAGGTGCAGCTGTTCAGGGATGACCCATTTTGCGCCTGGAATGCCAAAGGACATTGATTCCAGGTTTTTTTTGATTGTTTCGGGGAGATCAACTGCAATGAAAAGGCGTGGCATAATTTAATTTTGAATTTTGAATTATGGGTGAACAGCATTAGATATTAATTGCATTTTAATTTAAAATTGTTTGCAAAGAAACTGTTTACGATCCACATAAAATATAAAAAATCAAAAATTTATTCATCTGGATTATTTAATGAAACACCAGGAAGAAAAAATTGCCCCCATCCGATGGAAACCTCTGTGGGACAAAATAGATACCATATTGCTGGATATGGACGGAACCCTGCTTGACAAGCACTTTGACGATTATTTCTGGGAACATTATGTTCCTGAGATATTTGCAGAGAAAAATGATTTGACACCGTTGGAAGCAAGGAAAGAACTCCTGGCCCGCTACAAAAGTATTGAAGGGACCCTGGCATGGACAGACCTTGACTACTGGTCGGAAAAACTTGACCTGGACATCCCTGCCTTGAAACTCAAGATCCATCACCTGATCCAGGTACATCCCTATGTTATTGACTTTCTGCAGTACTGTGTAAATTTAGAGAAGAAAGTACATCTCGTTACAAATGCTCACAGCAAGACACTGGACATAAAGATGCGAAAAACTGAAATCGGCTGTTATTTTGACCGTATTATCTGCTCCCAGGATATAGGCCTGCCAAAAGAAGATCCCAGGTTCTGGGTGCGGCTGGAAGCGATGCTAGGATATGATAAGCAGCGCACCCTTTTGGCTGACGATAATGAAAATGTCCTGCTGGCAGCCCAAGCCTATGGCATGGGAGTATTGATTTTTGTTGCCAGGCCGAGTAGCCGGGCAGAAATTTTTTATTCGGAGAAATTTCCATCCATAGTATATTTTAAGGAAATGATAATTTGAATGGCGCAGAAATTTCAGTTCAAAATTTAAAGGTCCGGTCTTTCCAGGCTAAACAGCAAACTTATTTTTCAATCGAGGGCACAGATGACTCCAGATGAAATGCGGGAGAAGGCAATTGGTCTATTTAAAAAACGGTTTCATTGAAGCCAGGCAATCCTTGCCGTGGGCCAGGAAAAATTAAACATGGTGGACCATTCGGCTGTCAAGGCAGTCGGTGCATATGGTGGCGGTATTGCCAGTTCCGGAAGTGTGTGCGGAATATTGCTGGGAGGGGTTGCCATGATTTCCAGTATGTACAGCAGGGGCAGCCTTGATGAACAAGAAAATCCCCGTCTCTGGGCGTTAAGCAGTAAATTCCTGAAAAAATTTGAAGACTTGGCTGAACCCTACGGCGGCATGAACTGTCGGGATATCGCCGGTGTCGACTGGAAAAACAGGGATGCGGTTAAAGAGTATTACTCCAAACCGGAGAGCAACCGCAAAATTTGTATCAAACTTGTTGGTGAAGCCGCCAGTATTTTAGGAGAGCTTTTGGAGCAGGAAGAGGCAGGAAACAGAGAGGAAAAACAGCCCTAATTGTAACCCTGGAGAAAAAGGATCTGGTAGGTAACCTTGCATGCTCCATAGGTCATATCAAACCACTCATTAAGCCGCATTATGCCTGCAGGTGTAAGGGGCCGCTGCATATTCTGCTGCCAGCCGGCGGTACCTGTCTTTTTAATATGCAGCAGAAGATCGTGCACTGAGCTGTATTCTTTTTCAACGAGTTCCTCCTCCACCGACCCTTCCTTAAAATAACTGCGCAAAGCTTTCTGCAGCCTTTCCCGCTGAGGAAATGTGTGCGCGGCCAGGCCCTCTGCAAGGGATTGCATGGCTCGCAGGCCTTGCCCCAGTTCCTTCAAGCTCTCCGGACCAAAGATGGAACAGGACAAGGAGCCGCCCGCTGCCAGGATACGGGCAATATGATGCAGGGCATTTTCGATCTCAGCGAACCACTGCAGGGAGCCGTTGCTGGCCACCAGGTCAAATGTTTTTTCCTGAGCCTCCTGCAAAAACCGTTCTCCTTCAGCGCAGACAAAGTCAATGGCTTTACCCTGCAGTTTATAGCGGGCTTTTGCGAGCATCTCCGGCGAAAAATCAAGGGCAACTATTTTTGCTCCAGGGAATCGGGCTGCCAGCAGTGCGGTAAAATTGCCGGTCCCGCAGCCAATCTCCAGAATGGTTTTGATTTCTGGTTTTTTATGCGCCGGGGGGAGTTTTGCCGCCAGTCTGCGGGCAACTTCAGTCTGCACCTTGGCATAGTTATCGTATGATTCTGCTGCCCTGGAGAATTTTACCTGGATAACCCGCTTCTTCATCTCTTGCTGAAGCGTTGAACCGTCATGCATGAAGACAAAGTGCCCGGCTGTGTGGAGGATCTCGACTTCAGCCCCTGGAAGTTTTGCTATTTCATTTACGGGAGCGATGATATCCTGTTTGCCGTGGATCAGCCTGATGGGAATGTTGGGTAGCGGGCTGGGGATTTTAAATGTTGAGAGGTAAGAAAGACCGCTTTGCAGCCGCGCACTGTTTGTTTCTATAGCTTCAATATAGAGAGGTTCAAGGGTTACACAGAAGTTTCTGTACGCCTCCTTTTCCCCAAGAAAGCATTTTCTGTAGAAGCTCTTGAGAAACGGTTCCGGCTCCCGGGAGAATTCTGCCCGGATTGTCTCAACTTCATGCGCAGGCCAATGGGCCCGGAGTGAAACAAGAACAAGGGCTTCGATCAGATCACTGTATTGGGCAGCAAATTCCAGTCCCAGCATGGCCCCTAAGGACCATCCTACAAGCCTGGCCTTCCTGATTTTTTTTGAAATGAGAAATTGTGACAGATCCTGTTTGAATGTTGCAGGATCAAGCGGAGTTTCAGGATATATCCAGTTTGGTGCCGGTTTTAGCAGACGGACTATTCTGCCGTCAAAAGCCCAGCCGGGCAGAAAAATGGTCGGTGCTCCTGTGTCTGGATGAAACTCAATGTTTTGAAAGGAATGGCTCATGGAAGGTATTTTATAGCGAATATGGGAAAGAGCGGCAAGAACCGGCAGAAAAAGGAATTAAAGGGATATTTTGCGGCAAGAGGCCGCCAGAAACTGGGCGCATCTTTTCAGGTCCTCTTCCTGGTGGTATCTCGTTATGGAGAAGCGCAGGCGGGCTGAACCTTCCGGCACTGTCGGCGGCCGCACTGCCTTTACATAAATATGGTTCTTCCGGAGTTCTTCTGCTATGGCCATGGCTTTCCCGCTTTCTCCGACCATGACGGGAACAATCTGGGAGGGGCCGGGATCATCCTGAAAGCCATTTTTACGGAGTTGTTTTTTAAAGAAGGCAACCTTGGCGTGCAGGTCTATGCGGAGTTGCGGTTCAGATTCTACAAGGAAGAGGGAAGCAAGAGTGGCTCCAACAACAGCCGGTGGCAAGGCTGTGGAATAGATGAAGGAGCGGGCCTTATTGACAAGAAAGTCAACTAATTCCTGGGAGGCTGCAGCGTAGGCGCCATAGCTTCCCAGGGCCTTGCCGAAGGTGCCCATGGCAATGTCCACCTCCTGGCTGACTTTATCTTCTTCGATGATGCCGGCACCATTTTCTCCGTAAATTCCTGTAGCATGGGCTTCATCAACCATCAGCATGAAGTCAAAGCGATTTTTGAGCTGTACAAGTTCAACAAGGGGGCAACGGTCACCGTCCATGGAATAAATGGATTCAACAACAATAAGGCAATTGTTGAACTGGCTGCGTTTTTCCTGCAGGATCTGTTCGAGATGAACCAGGTCATTGTGTCTGAACCGTATGGTCCTTGCCCCGGAAAGCAGGCAGCCATCGTAAATGCTTGCATGGCTCAAACGGTCTGTAATGATCAGGTCGCCTCTCCCGACGAGGGCGGGGATAATGCCGATGTTAGCCAGATAGCCGCTGCCGAATGTCAGGGCAGCTTCCTTTGACTTAAGCAGGGCGATTTTCTCTTCCAGCAGGTGGTTGATTTCCAGGTCACCACTCATCAGCCTTGCAGCACCGGCACCGGCACCGAACATTTCCAGATATTTTATGCTGGCGCCAATGACCTCGGGATGTTCCGACAGGGCAAGATAATCATTGGATGAAAAGTCCAGCAGCCTGTCTTCAGAGTCCAACAACCTGAGCCATCCGTGACCGAGACGAATTAAGGGAGTTAAAGAACGCAATGTCCCGGCCTTTTTTCTTTCCAAAAGAAATTTTTTCATGCGTTTCATTAATCCAAATCCTGGTTTTGATTTCCGGGTTATTTCTTCAGCCCAAAAATACCCCCGTCATTTTTAGCGGTAAAAGCCGGTCCGGGTGTCCCCCTTTTTTTATAGCGGTATTTTCTGGAAGGCTTATGCCTGGACTTACTGAGCTGTGGAACAGATTCCGTTATGATATGTTCCGGGATCTTTTTACCTGTAGTTGCTTCGGAGAAAATACGGAAAACAAGGTCGCATTCCCGGTAATAACTTTTCCGCTTCAACCATTTCGGCCAACTGTTATCCCTGGAAAAACGGATAAACTGAGGCAGGTTGACAAGGTGCATCGCCATGCTTTCCTTGTGGGCCCGCTTGATGCTCATGGGCCCCAGGATTTCATCGAGCCGGTCTCTTGTCTTGTGCAGGAAACGATGAAATTCAGGACCTTTGTAATTCTTATGCAAAAGATCAAACTCTGTAATTGCCCAGGGCAGCAAAACCAGGGAGAAAAGAAGCTGGTCGGGAAGTTTTATGCTCCTGGAATGCAACCTGTCAACAACTGCCAGGATGGCAAGTAGCAATTCGCGATTCTGTGCCCGGTCAGGAGCCTCATGTGCCGGCTGATAAAAGGGGAAAAGCACATAAAAAATACCGGACTCCATGGCAAGTTGCGCCCAGGCTCTACTGGCTGAGCTGCGGAGATCTTTCATCAGTTCATCACGGATTCGCGAGATGGGGCATAGCCTCAGCTTGTCCTTGTGATTAATGATCGCCTGCCAGGTCTTTGGTTCGATGGAAAAATTGTTGCGTGCGGCGTGGCGTATAACCCGCATCATCCTTGCCGGATCACGCTGTACCCTCCTTTCCGGCTCACCGATAAAACGGATAAGGCCCTTTTCCAGGTCTTTGACCCCCCCCGTATAGTCAATGATGGTGTTGTTTTCAATCTCATAGAACAGGCCATTGATGGTCAGGTCCCGCCGGAAGGCATCATCGGAAGGGGAGCCATAAGTATTGTTGGCTGCCAGCAGACTTTCTGCGGAGTTTTTGGAAACTCCGTTCAGATCGAACTCGCTCCGGCAGCGGAAAGTGGCAACCTCGACAATCTTGCCGCCGTGAAAAAAGACCTGCACCAGCCTGAAGCGTCTGCCGATCAGGCGGCTGTTCTTGAAAATTTTGCGGAGTTGTCCGGGCCGTGCATCGGTACTGATATCAAAATCCTTCGGGGTTTTACCGAGGTAGAGGTCCCGGACCCCGCCGCCGACCAGATAGGCCAAATGTCCTGCATCACGCAGACGGTAGAGGACCTTCAGTGCTTCACGGTCAATGTTTGTTCTGGATATGGGGTGATCCGACCTGGGGATAATACGGGGGGGATTTGTAATGTCAACGGGTGTGCTTGCAGTTCCCGGGGCAGTTGGCATGGCTATTTCTTATACAGGATAACTTCAGGGTTCAGGAGGCAGCTGGTTCCTTGTAGACAGACTCGGCCTGGGATATAAACATATCAAAGACCTCTTTGACCGTTAGTATTTCCTTCATCTTGTAGACATTCTCCCCTGAAAACACAAGACCTTCCTCAATATTACCGTCTTTTGCCATTGTCAGTCTTTCAGAGATGCAATAAAAGTGATCACATTTTTTCAAACATTTATATTTGCATTCTTTGGCTTTCAGCTCCTCTCCGGCTTCCATTTGGTCAACAAACGGTGTTCTGATTGCCCTGCCGGGCAGGCCGACCGGTGAACGGATAAGGGTCACATCTTCTTTTTTGGCATTGAGATAAGCCTGCTTGAAAGCATCCGAGACCGAGCATTCTTTTGTCAGGACAAAGCGGGTGGCGACCTGTACACCATCGGCCCCGTACTTGTCCATCATTTCCGCCATGTCATAGCCATCAGTGATCCCGCCTGCTGCAATAAGGGGAACTTTTTTTACCACCTCGCGGATTTTGGGAAAGAGGTCGCGCAGGGCAATATCGGTGCCCAGGTGGCCGCCGGCTTCTTTGGCCTCAACTATAATGGCAGCAGCCCCCAGCTTTTCTGCAAGCCTGGCAAAGGCAGGGGAAGAAACAATGGAGACAATCGGTGTATTGTTCTCTTCGCCGATTTTGAAGATATCCCTGGAAAAGCCCGCACCGGTAATAATCATGTCGACGCCGGCTTCAATGGAGGCTTTAACCAGGTTATAGAAATTTTTCATGGCGAACATGATGTTCACCGCGATAATGCCTTTTGTGGCATTTTTGGCCTTGATAATGTCCGCCTTGAGCTCATCAACAGGGATGGAGGAGCCGCCTATGGTACCGATGCCTCCACATTCAGCAACGGGAACGGCCAGGGCCGATGTGGAAACCCGGATAGACATCCCGCCCTGGATAAGGGGAACAGGGGCAATATATGGACCAATGGTTAAAGAGGGTAGTTTCATGTGTTTGAATTACAGAGACATAAAGCCTTTCTGCCTGGTTCTTTGGCACAAAGGACTAAAACTCCGGTGTTGACGCAAATTTTTTAATAATGCAACAATAACTTGCTTTTAATAATAAATAAAAACGATTTCCACTCGTTAATAACGCACGACTATGCCCGGCTTCAGGCACTTTGTCAAGTCAAAGCATGCCTGTACCGGGGACATTGCTTGACTTTTTGCCAGCGGTACGAGTAAAGTTGTCCGTTTATTTTTTCATATTAATACATTTCTATTGTAATTAGGAGAAGATTTTGAGCATAAAAGCTTTAAAAGGCTTTAAGGATATCCTGCCCGACGAGGTTGGTCTCTGGCAGTTCATAGAAAAAACCGCCCGGGACATTTTTCAAAGGTATGGCTTTGAAGAGATCAAGGTCCCGATTCTGGAGAAGACAGAGCTCTTTGTCCGGACCATTGGAGAAAGCACAGATATTGTCGAGAAGGAGATGTATACCTTTGTAGACCGCAACGGTGCTTCAATAACCATGCGTCCCGAGGGCACCGCACCGGTTATCCGCTCCTACATTGAAAACGGTCTGTATGTTCGGGGGTCGGTCCAGCGGCTCTATACGGTCGGCCCCATGTTCAGGCATGAAAGACCCCAGAAGGGAAGGCTGCGCCAATTTCACCAGATGAGTGTCGAAGTCCTCGGCTCAAACAGTACCAGGATTGACACCGAGGTAATGGCCATGGCCTGGCATATCCTGCAGGAAATAGGGCTGCCGGCAAGCCTGGAGATCAACTCTCTGGGATGCCCGGAGTGCCGTCCTTCATTCAAGGAAGCAATGCAGGGGTTTCTGCAGAAGCGCAGCAAGCACCTGTGTGAAGACTGCCAGCGCCGCAGCAGCACTAACCCGCTCCGTGTCCTTGACTGCAAAAGTGAGCATTGCCAGGCCCAGTATGTTTCGGCACCCTCAATCTTAGACCATCTCTGTAGCGCCTGCAGTCAACATTTCCGGGAGGTCAGGCAGAACTTAAGCCTGCTTGGCGTCCCTTTCGCTGTAAATGCAAAAATGGTGCGGGGGCTTGACTACTATACCAGGACAACCTTTGAATTGATCACGACTGAACTCGGGGCCCAGGGGGCGATTGGCGCCGGCGGCAGATACGACGGCCTGGTCCGGCAGCTTGGCGGTCCCGAGGTCCCCGGTATTGGTTTTGCCATGGGGATGGAGAGACTGGTCATGCTTTTAAGCCAGAAACAAAATGAGAGGCTTGAGACCCTGCCGCTTCTCGACCTGTTTCTTGTCACCCTGGGAGAGGCAGCCAGTGAAAAAGGATTTATCCTGCTGCAGATGCTTCGCTCACAGGGATTGCGTGTCATGATGGACCATGAAGGCAGGAGCATGAAAAATCAGCTGAAGCAGGCTGATAAGCAGAATGCCCGCTTTACACTTATCCTTGGTGATAATGAACTGGCAAATTGTGAAGTGCTCCTGAAAGATATGCATTCCGGTGAGCAGCAACTTGTTGAACTCACGCCTGTATTTGAGGACTGGGCTGCTGTTATCATGACGAAAATCAGGCAACAGTAAACATAAAAACACAGCTGAAAGCGGGCAAGTGACAGAATCACAGCCTGTTGTGCTGTTCAGGACAATGAGGAGTAACGACATGGAATCTATGGGGGGACTCAAACGGAGTCATTCCTGTAATGATCTTGGAGTGGATAATGTGGGAGAGGCCGTCACCCTTATGGGCTGGGTGCTGCGGCGCCGTGACCATGGTGGCGTCATATTCATCGATCTCCGCGACCGCTGGGGCATTACCCAGGTTGTCTTTAATCCTGAGATCCATGCTGATGTGCATGCCAAGGCACATCAGCTGCGCAGTGAATGGGTAATTGCTGTGCAGGGCCGGGTGGAACGGCGACCGCCTGATATGGAAAATCCCAATCTTAAAACAGGCGCTATTGAGGTTTTAATCGACACCCTGCGCATCCTGAACTCCAGCCTTACCCCGCCGTTCCCACTGGACGAGGAAGTTGAAGTCTCCGAAAACCTGCGGCTCAAGTACAGGTATATTGACCTGCGGCGCCCTTCAATGGCAGCAAATCTCATTATGCGGCACAGGGCTTCCCAGTCTGTGCGAAGATACCTGGATGAAAAGAATTTCCTGGAAATTGAAACCCCGGTCCTGACCCGCTCTACGCCGGAAGGGGCAAGGGATTATCTGGTTCCAAGCCGGGTAAATCCTGGAAAGTTCTATGCCCTGCCCCAGTCACCACAGCTTTTCAAACAACTCCTGATGGTATCCGGTCTGGACAGGTACTACCAGATTGTCCGCTGCTTCCGGGATGAAGACCTGCGTGCCGACCGGCAGCCTGAGTTTACCCAGATCGACATGGAGCTTTCCTTTATTGAGGAGGAAGATATCTATGAAATTATTGAAGGCATGATGCTGAAGCTTTTCAAGGATGTCCTCAATATTGAACTGTCTATACCTTTTGCCAGGATGAACTATGAGGAAGCCCTGGCCCGATTCGGCACGGACCGTCCTGATACACGATTTGGTCTTGAGCTTGTGGACCTGACAGAAACAGTCAGGGATTGCGCTTTTAATGTTTTTCAGACCGCAGTCAGGAAAGGAGGTCTGGTAAAAAGCATCAATGCCAAGGGATGTGGGGATTTTTCCCGCAAGGACCTTGATGATCTTACCGGCTATGTCGGCCAGTTCGGGGCCAAGGGCCTTGCCTGGGTTAAAGTAAAGCCTGGCGGGGAGTGGCAGTCGCCCATTACGAAATTTTTCACGGACGAAGAACGTGAATCAATAAGCAAAGAGCTTGGAGCAGAAGAAAATGATGTCCTGTTTTTTGTCGCCGATGCAGGATCGATTGTCCACCAGTCGCTCTCTGAACTGCGACTGGAACTTGGGAGGAGGCTTGGCCTCATTAACAGGGACAGCTACAATTTTGTCTGGGTTGTTGATTTTCCCCTTCTGGAGTACGACCATGATGAAAAACGGCATGTGGCAGTACACCATCCATTTACAGCTCCTAAAGCAGAGGATATAGAATTCCTTGAAAAGGACCCTGGCCGTGTCCGCAGCAAGGCCTATGATCTGGTTTTGAACGGTATAGAGATTGGCGGCGGGAGTATCCGCATCCACCAGAAAGAGATGCAGGATGTCATCTTTGCCGCACTGGGAATCTCCAGGGAAGAGGCCGCTGACAAATTTGGCTTTCTCCTGCAGGCTTTGGAGCTCGGCGCGCCACCGCATGGCGGCATTGCCTTTGGGCTTGACCGGCTCCTGATGATTCTGGCTGGACGCGAAACGATCCGTGACGTGATAGCCTTTCCAAAGACCCAGAAAGCAACCTGTCCGCTCACTGAAGCACCCGCCTCCGTGGCCAGGAAACAACTCACTGAACTATATCTGCGTCCTGACTGGGAGTAGAGGTTCAACAGTACAGCAAACCCCCAGTTTCCCCGGCAGGCAGATACCTGCTAGAGAAACTGGGGGTTGATCTCGATCTCTGCCTTGTCTCTGACATTTGCAAGCCAGGAAGCCAGCAGCGCTGATTTCTTTCGTTCCAGCAGTCCGGTTCTGAATGCATTCTCCTGCTCGGTGAAGAGGTCAGAGGCAGGGGTTCTCTTTTCCATGAACCTGAAGACATAAAACACGCCATCAGCGGATACCGCCTCTTCCGGGTAAGGTTTTTCTTCCGAGAGCTCAAAGCCCATGTTGACGATCTGCGGAGGCAGGGATGAACCTGCTGTAGCATTCCGGGTCAGGTAGTCAGAAGTCTTGACAGCCATATTAAATTTTGCCGCCTCTGCAGCAAAATTTGCCTTGCTCTCTTCTTTAAGCGCGGAGAGCATGACGCCTGCAGTTTCTTTGGCCATGGCTTCTGATTTGGCATTGATATAGTCCTCCCGGACCTGCTGTTCTACATCCTCAAATAAAGCGGTTTCGGGTTCTTTTTTGTCAGCAGCAAATATGATGGCATATCCCTGCGGGGTTTCGACCAGTGAACTGAGTTCCCCTTTATTTAAAGAAAAAGCCGCATCAAGAAAGGAAGGGTCAGAGGCCATGCTCACCTTTGAACCGCTTTTCCCCGGAGATTTTCTGGAAAAAAAGTCTGTCTTCTCAACCGGGATATTACTGTTCTGGCTGAATTTGTCCAGACTGCCGGCAAGGATGATATTTTCGTAGGCCTCGGTAGCCTTCGTAAAAGCAAGTTCTCTCGATTTTTGGGCCTGGAGCTGGGCCGCGATCTCGTCTTTCACCTCTTCAAGCGGCTTAGTATTAGCTGGTTCAATCTTTTCGAGTTTTATAATATGGAAGCCGAACTGGGTTTCAACTATATCGCTTATCTCCCCTTCATTTAATGAAAATGCTGCATCCTCAAAGGGTTTCACCATTCTTCCCCGGGTAAAAGCGCCAAGGTCCCCTCCTCTGGGCCCTGTCGGACCCTCGGAATACTGCTTGGCGAGTTCGGCAAAATCTTCGCCGGATTTGGCAAGTTCGAGTACCTGGAGAGCCATGTTCCGCTTCTCGGCAAGGACATCTTCAGAATCCTCTGCAGAAGTTTTTATGAGGATATGGCGGGCCCGACGTTGTTCAGGCATGGAGTAACGGCTGATATTCTGGCGGTAGAAAGCTTCCAGGTCTTCATCGGGTATTGCGGGTTTTTCCTCAGCAACATAGGGGAAGGCAAGAAAGTGCAATTTTACCTGCGGCTCGGTCTGGTAGTTTTCTTTGTTTTCCTCGTAGTATGATTTCAGCTGTTCCTGGTCTGTTGCAATTTTATCCCGAAAATCTGCACCACTGAAAGAGACATATTCGATTTTAATTTCCTCGTTGTCAAAATCGAACTGGTCCTTGACCTCCAGTGGGGTCAGTTTGGCAAAATGTGAGAGGTATTCAATCACCTTGCCTGCAAGAAGATCGGTCCGCATGGTATCTTCAAAAGAAGTGGGGGTCATGCCGGAGCTGGAAATAATGTTCTTGTACTGTTCAACATTAAAGACCCCGTTGCTCCGGAAGGCTTCCATTTTTTCGACAGCCTGCTGGACTTCAAGGTCACTTACCATGATGCCCATCTCTCTGGCGCCCTGCCGCAGAAGGGATCGTTGAATGAGCTGCTCCAGGGCCTGGTTTTCCAGGTCAAGGCTTTCAAGCAGTCCTTTCGGCAGAGTCCCCCCAAACTGGTCACGGTACTGGTTTGCCAAACGTTCGTAGGCCTTTTGAAATTCCTCGTAAGGGATGACTTCATCATTGACTTGCGCCACGGAGTTCCTTGAGCCACGGTAGCCGCCTACGCCCCAGAAGATAAAGACAAGTGCAATAATGAGAATCGTGCCCTGAATAAGGGGCGATTGAGCTTTTTTCCGAAGTAAATCAAGCATGTATTCTCTCCTTCCTGAGCAAATGAAAAGGGGTGGTTATTTAAAAGGTGCAATTGTGCAATGCAATATGTAAATATGCGTGTATTGTTTCTGCAATGCCTGATGCATAACAATATATTTTATTCGAAAGACAGTACTTATTACCAGGGAAAAATAATAATGCAACTAATAGAGAGGGTCTCCTGTAAAAAAGATCAGGCTGGAGAATCTAAAAACATATTTCTGTCATGAATTCAAAAAATATATGGGGAAAATTCTCTTCATGTGATAGGGCTATAGATAAGATTAATATATGCAATTTCCCGCCCGTCTGAAGGGAGAAAAAAATGTTAATGATTACTTGACAAAGAATAGACGCTATATTATGAAGGACTATTCATTATTTGTTACGAAAGTTCGGCAAAGACTGGAACAATCAACAATATACTAGACTGAAAGCAAGGAGGAAAACCAAGATGGCAAGTATCGAGCATAATGGCAAATCGTACGAAGTGGATGAGGATGGCTTCTTGTCCAAAGGCATGGAAGACTGGGATGAGAACTGGGTTGACTATGTCAAGGGGATAGAAGGCATCTCCGAGATGACCGAAGAGCATCAGAAGGTAATTGATGCCCTGCAGGAGTACTACAAGAAAAATGGTATTGCTCCTATGGTTCGCATTCTTTCTAAAACCACAGGCTTCCCGCTGAAAAGAATTTATGAGCTCTTCCCTTCCGGACCAGGCAAGGGAGCTTGTAAAATGGCTGGTCTGCCCAAGCCGACTGGTTGTGTATGATTTGTTTTTCAACACTTCAATAAAAAAAGGGAGAAGGAAAAACCTTCTCCCTTTTTTTATGCGCTAAAGGAAGATCATTCTTCCAGATAATTATCCAGCAGCTGCTGGTGAATAGCAGCGACCCTTTCCTGGTATTCCCCCGGACCGATTTGTGCTCCACGGATACCGCCGCGAAGATTGATTTCCCCGAGATAGGATTTTCCTTCTTTTGTTATGATAAGATCCAGATGGCCATAAGGAAATTGACCGCGTGCCATTACCCGGCGGCAGAGTTTTGTCTGTTCGGCGGAAAGCTCGCAGGGCTTGCTCTGCCCGCCTTGATGCAGGTTGTTGCGGAAATTATTGGGATTATGGCGCCAGTACGCCTCTGTATAGTCTCCCAGGCAAACGACTCGGATATCACGACACTCAGCCTTAAAGGGCTGCAGGACAAAAGGGAAGGGGATATTGCCCAGGGAGGCATGGGTAAATACTTCTTCCACAGACTGCCAGAAAAGTACACCCATGCCTGCATTCCTGCGGTCAAGCTTGGTAACCACCGCGGCGATGGAGTTTTTCTCATAGTCTGATATGGCTGCAACCAGGTCATGGTGGGCATGAATGGCGCGGGTCAACGGCAGCATAAACGGGGCAAAAAGGGCAGTCTGCAGCGTTTTAGAGCGACTGGCCAGTTGCGATAGGCCTGAAGGAACCAGGTGCACGCCCCGCACACTCAGGTCAAGAAGTAAAGGTTCTTCAGATTCTCTGAGGCGCAAGCGTCCAACGACTATATCACCTTGCCGTAGAGAATTATACTGAGCCCTCAGAGTGGAATTGTCCCGGATAACCAGTTTTGCACGGCTCAAGTCATTAATCCTCTTATTGAATAAATGCCCTTAACAATACAGCAGAATACTAGAAGAGCATTTCCAGGAAGCGCTTATGAAACTGGGTGAGATCGGCGCCGCAATCACCACAGTAGAATTTTACCTGGCCCAGGACCTGTGAGTCATCAAGCTCCTGGCTGAAACTGCCGTCACTGTGCTGTATAAAGCGTGTAGTAAGAATAACCCCATCTGATACTTCGAGAAATTCCTTGTTGTTGCCACATTCAGGACAGGTTATTCGCTGGGTGCTTGGGAAGGTTACCACTTTAGATCTTGTTTTTTGTTTCTTGAGCTTGGACGCATCAGAATAACTCATTGCAAGAGAAATCCTCCATAATATTTGATTCGCTTTTCTATAAAGCAGTACCACCCTATTGTCAACACTTGTAGGAAATAGTCTGCCAAACATTTCCGGGAAAGGGGAGTTCATTATTGCAAAATGCAATGATTACAAATGGTTGAACAGATCAGATGCGATTGGGAGTTTAACCGCGAGGCAGGGAGAAACTGCCATACGGTAAAGATCTTGGGGGCAAAAGTGGAGTACGATCAGTAATAATGGATTTCAAAGGTATCGGTGTCGCCAACAGGAGTTTCTTCGGTAAGCTGAACTTTTTCAACAATTGAGTTTGGCGACCCCTGGTGAAACCACTGCACCATTTTTTCAACGGCACTCTTTTCACCTTCAACAAGGGCTTCAACTGAGCCATTGGGCCGGTTTCTCACCCAGCCTGCAAGACCGAGCCTGAGAGCTTCGTCTCTGGTGAACGCTCTAAAAAAAACGCCTTGCACCCTGCCTTCAACAATGACGTGAATCCTTTTTGCATCACTCATGCAAACCTCCTTTTTCACGGGAGTAACTGGTTCAGATGCATGGTTTATTAATGATTCTGCCTAGTAAAGAATTGTCTGGCTTATAAAAAAGCACGCTGGGGACACGTATGCCATTTGTAACCATTTATATTATCAGGTGGCGCTAGTTCTTGTTGAACCTGTTTCTAAAAGCCTAGAATATTGAGAGCTGCTTTTTTGGGGCACCAGCAGTGCCTGCCAGTAGATCTGCAAAGTTTTTCTCAGTCAATATCTTCAACCCCAGTTCCTGGGCTTTTTTAAATTTGCTTCCCGGTTTATCCCCAACAACTACATGGGTCACCTTCCTGCTGACCTGGGATGCTACTTTGCCCCCGAGTTCCTTTACCCTGAGCTTGGCCTCATCCCTGGACATTGCTGCAAGGCTGCCGGTGAATAGGAAAATCCATCCTGCAAAGGGATTTTCGCCGGGGCTTTTTGTGGCGGAGACAAATGTAACACCATAATTTACTAGACGTGTCAGCATTTTTTTCACATCAGGATCATGAAAATAGTCTTTGATGCTTTGAGCGGTCTGAGGCCCGATCCCTTCAATATCAAGCAGTTCCTCTTCGCTGGCCTGCATGACTGCCTGCAGTGAGCCGCCATAATGTGCGTCCAGCAATCCGGCAACTTCTTCACCAACATACCGGATCCCGAGTCCGCTTATCAGTTTGGCAAGAGTTGTTTCACGGCTTGCCTCTATGGCCGCAACTGCATTAGCGGCAGATTTTTCAGCCCAGCCGTCAAGGACGACAAGATCGGAAACCTGTAATCCATAAATATCCGGGATATCCCGGATCAGTTTTTCATTGAAAAGCTGCTCCATCGCCTTTTTGCCAAGACCTTCAATATCCATTCCTGCTTTTGAAGTATAATGGATAAGCAGCCGCAGCCTCTGGGCCGGGCAGTGAGAATTTGGGCAACGGGTTATGGCCTCATCTGTCGGCAGTATGAGGCGATGCTGACATACCGGGCAGCTTGTAGGCATCTGGATCCTTTTTTCGCTGCCGCTCCGTTGCTCTATGACAGGTTTCACGATTTCCGGGATAACATCACCCGCCCTCTGCACCAGTACGTGGTCACCTATCCTTAACCCTTTGCGCTTGATCTCCCCCTCGTTGTGCAGGGTTGCACGGCTGACCACCACACCGCCGATATTGACCGGCTTAAGGAGAGCCACGGGGGTTATGGCCCCGGTACGCCCCACCTGGAATTCGACTTTTTCCAGAATGGTTGTGGCCTGGGTAGCTGCAAATTTAGCAGCAATTGCCCATCGGGGGCTTCGTGCCTTACTGCCAAGACGTTGCTGCAGGTCAAAAGAGTTGACCTTGACCACCATGCCGTCAATATCATATGGCAGGCTCGGCCGAATATCCTGCAAATGGGAGAAATGTTTCACAACCTGGGAGATATTGCGGCAGAACTTTGTCAGCGGGTTAATTTTGAAGCCAAGTTTCCTGAGATAGCCCAGGAGTTCCTCCTGGCTGCTACAGGGGGTTTGTGCGGTATCACTTATGCCATAGGCAAAAAAGTCAAGGGGCCTTTGTGCGCTGACCCTTGAATCCAACTGCCGCAGGGAACCTGCTGCAGCATTCCTCGGATTGGCAAAAATGGTTTCTTCAGCAGCAATCCGCTGGGCATTCAAGGCATTAAAGCCTGCAAGTGTAAGATAGGCTTCCCCGCGAACTTCAAGGAGTTCAGGGATTTGTATATTCCTGGCTGGACTCAGCCTTAATGGAATGGAGCGGATGGTTTTGAGATTTTGGGTGATCTCTTCCCCGGTGCGTCCGTCCCCCCTGGTGGCGCCGATGGTTAATAAGCCCCTCTCGTAGACAAGTTCTACTGCCAGGCCATCAAGTTTTGGTTCAGCCATATAGGACAAGTCGATTTCGGATTTTAGAAATCGTTTCAGACGCTCTTCAAAATCCAGGAGTTCTGATGCATTAAAGGCGTTTTCCAAGCTAAGCATGGGGTGGGTGTGACGTACTGTCTTAAATTCCGCCAGGGGTTTGGAACCCACCCTTTGCGTCGGGGAATCAGGAGTAATCAGTTCGGGGTGCAACTCTTCAAGACGCAGAAGTTCCTGAAAAAGCTGATCATACTCGCTGTCAGCTATCAGCGGGTCATCCAGTTCGTAATAACGATGCGCATGAAAGTTGATCTGCTCGCGCAGCTTTTGAATTTTAGTCTTTATGTCCTCAGCCATGTCCGGCCGTTGTTATTTGGACTTTTGCAGGAGTTTACCGCCCACTGCTATGTTTTCATGCTGCTCCTCATCAATAAAGATGAGTATTGACTCTTTGGGCTTATGGGCCACCCTGGCAATAACATCGGTTACACCGCTGCATATTTCCTCTTTCTGCTGCCTGTCCAGTTTGCCGGCCACACGGATGCTGACGTAGGGCATACTTCCCTCCTTGCTGATTGATTAATAGTAGATCATTAAAACTATATACCCATTTCAAAGAATCTTGGCTATGTTTTGCCAAAGATGCTATCATATAATAATCTAGCTTACTGTATTTATTAAACTTACTATCTGCAGACTTCAAGAGAAAACGAGGGATATGCGAATTCTTGTTACAGGCGGAGCAGGCTATATAGGCAGTCATACCTGCGTGGAACTATTGCTGGCCGGCTATGATGTCATCGTGGTAGACAGCCTTATTAACAGCCGGGAAGAATCAGTCAGGCGGGTTGCTGAAATAAGCGGCAAAAAGCTGCGCTTTCATAAAGTTGACCTTCTGGACAAGGCCGGGCTTGCTGCTGTTTTTAAGGAAGCAGCTGTTGATGCGGTCATCCATTTTGCAGGTTTGAAGGCAGTGGGAGAGTCTGTTGCCATGCCTTTGCGGTATTACACGAATAATATTACAGGCTCCCTGGTGCTTTTTGCGGTCATGGCTGAATATGGCGTCAAAAACCTGGTCTTCAGTTCTTCAGCAACGGTGTACGGCGATCCAGCCTCGCTTCCCATTACAGAGGATTTTCCCCTCAAGGCCTCAAATCCTTATGGTTGGGCCAAGGTCATGCTGGAGCAGATGCTGCGGGATCTGCACCATGCGGATCCGGCTTTGAATATTGCGCTGCTCAGGTATTTCAACCCGGTTGGTGCTCATCCTTCGGGCAGGATAGGAGAAGACCCTAAAGGCATTCCGAATAACCTCGTACCGTATATCGCCCAGGTGGCAGTCGGCAAATTGCCTGAACTGAAAATTTTCGGCAATGATTATCCCACCCCGGACGGGACAGGGGTTAGGGATTATATTCATGTCTTGGATCTGGCCAGCGGACACATGCGGGCCTTGGAAAAACTCGCCACAAATCCAGGCCTGGTCACCTATAACCTGGGGACAGGAAAGGGCTATTCAGTGCTGGAGATGGTAAATGCCTTTGCAAAAGCGGCAGAAAAGGAAATTCCCTACAGGATTGTCGGCCGCAGGCCCGGTGATATTGCAAGCTGCTATGCAGATGCGTCAAAGGCTGAAAGAGAGCTGTCCTGGAAGGCAACAAGGGATATTAATGCAATGTGCCGCGATACCTGGCGCTGGCAGACGGAGAATCCCAACGGGTATGAAGATTAGGGCATTAGTATCGCTGGAAAAATCTCTAATCGGAGTCCTTCTTGATTTTTTCTATATTGGGTAAGCCGAAACCCATCCGGACCTTTTGGGCGATTTCATCCGCCATGTCAGGATGTTCTTTCAGGAATGATTTGGCATTTTCCCGGCCCTGGCCGATGCGTTCCCCTGCATAAGAATACCAGGCGCCGCTTTTTTCTACGATATCCTGGGATGCGGCAAGGTCCAGGAGGTCTCCGATCTTGGAGATGCCCTCTCCGTAAATAATATCAAATTCAGCCATCTTGAATGGGGGTGCAACCTTGTTTTTAACCACTTTCACCCTTGTACGGTTGCCGATAACCTCCTGCCCGTCCTTTAAGGCAGCGATCTTTCGAATATCCAGCCGCAAAGAACTATAGAATTTCAAGGCATTACCGCCTGGAGTGGTCTCGGGGTTCCCGAACATAACCCCAATTTTCATGCGGATCTGATTGATGAAGACAAGGGCTGCATTGCTGCGTTTTAAAATGCCGGTAAATTTCCGTAGGGCGTGTGACATGAGTCTGGCTTGCAAGCCGACATGCTGATCACCCACATTGCCATCAATTTCTGCCCGGGGAACAAGGGCTGCAACCGAATCAACGACAATAACATCAACGGCATTGCTGCTGATAAGAACCTGTGCAATTTCAAGGGCCTGCTCCCCATAATCTGGCTGTGATACAAGCAGATCGTCTACATCGACACCAAGGCGGCTTGCATAAGAAACATCCAGGGCATGCTCCGCATCGATAAAGGCGGCAGTTCCCCCCCGCTTTTGTGCTTCAGCAATAATGTGCAGGGCCAGCGTGGTTTTGCCGGAAGACTCAGGGCCGTATATCTCGGTCACCCTGCCAACCGGGATGCCGCCAACCCCCACTGCAATATCAAGACTCAATGCCCCTGTGGGAATTGCCGGGACTTCCTCAACTTCGTGGGTTCCCATCCGCATAATCGAACCCTTACCAAACTGTTTCTCAATCTGGTACAATGCATTGTCAAGAGTTTTGCTTTTCTGTTCACGGGTTGCCATTTTGATTGCTCCTTATCTGGAAAAGTATAGAGTCAGCTGAATATTAAATCATATGATATTATTGCATAAATTTACTGATCCTTGCCGCATAATCAGTACGGTCAACCTGTCACCTTAATAAATTAGTCAAAAGTTTAAAATAGATTTTGCGTCAGGCTGCAGATATTTTATTTGTCGACTAAGCACTATAGTTTTTTCTTGTAATATTAAACTACTTGCAGTTTTTTCCCAAGGAGAAGACGCCGGATGAGGTCAAGGGAGGTAACCGCAGTCAGCTCCTGTATCTGCCAGCGGTCGCCGGAGAAGCCGCAGGGGATGTCAATGGTTTGATCCGGCGTGGCAAGAGCAATGAAAACCGTACCTACCGGTTTTTCCGGGGAACCTCCTGTAGGACCGGCAATGCCTGTGACGGACAGACCAATATCAGCCCCGGTTTTGGAGCGGATGCCAACAGCCATTGCCTTTGCCACTGCAGAGCTCACCGCCCCATGGCGGGCAAGCAGTTCTGGATCTACCCCGAGAAGCTTTTCCTTTAAGTCATTGCTGTAAGCAATAACGCCGCCGGTAAAATAATTCGAACTTCCAGGCACAGAGGTGATTTTGTGTCCAATCAAACCCCCGGAACATGATTCGGCCGTGGCCAGCATTTTCCCCTGGCTGCGAAGAAGGCCTCCCACGACGCTTTCCATGGTATCATTATCAGTTCCGAAAAGGGTGTCTCCCAACGCTGTTTTAATTTCATCTTCGAGGTATAGAAATGTGCTTTTTATTAATTCCCCGTTAGCGGCAATGATTGCCAGACTGAGATGCACTTCGGGGAAGACCGGGTAATACCCGATACGGACCCGTGTATCTTCCTCCTTCTCAAGATGGGCTACGCGCCGGTTGATCTCGGTTTCACCCAGGCCAAAAACCTTGTACACTCTTTGTTTGACCAGCTTCGCTCCACCTTCCTGCCAGACATCAAGTCTTGGAATGACCTTGTCGACAAGTAATTCCTGCATTTCATGAGGGACACCGGGCAGAAAAAAAATCGGCTTGGAGTCATGCACAAGAAGATATCCGGCCATCTTCGCTTCAGCATTTAAGATTTCAGCCCCTGTTGGCAGTAAGGCGAGTTTTTTCAGGATCTTGACAGCCTGTGTATCAGCTTTTGCGTGGCGTGCTATTATCTTGTCAAAAATTTCAGGATGGAAAACATTTGGCCGCCCCAGGGTTTGTCCAACAACTTCGCTTGTCAGGTCATCGCTTGTGGCCCCCAGGCCTCCTGTAACGATAATAAAATCGGAGCGTTTGATGGCGCGCAGGAGAGTTTTGCTGATTTCTGCCGGGGTATCACCGATGGTCGCCATGGAAATAATTTCGTGGCCGGCAGCAAAAAGAAGTCCGGCGGCAAAACGGCTGGTGGTATTAAGTACCCTGCCGGAGGTCAGTTCATTGCCAATGGCTATAATTTCTCCGATCATTCTGCTGCAAGCGTCAGGAAGGTTTTATCTGCCATGCGAAAAAAAGTAATAAAGCTATAAAATTGTGCCGATGACAAATTGTTTCTGCAGGCTTTCAAGCTTCACTGGAACTATCCTGTTGGCATCAGCCGGCTTGGCTTTGAAATGGACCGGGATATAGTTATCTGTAAAGCCTTTGGCCAGACCATCAACTGCTCTTTCAGTCTCAACCAGGACAGCATGCACCTCGCCAATCCTGCTCCCGTAAAAAGCATTTCTCTTTTTATTATCTAATTTACGCAGAACTTCAACTCTCTCTTCCTTGATTTTTGTTGCAACCTGGTGTCTCATTTTTGCAGCAGGGGTCCCAGGCCTCTGAGAATAGGGAAAGACGTGAAGATAGCTTACAGGTAACTTTGTGACTATTTCATATGTTTTCTGAAAATCCTTTTCTGTCTCACCAGGAAAACCGACAAGCACATCGACACCAATCGCCGCCGTTGGGAGTAATTCTTTGCAGCGGTTAACTGTTTCTGTGAACTGTTCTGCACTGTATCTCCGGTGCATTTTTTTCAGGATTGCATCTGAGCCGCTCTGCAGGGGGATGTGCAGGTGAGGCATAAAATTGTCCGCAGCCGCCATAAATTCAAGAAGCTCCAGGCTGATCTCAGTCGGCTCCAGGGAACTGAGGCGATACCGGATTTCCGGAGCTGCCTCGGTAAGATTTTTCAGCAGGTCAAACAGGGAAACAGCAGGCTTCAGGTCCTGGCCGTAATGCCCGACATGAATACCGGTGAGAACTACTTCCCTGTAACCTTCTTTTGTATAGAGGAGGGCCTGGCTCAATACCTTGTCCTGTGCAAGACTTCTGCTGCGCCCCCTGGCATAGGGGACAATACAGTAGGAACAGAAATTGTTGCACCCGTCCTGAACTTTTAAAAAAGCCCGGGTTCGGCCTTGGAAGCGCTTGACAGGCAGCGGACATATCTCATTCTGCCCGGCTATATCATTGAAATATTCTCCAGCCTTGTTTTGCTGGGAAACCTGCAGAGGTACGGCATCAGATAATGCAGCTTCAACTACCTGGTGCTTGTTGGCATTGCCGACAATTATGACAGGGGCAGCCTCAATTTCCAAGATCTTCTGCGGGGCTATCTGGGCATAGCAACCGGTTACCACGACTTTTGCCCGGGGGTTGGTGCGCTGCGCCCTCCGAATAAGCTGCCTTGACTGGGCCGCAGCCTTTGCCGTGACAGCACAGGTATTAATGACATAAATATCAGACGCCGTATCAAAGGGCTTGACAGTAAATCCCTGCTCCTCAAAGCATGACTGGAATGAGGCGGATTCGTACTGGTTGACCTTACAGCCAAGGGTGGCAACAGCGACGGTTTTCGGGTTATCTTTATTCTTAATCATACCGGCGCATACCTTACGTAAAAAGAGGCAGGAAAGCAAGTGGCGCGCTCTGTTAAAAAAATATAAGTAGAATTACAGGAGTTGGAATATCTTACTTGAACCTCTTGGATAATTGTAATAGATCAGTATGAAATAAGGACCACAGCAATCAAGTTGCAAATGTTTATGATCATTTCATCCTGCTGCGCTGCATCTTGAAATTTCAGGCAGGAACGTAGAGCTGTCTACCCCAAGAAATTATGGTACAGATCGATGCCGTTACATCACACTAGCCCGATCGATGTGCTCTGCGTAGGTGCAGGCACCTATGATCTTGTCTATTCCGTGGACCGCCATCCCCAACCGGATGAGAAAATAAGGGCAAATTCATTCATCGGCTGCGGGGGAGGACCGGCAGCCAACGGGGCAGTCACCGTGGCCCGCCTCGGCTTGCAGGCTGCCTTTGTGGGCTACCTTGGCAACGATATCTTCGGTAATGCCCATATTGATGAACTGCGGCAGGTTGGGGTTAATACTGATCTTGTGGTAAGAGGAGAGTACTCGTCGGCCCTCTCGGTTGTTATGGTTAAGCCGGACGGGAGCAGGGCCCTGGTCAATTACCGGACGCCTGAAAGCTTTCTGGCTGCAGGCTCCGTTGATTGCTCAACTGTCGATACCAGGGTCATCCTTTTTGACGGGCATGAACCCTGTATTTCTCCAATGCTGGCCAGGTCTGCCCGGCACAGGGGGATCATCACAGTTCTTGATGCCGGCTCAATACATAGCGGCACCGAGGAGTTGGCAAGTCTGGTGGATTACCTTGTCTGCTCGGAACGTTTCGGGCTTGATTTTACCGGGGAATCAGCTGAGAACAGGGCGCTTGAAAAGCTGGGTTCCTATGCCTCCAATGTCATAATCACGCTGGGGGAAAGAGGACTGGCCTGGAAGAACAGTTCAGGTTCAGGCCGCCTGCAGGCATATAAAGTCAAGGCAGTTGATACAACCGGAGCCGGAGATGTTTTTCACGGAGCATTGGCAGCCTGCCTGGCGCAAAAAAGGGAGTGGCTGGAAAGTCTTGCCTATGCAAGTGCGGCAGGCGCCCTCTGCTGCATGAAGACCGGGGCCCGCCTGGGGATTCCCACCAAGGAGGAAGTGGAAGAATTTCTTAAAACCCAAGAGGGGTAACCAGTTAAAACTTTTGGGAAATTAAAGGATAACACCTCCGCCAACCACCTCATCCCCGTCATAAAAGACCGCAAACTGGCCTGGCGTGATGGCCAGTTGGGGCTCTTGAAAGCTTACCAGGTAATGATTTTTATCCGCAATCATCACCTGGGCTGCTGCGCCTTGATGACGGTAGCGGATTTTTGTAAAAAATTCACAAGGCAGTTCAGGCTCTTTTCCTGTAACCCAGTTTACTTCACCAACGGACAGCTCGCGCTGCCACAGGTCTTCCTTCTTGCCTACCACCACAGCATTGTGCAAGGGATCAAGGGCAACAACATAGTATGGAGTTGCATCGGGAAGGCCCAGGCCTTTCCGCTGCCCCACCGTGTAGCAATGCAAACCCTGATGGAGTCCGATCTCTTGGCCATTGCGCGTGATAATCGGTCCCGCGCCCTTATGTTTTTCAGGATATCGGGCCATAAAGCTGCTGAGATCCTGCCCCTTCAAAAAGCAGACGTCCTGGCTTTCGTCCCCGTGCACTCCGGCGATACCCAGTTCAGCGGCCATTCTGTACACGTTTTCTTTTGTCTGCTCCCCAAGGGGCAGCAGGATTCTGGCAAGCTGCTCCTGGGATAGACGGTGCAGAAAATAGGACTGGTCTTTTTTGGGATCAAGCCCCTTTAAGAGATGAAATTTCCCATCTTTTCCCTGGCTGATCCTGGCATAATGACCGGTTGCCATGCAACCACAGCCGGCGGCAAGTATTTCTTCCAGCAGTCTGCCGAATTTGACCTCGGGATTGCATATAATACAAGGGTTGGGGGTTTTTCCCATGAAATAAGTTTCAATGAAATAATCAAGGACCGCTTCTTTAAATTCAGCGGCCAGGTCAACAATTCTCAGGGGGATATCCAGGTGAGCAGCGACCCTTTTAACCCTTTCAACCTGCTGACCGAGGTCCGGCTGGGCCATGGCCATGAAAAAACCGTGGACTTTGTAACCCTTGTTTTTTAAGAGGGTGGCCGTGACGGAACTGTCCACGCCGCCGCTCATGGCAACGCCAACATAATTCTGTGTTTTGTTTTGCTTTTGTGGCATATAGTCAGTTAAGGATCTAAACGGTTTTCTTTAACCTGTAACCTCATGTTCTCATAACATCATGGTACCAAAAGCTTCAACAGCAAATACAGAAAACAGCAGCACACCAGGATACAAGATTCCGGAACTTCTTGCACCGGCCGGCAGTTTTGTGAAAATGGTCACAGCCATTCATTACGGTGCTGATGCTGTTTACTGCGGCGGCAGGAAATTCAGCCTCCGGGCCCATGCGGGCAACTTTTCTGAAAAAGAACTGGAAGGGGCGGTAAAATATGCCCATGGTAAAAATGTCAAACTGTATGTCACGGTCAATATCTTTGCCCACCAGGAGGATCTGCAGGGCTTGGGGCAATACCTGCAATATCTAAAGAATATCGGGGTTGACGGCATCATCATATCAGACCCCGGCATCCTCAACATGGCGCAGGAAGCCATTCCTGATGTCCCAATCCACTTGAGCACCCAGGCAAATGTCACTAATCCCGGGAATGCCAGGTTCTGGGAAGCACAGGGTGTGAAACGTCTCAACCTTGCCCGTGAACTCAGTCTGACCGAAATTGCAGAAATCAGAAAAGCCCTGAGCCCTGAAACCCAGGTTGAGATATTCGTGCACGGCTCCCTATGCATTTCGTATTCTGGCAGGTGCCTTCTCAGTTACTATTTCACGGGCAGGGATGCCAACCGGGGCGAGTGTGCCCATCCCTGCCGTTACAAGTATGCACTCCAGGAAGAGAAAAGGCCCGGCCAGTACTTCCCTGTGGAGGAGGATGGGCACGGAACCTACATATTCAATTCCAAGGATCTCTGCCTGCTGAACAAACTGCCGCAATTGATCAATGCTGGTGTGGACAGTCTGAAGATCGAGGGCCGCATGAAAAGTGTTTACTATGTTGGTGCCGTGGTAAGGGTGTACCGGGCTGCCCTTGATTATATCGCTGCCAAACGGGAAAGGCCCGGGGCAGATAATAAGCATATCAAGCTGCCACCGGTTTACATGGAGGAACTATTAAAGGTTGGCACCAGGGGCTATACGGAGAATTTTATTTTCGGGCCGCCGGGGCCAGAGGACATGCTCTATGACAGGCCGCGTACAGACCAGGAATATGTCCCTGTTGGAGTGGTAAAGGGTTTTGGCAATAAAGTTCTTGGTGAGTATTGGCTTGAAGTAGAGGCCAGGAACCCCTTGAGAAAAGGTGACACAGTTGAATATCTCAGCCGGGATATAAACGCTTTTCAATTTGAAGTGCTTGAGCTGTTGGATCAGGATGGAATTCCCCTGAAACAGGCCAATCCAGGAAATGTTGTAAGGGTAAAATATGGTGCAGGTATTGAAGCAGCCTGGGAAGTCAATTGTCTGCTCCGGAAGATGAACCTGCCGATATGATTATATTTGGTCAACATATCCACTTGACACCTGGACAGATTAAGAATGATTCTTTTTTGCTAAACATAATGCCTGACAGGTAGCCAAGACGGCCTGTTTCCTGTTTAATTGGAAAAGTTCGGCAAGAACAATTTTTTCGGTTGCTAAAAAAATTGGGCTCCAGTGCCTGAGCCATGGGAACTTCTGGGAGGCTCCGGGCCCTCACGGCATCCCGGACACTGGAGCAAGTTGAATTTATGGGTAATTGTTAATTTATCTAAATATAAATATTATTTTATATATAAATCAATCGCCCGTAAGTAGTATTTTGGGGAGTATTTTTCTTTGTCATGCGGGAGGGAAATCCAATCCTATTGTAGTATCTATACTATTGGAATCTGTTCTATTACCCGCCAAAACCCCTCCGAATGGAGAGGTTTAAAATATCCGATATACATCTTGATATTTCAGGAATCATTCACGAATATAAAAAGATAACAGTTATTTTAATTTTAAAATAAAAAAGGCAGAGCCATTACAAATTCTGCCTCCAATTAAAGCACAAACCCAAAAATAAATATTAATTACAACCAGCGTTAGCTTTTAGACCACAAGCTTGACGGCCTGCCTCAATATTTTTAAAAACAAAAAAGGGCTTTGTTTCAAGAACCCAATATATCCAAGGCTAATTTTCTATGGGATAACCGGCATCAACCCATGCCTTGTAGTTTCCTGCAAGCCGGTATACTTTCGTAAACCCCGCATCCACCAGCTTCTGCACACCCTCTATGGCAACACTGTCTACGTGGCAATAAACAAGATAGGTCTTGTTCTTGTCCAGTGTCGGAATAGCTCTATCGAGGGAGCCGTCACCGATAAAATAATTTACAGCATTGGGCAGATGTCCTTTTGCATATGCAGGTGAGACGTCGATAATGACAATATCAGGGGTTTTTTCAATCAGCTCCTTTGCCTCCGGTGGGGTCAAATCCACATAAGATGCTTGTGCTATGGCAAGAGAGGCACCCAAAAGAGTACCCAGGAAAAATACGGATAAAAGAAAAGTTGTTGATAATCTTTTGTTCATGTTTTCTTACCTCCTTTGAACTGTTTCTTTCAAGTTATGTATGGAATGACATAAGTCAAGAATGGCAGGCCATAACAATTTTTGTCAGGCAAAATCAAACACAATATAACCACTTGCAATCTTCAAATATCAAGAATTATTCATGACTGAAGAGATAGCAACAATCTGAAGTATTTGCAAAAGCAGAACCATCTTTAATCCTGCTTACTAAAGCATCATTTCCAAAGTCCTCCGGATAATTTATGGCATAGTCATATATTGTCTGTAAATATCTGAAAATGCTTTCGGTCACCCGGTCTTCTCCGAGGATTTTTGGGGTTAAATCTAATAAATCACATGCTGCCAGGAGGTCGATTGCCTGAATGGCCAGGTGGAACGGTCACGTACTGTCATTAGGTTCTCCAAATGAGTTAATGTCCGACGATAACTGCCGTCCAGGCATTACTCTCAATACCAAATGATGCTTTTAATCTTTGTGCACAAACATTTTTTCTTGTTACAGTAAAATGTTCAATGGGTGCTTTCTTGACAGGGAGTCGAATTATTTTCGGAAGGTCCAGTATCGCATACCATTGAACTCGAGGGCCTTGAGACCGAAACGATCATCGGCACGCTTTCCGGTCTGCAGCAGCGCAAAAATATCTTCCATAATGCGCCGATCCTCGGCAAAATAGGAATGTCCCAGCAGGCCGCCTGAGACATCGCTGGCATCCACCGTTTCCACTCCGCTAACTACCACCAACCCTTCTCCGGTCTCCCCCGCACGCGGATAGCCGTGAAAGACCTTGGAAGCTCTCAGAGCGCGATCGTTTGACGAGGCATAGATCGTTACAGGAATGCCGGTGCGCGCGAGGCGTGGTGCCATATCGAGGCGGAAAACATCGGCATCTATGTCAGGTGCAATCATGACGATCTCCCTGAAAACTATGAGGTCGCCTTCCGGGCGGTCGCTGGCAAGGGCTGTCAGGGCCCGCCCAATGATTCGGCTGCCCATGCTGTGGCCGACAAGGTATATGTTGTGGTATATATTTTGTGCCTTGAGGGTCTCGAGCAGCGTCGCAAGCAGCTGGACAAAATCGGCTTGCGCCCATTCCGCGTTGGTTTCATCAACGGTATAACCGGTGAGGCTGCCTTGCGATGGCCAGCTGAACAGCAGCACAGGACCTGCGAATTTCAAATCATTGGCAAACTGTGCTACGACTCGACTTGCCTCAAGAAACTCGGTATTGTAACCAGGGACGAATATCATGATTTTGCCATCGGGAGTTTCGACTGCCACCTCGCTCAGGCGCTGAAGAAAGTCATCTCGTGTCAGGGTAACGACATCGCGTACCTTGATGTGTTTTTTTTCATCAGCAGTGGCTTCGAACTTAAACAGCGACGGTTCTTCATGGCGTCCCATGACATGGTCTAGAGGTATGCCAACACGGGTGATTCCGTAACTCATATCGCCCCGTTCAGCGCCGTAATAGGCGTTGTTGTCGGCATCTGGTGCACGGTCGGTTGCGAAGAAGACGCTGACCGGAGGTGGTGATATCGGGATATCTGCGATCGATTCGCGAGAACCACCAATAATCCCGCAACCGGTTATCCCTGCAAGCAAAACGGATAAGATAAGAAGCAGCTCAAGTCGATATAAACGAATCTGCATAATTAATGAAAATGTGAACTCATTTGAAAAATGGGCGGGCAAGCAGGGACGATATCAGCTGATGAACATTTTTGATCATTGCTTGAGGCGTATTCTGCTGCAGTGATACCCCGTTGCCCAGCATTCCCGTTTATCCTCCATGCCGGTTAAAAAAGCCAGTGAACTGCGCGGCAGCATTGTTATCCTGTCGGTGATAAGTGCTCGCTTTTTCAGTCTGGCTGAAAACGGGCCGCCATAATAGACCAAACAGAATCCTGAGGCACAAATAACCTTTAATGAATTGCCGAACATGATGTTAACGGAAATTTAAAAAATACTACATGATGCTGCCGTAGTCAAACTTACTTGCCAACATCTTAACTTTTAGTCTTTAAAAACAAGTAAAGGTTGCCCCAGGACATGGCAACCTTTTAAGAATTGTTCAGGAGTCAACAGATAAAGTAGATTTACACACTTATATTTTTAAAACAAGATCATATCGGCCTGCATGACAATATCAGTGTAATAAGTTTCAGGGTCAGCAAATGTTACACCTTCAACAAAATCATCATCTTCAAACTCAAAAACGCTTTTATTAAGGGGACAGGCCAGGAGCCTTGCCCCCTCCATATGCAGCATGAGCAGCATGTCCTCCGGCATGGGCAGATTCATTGCTTCCATGCGGGCCATTACTTTCTGCTGTTCTTCCGCCTCCTGATCCGGCAGACATTTCAGGTTATTGATTTTTTCTTCATGCACCGCGTTTATGCCTCGTGAGCCAAAGAAAACGGTCACATCTGCACCAGCTCTGTGCAGGCTCAATGCTGTCATCAAACCATTAAATACCTGGCATAGCTCATCATGGAAAATCATAATTGATGTTATTTTCTTCTCAGCTATGACAACACCTCCAAACAGATGAAGATAGGGAAATAGTACATCTGCTTACTTTTTGAAAAAGGTGCCGATAATACTCTTTTTCTCCTCTACTGGTTCAGGTAGTCCCAGATGTCTGCAGATTGACGCTTCCAGCGTATAATCATCGACATCTTTTCCTTCGGTAACAATTTCATCTCCAACCATTATGGCAGGTGCCACAGGGAGGTCTAACGCAAAATATTCATCAGTCAGATATTCTGCTTTCGGTTTTGATGTTATTTTGATTTCAATGTCATATTTTTCGCCCAACCTGGGCATCATCTTGTGAAAATGTTTTCACGGTCCGCCATTTGGCTCATTCAGGAAAAAATGTAGTTTCAGCATACCTTTGCCTCATGTTCATAATGATTGATTCATGAACTATCCCCAAAAAGCTGAAATCAGGATACGGACAGCCGCCGCCGCTATTAATACTCCGAGTATTTTTCGTAATTTTACTACCGGTACTTTATGGCTCAATATGCCTCCAATTTGAGTTGCCGGGATTACGGTGAGCACTATGGGCACTGCAAGCAGCCATTCAATCTGTCCTGTAACTGCCTTGCCAATAAATCCTGCTGTTGTGGAAAGCAGCACGATTGCCAGGTTACTGCCAATAGCTATACGTGTCGGTATGTGTACAAATGATGTCATTAAAGGAATGAGAATGAAAGAGCCGCCCTGGCCGACCATCCCCCCGAGTACACCTACGCTTCCCGCTGCTGATACTGCACGCCATAAGCTGAAAGAGAGTTCTGATACATCCTGTGTCTTTTTTTCTTGTTTTCTTGGTTTAAACATCAGGATTGCAGCAAGGAGAGCCAGCATGCCAAAAATCAAAAGAAGTACATGCGGTGATGCATATTCTGACCCGGCACCTCCAATCAATGCAGCAATAAAGATGGTTATTCCCATCCATCCCGCAAGGCGGCCCGAAACAGAATTGAAGCGTTTATGGACAATAACACCAGAAATGCAAGCAACCAGTCCTTGAACAATTGTAAGCCCTGCAACGGTATGCATGGAGAGGGGTTCAAAACCCAGTAATGGTGGGACATAAAGGAGCAAGGGTGCCATGATGATGCCACCACCGATCCCGAGTAAACCTGAGAAGAAACCACAGATTGTGCCCAGTAAAGCGATAAGCAGATAAATACCCATGCTTTCAGATCACCGTTATACCAACCGGTTCGTCAGTAATTTCTCCGATCAGTGCAGCCGGAATGTTGTCCTTTTTCATGAGATTCATCAATTCCTTTGCTTGTTCATGGGGGAAAGATAATAGTAATCCACCGGAGGTCTGTGGGTCATAAAGCAGTTCTTCCTCGGCAACTGTCAATTTGGCGGACATTTTCAAGTGGTGTTTTGCAACCATTGCCCGGTTTCCTTTATTGCTGCCGGTTGTCTCGCCCTTTTTATACATCTCCAGCGCAGCCGGATAAAAAGGAAGTGCGCCGTAATTAATGACAACTCTGGAATTACTGCCGTGAGCAACTTCCAGCAAATGCCCCAGGATACCGAAGCCTGTAATGTCTGTGCAGGCATGTAAGTCAAACTGCAGAGCTGCTTCCATCGCCGGCCCATTCAATGCCGCCAAAGTTGGCAGGGCGTTATTCTCCAGTTCTCTGAAAGGCAACTTGCCGGAACGTACGGCATTAAAGAGAACGCCTGAACCGATGGGCTTGGTAAGAATAAGGGCATCACCCGGCTGTGAACCTGCATTAGTGATAACCCTGTCAGGATGAACAACCCCATTAACACAGAGACCATATTTCGGCTCTTCATCATCAACTGTATGACCGCCAACCAGGCAGGCCCCGGCCTCAACCACTTTGTCGTGTCCACCACGTAGTATTTCTCGGAGTATCCCCATATCCAATTGCTTACTGGGAAACATAACAACATTCAAAGCAGTGACCGGCCTGCCACCCATGGAATAGACGTCTGATATTGAATTTGCTGCAGATATCTGGCCGAACCAGTAAGGATCATCCACCGGAGGAGTGATGAAATCCACTGTATTGATCATGGCAATATCATCGGTCAATCGATAAACCGCAGCATCGTCAGCTGTTTCTATGCCGACTATAAGATTGGGATCATTTGGGCTGGGTAAGCCTTCAAGTGCTTCCGACAGAGCCGTCGGACCGATCTTGGCAGCTCAACCACAAGTGCGGGCCAGGCCGGTAAGCGTCTTTTTTTTAAATAAATCCATATCAGTTCCTCAATATTTTTTTATAAAGAAAGAGATGAAATATAGGTTAATCCTATTGAATATAATTATACAATAGATAATTCCTATTAAAGTAACAGGCTAAGCCCGCCCAAACATTTTACCCAGCAATCACAAGTGATTATTGCAGGTTATATATAGAGATAGGGTGTTGTAAAAGATTATAATGAATGAATATCTAGATCAGCATTACTTGCCACAATGATATCTTTCAAGTGATTTATTCCGAGTTTAGGCAGCCAAAGGACATTTCAATTTATATATCAGCATGAATCCATAGACATATAATAGAAAAACGGATCACTTTTCTGATGACTTTAGGCAACCTGCAATCGTTTTGATTGTCTTCTTTTTGTCTGAAATTAAAGGGAAAGACACATTTTTGCGACTCTCAGCCCGATAGAAAACGCGCAGCCTTTCTCTTTTCCCTTGCACCATTTCCCTTGCGCCTTTAACCTTTGATGTATGCGCCATATCTGGATCAGCTTTTTTCTCCTGCCGTTGCTCCTGGTCATGCTGCCCTTGGCCGGGCCCATAATCAAGGGAGTTGACCTGGCCCCCTATTTGGAGTTTCCGCCTCTGACGCGTTATCTTCCTCATGCACCCTTTTCTTGGCCGGTTTTTATTCTCCTCGCCCTGCTGCCGACTTCGGTTTTAAGCATCCTGATCAGGAGATATGTCCAGGTTTCGGGGCCAGGTGTGACGGCAACCTTTCAGAAGCATTCACTTCCCTGGTGGGGATATGGCGGCTTCATGCTGACCGGGATCTCCTGGTTTCTGGCCTGGAACCGCTTCCATTGGTTCGAACCCCTGCAGGCCTACACCTTTTTCCCTCTATGGCTGGGCTATATCGTATGCATGAACAGCCTGACCCATATGCTAAAAGGACGCTGCCTGCTTATGAATCGTCCCCGCTTTTTCCTTGCCCTGTTTCCATTAAGCAGTATTTTCTGGTGGTTTTTTGAATATTTAAACCGTTTTGTGCAGAACTGGCATTACCTGGGTGTGGAAAATTTATCAGCAACAGAATACATCTTCCATGCCAGCCTTTGTTTCTCCACAGTGTTGCCGGCTGTGCAAAGCACTGAGGAATTCCTGGCATCATTCCCCCGGCTGGCCGCGCCGCTGAAGAACTGGCAGCCGCTGATTTCACAAAAACCGCAGCTTTGGGGCTGGCTTATTCTGATCCTTGCAGTTCCGTCCCTTGCCGGGATTTCAATTTACCCAGATTACCTGTTTCCCATGCTGTGGCTGGCGCCATTACTGATCATCGTTGGTGTCCAGACAGTCTGCAGGGAGGACACTATATTTCGTGATCTTCCGAGAGGCGACTGGAGGGCTCTCTGGCTTCCGGCCCTGGCGGCTTTGACCTGCGGTTTTTTCTGGGAGATGTGGAATTTAAAAAGCCTGGCTCATTGGGAATACTCCGTTCCCTTTGTTCAGCGGTTTCATATCTTTGAAATGCCGGTTCTGGGCTATGGAGGATACCTGCCCTTCGGTCTGGAGTGCATGGTGGTAAGCAGGATGCTTGACCGGATTCTGGGAACAGATGTTTATGGTTAGCGAGTAAATGTATATCGTATCCCCGGAATCTTGAAGAATTGGAGTGCTGGTGGCTGGCGGACAGGTATACAGCCTTACACCTTTCTTCTGTCAGTAGCCTGTATCAGTCTTTCATTAACCTGAACCCTCGGATATTTACATCTCTTTCCGTACAACATTGACCTTGGCCGGCCCGCGCTGCACAGTCCGGTGGTATTCAACCGCCGGTTCGCCAAAGACCATGGCATATCCCACAATGTGGTTAGCAGGAATTCCGAGTCTGGCGCTTAAACCTGGAATGACGGAAAGGGCCATCATGAACATGCCGTCCCAGACCGAGCCGACGCCGCGGGCATACGCTATCAATTGGAAGGTGGTCAGCGCTATATGGGTGTCCTGCACCGGGCAGGGGGCGTCTTTCGGAGCACTCGTAACCAGCAGATGCGGCGCACCCCTGAAAATGATATCCGTGCCATCCTTCTGCCATGCCTTGACAGCTCCGCCGAGATACTGGCCGGCAAAGCCTGGGGGCAGTTTCTCCTCATCCTTTAGTTTCGCCAGTTGCTCCATGACCTCAGACCGCAGCCTGTTCATGACCGAACTTTCCCTGACCACGGTGAAAAGAACGCTCTGCGCATTAACGCCGGTCGGGGCATGACAGGCGATATCCAGAAGTTCATCGATCAGATCCTGGTCCAGATCCTCCTCGTAGTAACGGCGGACAGATCTGCGGCCCTTGATCAGTATTTCCAGCCCTGTTGCATCCGGCATGTTATCTGTCAGTTCCGTGCATGCATCGGGGTCCCTGCCGAGGATAGAGACCGCACCGGTCGGGCAGACAGCGAGACAGTGCTGGCAGCGGTAGCACCCCTCCTCATTGGTGATTTTCGGGTATTCGTCCATGCTGATAACTCCCGCCGGACAATCTTCTGCACATTCGCCGCACTGGATGCAGCGCTCCTCGTTAACGCGAAACTCAATCATGAGCCCCTCCTTATATTGCGCAAATTAAACAGCTGTTCTGCAATAGATACATTATTTCAAGAAAAGAGCAAAGAAGTTGTCTTGTCTTAGTTAATCTCTGTGTAAACGCAAGAGAAATAAACAAATATGTTCCGAATTTAGTTATTTTGTTGCAATATAATAAAAGCAGGGTATAATAACGTGTTACCTGAAAAGGTGTATGCACTGAGTGCCTGGCGAATTCTTCATACGTCATTCTTCCTTCCGAGACTTTTCATCCCGTTAGATTAGAAGCCGCTATTTAAGTTTCTGCTGATCACTTGCAACTGGACAGCAGAGATTTCCCTGAGTTGACCGTCGTGTCCGCAACATGGCTTTCTCTATTTATCCCCAAATAACATTTAAATAACCAGTGGCAGAAACGATAATCCGCCGCTTCGCAGGTAGTGCCTGTTTATCTTTGGCACCGGATACTGCTGCGGCTCTGCCACACAAATACTTACTGAGAGACAATACATGAGTTTTGCACAATTTGATTTTCATCCCAAAATTACTGCAGGTATTAAGGCCTGCAATTATGAAACCCCGACCCCCATTCAGGGAAAAGCGATTCCCGCGATCCTGGAGGGGCGTGACATCCTGGGTCTGGCCCAGACCGGCACTGGCAAGACTGCTGCCTTTGTTCTGCCTATTCTGCAGCGTTTGCTCCACGGCCCCCGCGGCAGGGTGAGAACCCTTATCGTCGCCCCGACCCGCGAACTGGCGGAGCAGATCCACAGTGACATCAACAGGTTGAGCCGTCAGACAGGGCTTCGCAGCATAGCGGTTTACGGCGGGGTCGGCAAGCTGCCCCAGATTAAAAAGATCCGGGCCGGAGTTGAGATTGTCGTTGCCTGTCCCGGTCGCCTGCTTGATCATTTGCGGGACAAGACCTTCAACCTGGACAATGTGGAACACCTGGTCCTCGATGAAGCGGATCACATGTTCGATATGGGTTTTCTGCCGGACATCCGGCGGATTTTAAAATACCTGCCCGGCACACGGCAGACGCTGTTGTTTTCCGCCACGATGCCCGGCGAAATCCGCCACCTGGCCGAGGAGGTTCTTGACAATCCGGTCAGGGTGCAGATCGACCACAGCCGGCCTATTGCCAGTGTGGCGCAGGTCCTTTATTCTGTGGAGCAGGATGGCAAGACATCCCTGCTCAAGGAAATCATGGCCAAAACCGATATGGCAGCAACTCTAATTTTTACCCGGACCAAGCACCGGGCCGAGAGTCTGGCCCGCCAACTGCAGAGGGCCGGTTATGCCGCCACCTCACTGCAGGGCAACCTGTCCCAGCAGAAGAGGCAGAAGGCCTTAAACGGTTTCAAGTGCGGTGAGTTCAAGGTCCTGGTGGCCACGGATATTGCAGCGCGCGGTATTGACGTGACCGGTATTTCGCATGTCATCAATTTCGACGTGCCTGATACAGTCGATGCCTTTACCCACAGGATCGGCCGCACCGGCCGCGCTTCCCGCACCGGTGAAGCCTTTACCTTTGCCGGGCGTGATGACAGAAAAATCATCATGCAGATTGAAAACTCCCTGGGCAGAAAAATGAATCGGATCAACGGACCCGATCTTCCTGCAGGGATCCCGGAATGCACCTTTTCTGCAGCTGAACAGCCCGGCAGAAAGTCCTGGCACAAGGCGAAGAAAAACGGGCGCCCTGCAGGACGCAGCAACGGACGTCCGGCCGGCAGAACAGCAGCAGCTGGTGTGGAAAAGCAGGAACAGCCGCATGTCAGGCATCGCAAGGCAGGCAGCAGGCAGAAGAGGCGCAGCCGCGCAGCCATGCTGTCAGGCTCCACAGGAAACCTGTTTCTGAATCCGTAAAAGTATATTAGGGTGGCAGATATGGACATAACCTGCCAGAGGCAACATTCAGCAAGGCATTGTCATCGATTAACTTTGTGCTGGTTACTTGGTGGCTTAGAAAAATCTGAATCCCTTCAGGGATTCAGGAAGAAGATCAGCGCATATGACCTGGGAGAAAATGTATGAATATTTATGTCGGACAATTGCCTTATAGCATGACGGAAGAAGAACTGAGAGAGATGTTTCTAGAATATGGCGAAATCGGAAGCCTGAACCTTATTAAGGACAAGTTCTCCGGCCAGTCAAAGGGCTTCGGCTTTATTGACATGCCCAATAACGCAGAGGCGGACAAGGCCATCAAGGCCCTTAACAAGAGTATGCTTCAAGGCCGTGAAATAAAAGTTAATCAGGCGGAAGACCGCCGCAAAAAAAGCACCTTCCGCAAGAGAAGGTATTAATCCCGCAAATTGTTCAGCAATAACGCGGCGTAACCAAAAAAATCCTGCACCCTGTGGGTAGGGCTTCTTATTATTAAGAGGTTATAGGCGGACTGCTTGCTGGATAAGTTTACATATATAAGAATAAGCGGCTATTGCGCTTTTAAGATGCTACCCTGGTTGCTTTCTTGAAGCCTTACAGGTCGAACACAAACCCATACTAAGGAAAGAATCTTGGCCAAAACAAACTATTCATTTGAGAAACGCCAGAAAGAATTGGCAAAGAAAAAGAAGAAAGAGGAAAAAAGGCAGCGCAAGCTGGAAAAGCAGAATAATCCTGCCGGGGAAAAGGAAACCGTTTCTCTGCAGGAAGATTAGCGCCTGAACTAAGCGATTATAACCTGGAATCACTTAATAACGTCAAATTATAAGGTGGTTTAATATTAGCTTGTTCACAGAATATGAAACCCCTGCCGATTTTCACTGTTGCCGGATCTACAGTTTCAGCGGGACTGCCAGCCTAAACTGCTGCAGTTGAACAGCCGCTTCGGCATCTTTGGCAGATAGGCGAAGATGCCGCAATCGAAAATCGCTCAATCCAATTGATAACCTTATTAAACTTAAGAACACTTAATGCCGCTGGGAGTCTCCCTGTGAGTCTCCTGGTTGCTTTTTTTGTAAGGAAGAGAAAATGATAACAGCAACCAATGTAGCGCTCTCCTATGGCAAGAGGGTCATATTCCAGAACGTCAATATCAAGTTCACCCCTGGCAACTGCTACGGTCTGATCGGTGCGAACGGTGCCGGCAAATCCACTTTTTTGAAAATTCTGGCAGGTGAGCTTGAGCCTGACCGGGGCGAGATCAGCAAGGGGCCGAGACAACGCTTGGCAATGCTCAACCAGGACCAGTTCGCCTTTGACGAGCACACAGTATTCAATACCGTGATCATGGGGCACAAGAAGCTCTACAGGGTGATGGCGGAGCGTGAAGCTCTCTATGCCAAGGCGGATTTTACCGAAGAAGACGGCATCCGTTCCGGTGAGCTCGAGGCCAGGTTCGGTGAAATGAACGGTTATGAGGCAGAGGCAGAGGCCGCGGTGCTCTTAAACGGTCTCGGTATCCCGGAAGAGATGAGGCAGAAAAGGATGAAGGAGCTTGACGGCAGCGACAAGGTGCGGGTGCTTCTGGCCCAGGCCCTGTTCGGCAACCCTGACATCCTGCTCCTGGACGAGCCCACCAACCAGCTGGACCTGCAGACCATCACCTGGTTGGAGCACTTTCTCGCCCGCTTCCAGAATACGGTGATCATCGTTTCCCATGACCGCCATTTCCTGAACCAGGTCTGCACGCACATGGCAGATATTGATTACGGTAAAATCCAGGTCTATGTCGGCAACTATGACTTCTGGTATCAGGCCAGCCAGCTCCGTTTTTACCAGAAGGAGACCGAGAGCAAGAAAGCGAAGGCCAAGGCCGAAGAGCTCAAGGAGTTCATCCAGCGCTTCAGTTCTAATGCCTCCAAGGCAAAGCAGGCAACCTCGCGCAAGAAGCTCCTTGAGAAGCTTACCCTTGAGGACATGCCGGTTTCTTCACGCAAATATCCCTATATCGTTTTCAAGCCGGAAAGGCCTTGTGGTGATATCATCCTCGAGATCAAGGGTCTTTCCAAAGAGATCGATGGGGTTTCCATGTTCGAGGACCTCAGTCTCACCGTCAACAAAGGGGATAAGATTGCCTTTGTCGGGGCGAACAGCCTGGCAAAAACCACCCTGTTCCAGATACTGGCAGGGGAGCTGCAGCCGGATAATGGCAGTTTCCGCTGGGGGGTGACCATCAGCAACGCCTATTTTCCGAAAGAGAATAATGCGTATTTCAATAATGAAGAGCTTGATCTAATCGGCTGGCTGCGTCAGTATGCTCCTGCCAATGAGCATGAGAGCTTTGTCCGGGGGTTCCTGGGCAAGATGCTTTTTGCCGGAGAAGAGGCAATGAAAAAGACCTCGGTTCTCTCCGGCGGCGAACGGGTGCGCTGCATGCTCGCAAAGATGATGCTCTCCGGCGCCAATGCCCTAATTCTTGATGAACCCACCAACCATCTCGACCTTGAGTCAATCACCGCTTTGAATAACGGATTGATGGCTTTTCCCGAGGTTGTGCTCTTCGCCTCCCATGACCATCAGTTTGTATCCACCGTGGCAAACAGGATTGTCGAGATCACTCCTGATGGTATCATCGATGTTATGATGGACTTTGACGAGTACCTGGCCATGAGGGCAGCGGGTCTGGCCGAAGAGGAGAATGAATACCTGGAAATGAAAGCTGCGTAGGCTGCAAAGTTCACGTAGCTATCTGCCTGCCTCTCCTGTTTCAGCACCTTTTCTGCCTCTTCTGGTGCAGGTGTGGAAAAGTATAATTATTGATTTATATTCTTAGTCTCCGGAGAATGAACTTTGGTGCGTAAAAAAAACCGTCCCCAGCGTGAATATCGCCCCAAAAAATCTGCAAAGGCTTCACCTTCATTAAAGGGCCGCCTGGAGGCAAAAAACGCACGGATTGCCAGGAAGGAACCGACTGAAGGGACCAGGCCGGCTCCTGTAAGTTTTGGCGGTCTGCTGCGGCAGATCACGCCGGCGCCATCCAGGCCGCAAGCTCAGGTCATCCTGCAGAGTTCCCCCCTGGCCCATCTCGAGTACCCTGCGGAACTCAAGATCAAAAACCAGGCCCTGGCCCTGTTCTGGCAGCAGCACCGATTGCCGGGAAAACCCGAACCAGTTATTGCTTCCCCGAGGCCGCGGCGCTACAGGACCACTTCCAAACGCAAAACCATCCTCAGGGGCAATACCCTCTATCTCCTTTTTAATGACCGGGCGCTCAGCTTTCAGCAGAAGCCCTTTGTGGAATCTCCCCTGGAACCCCTCGAGCATGGTCGGATATATGCATTCCTGCAGGCGAAGATCAGCGAGCCGCCCTTCAAGCTGGTGGCCGCCCATCTGAACTACCTGATTATCCGCGGCAGCTATACGGAGCAGGCCGTGATCTTTAATGTCGACACCTTAAACGGTCCCCTGGTCCGCAAACTGAAGATGCTGGCCGGCCACCTCAGGAAACTGCCCGAACCGGTGGCCTCTGCCTATATCTATACAGATCCGGATTGTTCGGATTACTATCTTGAAGAACGGCACTCTTCCGATATCCTGAAGTTCAAAAAACTCTTCGGCAAAGCGGCTCTTGCGGTCAGCCACCACGGCTGCCGTTATTTCTATCACCCCACCTCATTTTCCCAGGTTAATGAAACCATGGTGCCGGTGATGCTGGACATGGCCCGAACACTGCTCCAGCCGCATCCGGCTGAAACGCTCCTGGATCTTTACTGCGGCTATGGCCTCTTCAGCCATTTTCTTGCACCCGGCTATAAAATGGTAGTGGGGATCGATGCGGAAGGCCCGTCCATCCAGGCCGCCATCTCCAATAAAAAGTCCAACCCGGGTTCCAGGACGGCGCGTTTTCTGGCCCGCCGCATCACGGCACGCAGTGTTGAAAAGATCCCGCTTCCCGATGACCTCGGTGCCGAGACAATTCTTCTTGATCCGCCCCGGCAGGGGCCCCAGGAGGGTGTCATTGCTGCATTGAGCCGGCGTGACCCGCACAAGGTGCTTCACATTCACTGTGGGGTCGAGCAGATTCCGGACTCTATCAGGCAGTGGAAGCAGCATGGGTACAAGGTCAAACGCATTGTGCCGCTTGACATGTTTCCCGGCGCGGCCGGTCTGGAGATTATGATTCTGTTCGAGAAGCGTTAGGGTAAATGAGAACATCTGCAGGAAAGAGAATTCACCTGACGATTTTAATATTTTTGTACAGTGTGATGATGCCGATAAGAAGCAGATAGATCAGGATGGGCGGCCCAAGCAGAAAAATGACCACAAAACCCGCATAAAACATTACCAGCTTGATGGTGCCTCTTTCCTTGTCCCGGGTCCGGATTTTTTCAATTTCCTTCGCTTTTGCCTCCACCACGTGGGAAGGCCAGGAAAGACAGGCATCCTCTTTTTGGCCGGTGTGCCTTCGTGATTCCCTGCGGCATTCGGCGCTCAATTCCTCAAGGGCTCCATCCCTGAGCCGGCCCGGGTCAAGCCGGTCACCAAGCCGGCGATACTGGCTGTTGATCCTGTCAAATTCGCTGGTGCCCACATCAATTACCCAGCCCATATAGACGAGACAGCAAACAGCATAGATAATCTGCCATGTCCGGGGTTTTTTCATGAATTTCAACTCGGTTCTTTCCGGTTTTTCCGGATAGTATCAGTATGGAGCGATGTCCAATTTCTTATAATCTTGAGACCCGGAAACATCAGCCGACAATGTGTTTAACCCGCCCCACCTCGCCACTCTGCAACCTGACCTTAATGCCATGGGGATGAGCCGGCGATTTCGTCAGGATATCTTTGACCGTACCATTAGTCAGTTTTCCTGTACTCTGGTCTTCCTTTAATACAATGTAAACCTCTGCGCCGGGGTTAATGTCAGCCCGCTTCGTTCCATTCATATTGGATCCCTGTATCGCCTGTGCTCTTTGCCTCAAATTATTTCTTCGGCTATCTGCCAGCTCAATATTGTAAACTACTCTTTTCTTGCACCCTTGCACCTTTGATCCCTTGAAATCCGGGATTCTTTTTTTCGTTAGCCTTTCACAATCCGCTCCAGCTGGTCTGCCAGGTCCCCCATCTCGGCCTCCCAGTAATGCCGGGAGCCGAAATCCGCGTCCACCCTGGTTTCGCCGTCCTCGGCAAACTGGTAAGCGCACCAGGCCGTGTAATGGATATAGCGCATGGCCCGCAGCGGCTCTATCAAACGCAGGCTGGACATATCAAAAGCCCTGAACATCTCATAGCCTTCAAGGAAGATTTCGATCTCAGCCCGTGCATCTTCAAGGTAGCCGGGAAGCAGCATCCAGAAATCCTGCACCGGTGGGCCCACGACCATATCATCAAAGTCAATGAGATAAAACGATTCCTCCGGCCGGTAAATGAGGTTGGAGAAATGGCAGTCACCGTGGATGCGGATCATCCCGCCAGTATGGAACAGGGGTGTAATTTCATTGATAAGGGCATCGGTAAGTTCTTTGAAGCGGCCAAGCAGATCGGCAGGCATGAAGCCGCCTTTAAGGATATAGTCAACCTGCTTCCGGGTTGACCTGTCCGGGGCCATGGTAAGCCTGTCCTTGGGCAGATGCATGGAACCGACGTTGTGGGTGCGGCCAAGCAGGCGGCCCAGTTCCAGCCACTGGTCATCATTGTATTCATCAAAGCTGCGGCCGCCCTTCTTGGGGAACACGGCAAAATAAATGTTGTCATGGCTGTCCAGGCTGGAGCCGTTCCTGAGCATGAGAGGTGCGACAACCGGAATTTCCTGGCCGGCAAGCTCAAGGAGGAAATCGTGCTCGTCCTGCAGCCCGGCCTTGGACCAGCGCCCGGGACGGTAAAACTTGGCAACCAGGCCGCTGCCGTCCTCGGCCTGCAGCTCGTAAACCCGGTTGATATAGCTGATCAGGGGCCGGCAGAGATTTGTGCAGCGCCGGCCAAGTCCTTTCTCCACCAGGGCAATAACCCTGTCGGGGGTCAGGTTGTGAAAGGCGGTCTCCTGTTTCGGTTTTCCGGATATATTCATTTCGTTTCTCTGTTGATTGGCCCGGTGAAATGATATTTTAAGTGCAATCACTAATCAGGGGGTCAACATAAAAATTCTTAGCCTGTTCCTAATCTTTCTTTCCCGATATTTTTATCCTTTTGCCTTTCCCATTTTATATTCTGCATTCTACATTCTTCATTTACAATACCTGACCGCTCGAGACCCTATTTTTTCATGGACTCTTCGCGCATGGTTTCCAACTCCTCCCAACGGGCATAGGCTTCTGCCAGGAGCTGCTCCAGTTCACCCAGCCTGGCACCAGCCCTGGCCGCTGCATTTCCGGAGTCCCGGTAAAATGATTCGTCGGCCATGGCTTCGTAGAGGTTTTTCTGTTCCTGCTCCAGGGTTTCGATCCTGCCGGGCAGATCCCCCAGCTCCCTGGTCTCCTTGAAAGTAAGCTTGCGGGGCCCTTTGGATTTGGCTTTAAGCCGCACCTTCCGTTTTTCCCTGGCCGGGGCTGCATTTTCCTGCTGCACCGGGCGCTGCCGGAGCCAGTCATCATAACCGCCGGCATACTCCTGTACCCGGCCTTCTCCTTCAAAAACCAGGGTGCTGGTCACAACATTGTTGAGAAAAGCCCTGTCATGGCTGACAACCAGCACTGTACCCCTGTACTCCATGAGCAGCTCTTCGAGGAGTTCCAGGGTTTCAATATCCAGGTCATTGGTCGGCTCGTCCAGCACCAGAACATTGGACGGCCTGGCAAAGAGTTTTGCCAGGAGGAGCCGGTTCCGTTCGCCGCCG
>Ga0209742_10000120_pt1 | contig 44464 bp, 45 predicted proteins | sample DeeMarSeWOR38_10_FD_187462 | JGI IMG/M metagenome (GOLD analysis project Ga0209742, IMG submission 187462) | Marine sediment microbial communities from White Oak River estuary, North Carolina - WOR-3-8_10 (SPAdes) (version 2) | ecosystem: Environmental > Aquatic > Marine > Intertidal zone >...
CGGTGCTCATGCCGGCGAGTGTTAACAGCGCTGCACCGACCAGGGTTGCCTGCGCCAGCAGGTATGACACCACGCGCGAACGATCGGTGAGCAGGAGATCCACCATCAAAATGACGCACGCCATAGTGAGCACAAAGATCTCCGGTATGGCGGGCGTAAAATTTGGTATCTCGAACGTCATTGCATAGTTTCCGTTGTTATTTCGCGCAATAGGCCGGCACTAGAGTTTGGAGACACTCACCTGCTGAAGCAGGTGATCCACCGACGTGTGCATGACTTCCAAAAATGGATACGGCCACAGGCCCATTACCAATACGGTAACCGCCAGAATACTCAGGAACAGTATTTCTCGCGGCGTCGCATCTTCAAGAGCCTCGACTTTTTCATTGGCGACCTTGCCGAAAATCACGCGCTTGTACATCCACAGGCTGTAGGCGGCGCCGAAGATAAGCGTGGTCGCAGCCAGGAAGGCAAACCAGAAATTGGCCTTGAACGCACCCAGGATGACCAGGAACTCGCCGACGAAACCGGAAGTTCCGGGCAAGCCGCTATTGGCCATGGCAAACAGCATCATGAACGCCGCGAAGACCGGCATCTTGTTGGCGACACCGCCATAATCACCGATCTGGCGCGAGTGCAGCCGGTCATACATGACACCGACACACAGGAACAAGGCGCCGGAGATAAAACCATGGGAAACCATCTGCACGATACCGCCTTCAATGCCCTGCGCATTGAAGATAAAGAAGCCGAGGGTGACGAAACCCATGTGGGCAATCGATGAATAGGCAATCAGTTTCTTCATATCTTCCTGCACCAGCGCCACCAGGCCGATATAGACCACGGCGATGAGCGACAGGGTAATCATGAACCACGCCAGTTCATGGCTGGCATCGGGTGTGATCGGCAGGTTAAACCGCAGGAAGCCATAGGCACCCAGCTTCAACATGATCGCTGCCAGCACCACCGAACCACCGGTGGGCGCCTCGACGTGCGCATCCGGCAACCACGTGTGCACCGGCCACATCGGCACTTTCACCGCGAAGGCAGCAAAGAACGCCAGGAAAATCAGAATCTGTTCGGTCAGGCCCAGCTTCACGGCGTGGAAGTCGAGAATGCCGAAAGTGTTACCGGCCTGGTAATAGAGGTAGATAAACGCCACCAGCATCAGTACCGAACCGAGAAAGGTATAAAGGAAGAACTTGATCGCGGCATAGACGCGATTCGGGCCTCCCCAGATACCGATAATCAGGTACATCGGTACCAGCATCGCTTCCCAGAAGACATAGAACAGAATGGCATCCAGGGAGGAGAACACGCCGATCATCAGGCCTTCCATGATCAGGAACGATGCCATGTATAGCGCGACTTTCTCCTTGATCACCTTCCAGCCAGCAATGACAACCAGTGGTGTGATGAAGGTTGTCAGGATAATCAGTAACAACGAAATGCCGTCAATTCCGAGATGGTAGTAGACGTTAAACGCAGCAATCCACGGGGTGGCGCCCTTCTCGACGAACTGCATTGCAGCCGTGCCATTATCGAACTGGGTATACAATGGAATGCTGACGACAAATGCAGCCAGGGAAATTCCCAGACTGAGCCATCGGGCGATCGGCGCATTCTTGTCATCGCCGGTCAGCAATACCAGCACACCGCCGACAATGGGCAGCCAGATAACCAGACTGAGTAGATAATCAGTAAACATGAATTCCCAGTTTCTTTATTAGTTTTTTCTTACCGTTTCAGGAACAGAGTTAACAACAGGAACAGGCCAATGATCATGGCGAACGCATAGTGATAGACGTAGCCAGACTGGATGGTTCGAATCCATGCGGAGACGCGCCCGACTACCCAGGCACTACCGTTAACGATCAGGCCATCGATCAACCTGACATCGCCAACCTTCCAGAGAACGCGACCCAGCGCCCGTGCACCATTGGCAAACGTCGCGAAATAAATCTCATCAATCCAGTACTTGTTCTCCAGCGTGCGATAGACCAGTTTGGTTCGCTGTGCAATCAGGTCCGGCAAATGGGTAAAGCGGCTGTAGAGCAGCCATGCCAGGAACCAGCCGAGCAGTGTCAGGAAGAACGGCAGCGCTTTCAGCCCGTGAGCCACAAACGGACCAATGCCGTGCCAGCCCTGTTTCAGCTCACCGAGCACGTCGTGTTCCGCGGCGACCTTGATTGAGTCCCCGAAGAATTTTCCGAACAGCATCGGTTCGATAAAGATGGCACCAATAATGATTGATGGTATTGCCAGCAGTATCAGGGGCACGGTAACCACCAATGGAGATTCTTTCAGGTGCTCCTCAGTGTGCTTGTCCATTCGCGGCTTGCCGTGGAAAGTCATGTACAACAACCGGAATGAATAGAACGAGGTAACCAGAACACCTGCGGTAACACAGAAGTACGCAAAGCCACTACCCCAGATATTGGAGTGGTGCACCGACTCGATAATCGCGTCCTTGGAGAAGAAACCCGACAGGCCCGGGAAGCCGACCAGGGCAAACGTGCCGATCCAGGCGGTAACACCGGTAATCGGCATGTACTTCATCAGGCCGCCCATCTTGCGCATATCCTGCTCATGATGCATGGCGATGATCACTGATCCCGCCCCAAGGAACAGCAGTGCCTTGAAGAAGGCATGCGTCATCAGGTGGAACACACCGGCGGCGTACGCTGAAGCCCCAAGCGCTACGGTCATATAACCGAGTTGTGACAGCGTCGAATAGGCAACAACACGCTTGATATCGTTTTGGACAATGCCGATCAGGCCCATGAACAGCGCGGTAATCGCACCAATTACTAACACGACGCTTAGCGCAGTCGTCGACAATTCATACAGCGGCGACATGCGAGCGACCATGAAAATACCGGCCGTTACCATGGTGGCCGCATGAATCAATGCAGAAATCGGGGTCGGGCCTTCCATCGAGTCCGGCAGCCAGACGTGCAATGGCACCTGTGCCGATTTGCCCATGGCGCCGATAAACAGCAGGATGCAAATCACGGTCATCAGGCTCCAGTCGACGCCCGGGATAATCTGTACTTGCGTCTCGGCATGGCTGGGCGCAATGGCAAACACGGCACTGTAGTCGAGCGTACCGAAATGCATATAGACGGCAGCGATGCCCAGCAGGAAACCGAAATCACCGACGCGGTTGACCAGGAACGCCTTCAGGTTGGCATAGATGGCAGTATCGCGCGTGTACCAGAAACCGATAAGTAAATATGAAACAAGGCCCACCGCTTCCCAGCCGAAGAACAGCTGCAGGAAGTTGTTCGACATCACCAGCATCAGCATCGAGAAGGTAAACAGCGCAATGTAACTGAAGAATCGCTGGTAACCCGGGTCTTCGTGCATATAGCCAATGGTATAGATGTGCACCATCAGCGAAACAAAAGTTACCACGACCATCATCATTGAAGTCAGCGGATCAATCAGAAAGCCTACGCTAAGCGGAATTCCGCCACTCACCGCCCACTTGTAGATCTCGCCGTTGAAGGTGTTGCCATTCTGATTGACGTCGATAAAGACGCCTATGGAAAGCACACAAGCTATACCGACGCCGAGAATGGTGGCCCAGTGTGCACCACTGCGGCCAATTTTCTTGCCGAACAGGCCAGCGAGGATCGCGCCCGCGAGCGGTGCCAATGGCACAAGGAGATAAACCGTTTTGATATCGAGTCCGAACATGACCTACCCCTTCAGTGCATCCAGATCGTCGACATTGATTGTGCGACGGTTTCGGAACAGCACTATCAGGATCGCGAGGCCTATTGCGGATTCTGCCGCGGCCACGGTGAGGATGAAAAACACGAACACCTGTCCACCCATGTCACCCAGATAATGGGAGAAGGCGATAAAGTTCATGTTTACCGACAGCAGCATCAGCTCAATTGCCATCAACAGTATGACGACGTTCTTGCGATTCAGGAAAATTCCTACCACGGCAATGGCAAACAGGATCGCGCCCAGGATCAGGTAGTGGTGCAAAGGAATCATGAACGCTTCTCCGATTTCATTTGCACCAGTCGAACCCGGTCTTCACGACGCACCTTTATCTGTTCGGACGGATTCTGGTACTTGATGTGCTTGCGACGCGCACGCAGCGTCAGGGTAATGGCGGCAACAATCGCCACCAGCAATATCACTGCCGCGATTTCGAACGGGTAGACATAAACCGTATAAATCAACATGCCCAGCTCACGGGTATTGCTGTGGCCGGCCGCTTTCTCCAGCGGCACTGGAATGTTCTGCGGACTGAACATCTCGGAACTGAGGACAATGACCATCTCCAGTACCAGCAATATAGCGATCAAGCCACCAATGGGCAGGTATTCACCAAAACCCTCGCGCATGCGTGCCAGGTCCACATCAAGCATCATCACCACGAACAGGAACAGCACCATCACAGCACCGACGTATACGAGCACCAGCGCGATACCCAGGAACTCGGCTTCGAGCATGATCCACAAACAGGCGGCCGAGAAGAACGCGAGCACCAGGAACAAGGCAGACTTCACCGGGTGACGAATGGTCACCACCATTGCCGCGGCAAACACCAGGATGGCGCTAAACAGGTAGAACAGTGCGTGGGTAAAAGTCATGTCCTGATAAATCCCTAGCGATACTTCGCGTCAGCCGCACGTGCTGCAGCAATTTCTTTTTCATACTTGTCGCCGACGGCCAGCAACATCTCCTTGGTATACAGCAAATCGCCCCGCTGCTCGCCGTGATATTCAAAAATATGGGTCTCGACAATGGCATCAACCGGGCAGGCCTGTTCGCAGAAACCGCAGAAGATGCACTTGGTCATGTCGATGTCATAGCGCGTCGTGCGCCGGGTACCGTCCTCGCGCTGTTCCGACTCGATGGTGATCGCCATTGCCGGACAGACCGCCTCGCACAACTTGCACGCGATGCAGCGCTCTTCACCGTTCGGATACCGGCGCTGGGCATGCAGCCCGCGGAAACGCGGTGACATGGGTGTGTGCTCTTCCGGGTACTGCACCGTAATCTTGCGATGAAACATGTGGCGCAGGGTGACCGACAAACCCTTCCAGAGTTCGAATAAGGTAAAGCTCTTGATGAAATGACTAATGCTCATATCTGCTCACCTCGTCTCCACTATGCTAATGGAACAGGTACCCCCATTTGGTTTGCTGCGCGACACCGACAACACCGATCCAGACCAGGGTTACCGGAATCAGGACCTTCCACCCCAGACGCATAATCTGGTCGTAACGATAGCGGGGGAACGTAGCGCGCAACCACAGGTAACAGAACAGGAAGAACGCCACCTTGATCCACAGCCAGGCAAAGCCCGGCACCAGGTTCAGCACCGGGTGATCGAATGGCGGCAACCAGCCGCCCAGGAACAGTAGCACCGTAAGTGTGGAGATCAGGATCATGTTGGCGTATTCGGCAAGGAAGAACAGGCCGAAGGTGATACCCGAATACTCGACATGGAAACCGGCGACGATTTCTGACTCACCCTCGGCGATATCAAACGGTGCACGGTTGGTTTCGGCAACGCCGGAAATAAAATAGACAAAGAACAGTGGTAGCAGCGGCCAGATGTACCAGTCGAATAGCCCGCCTGACTGACGAGTAACAATCTCGTTCAGGTTGAGGCTGTTTGCCGCCATCAGCACCCCGACCAACGCAAAACCCATGGCAATTTCGTAAGCCACCATCTGGGCAGCGGAACGCAACGCGCCGAGCAAGGCGTACTTGGAGTTGGACGCCCAGCCGGCAATGATGATGCCGTAGACACCAATCGACGTAAGGGCCAGAACAAACAGCAGGCTGGCATCTATATTGGTCAGCTGCCAGGTATCGGTAAAGGGGATGACGGCCCACGCGACCAGCGCCGGTACCAGTGCCAGCATCGGCGCGATCAGGAACAGGAACTTGTTGGCGTTGCTCGGTATAACAATCTCTTTCAGCAGCAACTTGACCACGTCGGCGATCGGCTGCAACCAGCCACGCGGTCCCACCCGGTTCGGTCCTACACGTATCTGCATCCAGCCGATGATCTTGCGCTCGGCGAAGGTGAGATAGGCGACATGGAGAATGACCGGCAACACGATTAATACGATCAGGATGACATTGGCCGCCGTCAGCACCACCCACTCCGGCAGCAGGTCGACATAGGGAATGCTGAGCAACAGATCCTTCATCATGATGCTTTCACCACTGTTGCCGGGCCACAGCCACCCAGGGTCGCGGTCTCGGCATAACCCTGTGCCACCAGCACACAACCATCCGGTACCCGCTCATCGATAACGAGATCCAGTTGCGCAGAACCTTCAACCATACGAACCGTGACGCGTTGACCTCCGCTGAGACCTGACTTCGCAGCTTGCGCCGAATTCATGCGCGCTGCCGGCGGCGGATTGTCGTGAGTTGCCTGCAATGCCGGTGCGCGGCGTACCAGCGCATCGACAACATAAATGGGCACTTCGGTAATGCGATTGAGCTCGCTCAGTCGCGGCTCGGCCTTTTCCGGAACGCGCCATGTCTTGAGCTTGGCCGACGCCGGGACGTCGCCAAAACCCATGTCTGCGCGCACATCATCAATACTGACGTGATCAAAGCCCTCTAGCTCCATCATGCTGCCAAGCACGCGCGCGATCTTCCAGCCCGGGCGGGCTTCACCGCGCGGCGGTACCGCCCCGGTAAAGGCCTGAACACGGCCTTCACCATTTATATAGGTGCCGGCGGTCTCGGTGAACGCACCCATCGGCAACAGGACGTCAGCATAGTCGTTCGCGGTGGTCCCGGTTTTGCTTGGCTTGAAAGCAGACACCATGGCGACAAAGTCCGCGGCGTGCATCGCTGTTCTGGCACGACTGCCGTCACTGAAGTCCAGCTCCGGCTCAACACCAAACAGCAGATAGCCTCGCAGCGGTTCGCTGATCATGTTACGGGCATTGCGACCGGACGCCACTTCTGCCCCGGCGACGCCGCGGTGCGGAACACACCCTGCGAGCCAACCGCCGACACTGTTGGCTTCCGGCAAATTACCAAACCGTGCGCCACTGAAATCGGCCACCAGTTCCGCCAGCGCGCGCGCCGCTGATGCAATCGCAGTATTGGCCAGTAACGGACCGAACAGTACGACCGTGTTGTCTTTTTCCAACAAGGTATTGGCGATGCGGATTTCTTCCTCGGTCGGCGTGACACCCTTGGTCCAGCTGGCAGCATCGGCCGGCAGCTTCTTGCCGGTTTTTTCGGACAACACTTTGGCAATGGCCGCCAGGGAAGTAGTCAGGTTGCCGGGTAGCCCGGTAACATTGCCGGCGAGGTCAAAGGTAAATTTGTAGTCCACCGGGTTCAACGCCATGATGGCGGCACCGTTGCGCGCCGCCTTGCGCAGACGATGACCCAGAATCGGCTGCTCCTTGCGGATATTGGTGCCAACCAGAAGCGCCGCATCTACTTTCTCGAAATCACTGATGCTCTGGCCGAACCAGGGGAACAATGGCGCAATATCATCGTCGCTGAAATCGATCTGGCGCAGACGATGATCGATATTGTTGCTGCCCATGCCTCGCATCAGCTTCTGTAGCAGGAAGAATTCTTCCAGGGTAGCGGTTGGCGAGACCAGCGCACCAATCTGCTTGGCCCCTTTGGACTTGATGATCTTTTTGAAACCGGCAACGGTGAAGTCCAGCGCCTGCTCCCACTCCACTTCCTGCCAGGCGCCGTTTCGCTTGATCATCGGCCGTTCAAGCCGATCGTCACTGTTCAGCGCCTCGTAACTGAATCGATCGCGGTCCGAAATCCAGCACTCGTTGATTTCCTCGTTATTGCGCGGCAGAACACGCATCACCGTGTGACCACGTGTCTGGATCGTGATGTTGGAGCCGACGGCGTCATGCGGACTGATCGACGGGTGCTCCTGCATTTCCCAGGTTCGGGCTGAGTAGCGGAACGGTGCCGAAGTCAGCGCGCCGACCGGGCACAAATCAATGACGTTGCCGGAGAGTTCGGAATCGACCGAACGATCAATAAACGTCGTGATACGGGTGTGCTCACCGCGGCCCACTGCACCCAGCTCCATAATACCGGCGATTTCCTGGCCGAACCGCACACAGCGCGTGCAGTGAATGCAGCGGGTCATCTCGGTAGTAATCAGCGGGCCAATTTTCTTGCTGGGAACGACGCGCTTGTTTTCCTGGTAGCGTGAGACATCGCCACCGTAACCAACGGCCAGATCCTGCAAATCGCACTCGCCACCCTGATCACAAATGGGGCAGTCGAGCGGATGGTTGATCAACAGAAACTCCATGGTGCCGCGCTGCGCCTGGCGCGCGGTCTGGGACTTGGTAAAGGCCTTCATGCCCTCGGCCACCGGTGTGGCGCAGGCCGGCATCGGCTTGGGTGCCTTCTCTACCTCGACCAGGCACATGCGACAGTTGGCGGCCACCGAAAGCTTGTCGTGATAGCAGAAACGCGGGATGTAAATCCCGGCTGCATCCGCCGCCTGGATCAACATGGATCCCTCTTCGGCTTCGATCTGCTTTCCGTCGATTTCGATATTTACAGTCATGGACCTTACACGCCTACCATGCACTTCTTGTGATCGATGTGATACTGGAATTCATCGCGGAAGTGCTTGATGAATCCCTGCACGGGCAATGCCGCAGCATCGCCCAGTGCGCAAATCGTTCTTCCCATGATCTTGCCGGCAACGTCGTCCAGCAGATCCAGATCTTCAGGCCGCCCTTCCCCGTGCTCAATACGGTGAACCACGCGCGCCATCCAGCCAGTGCCTTCACGACAGGGCGTGCACTGGCCACAGGATTCCTCGTAATAAAAATGGGCGATACGCGCCAGTGCACGCACCATGCAGGTGGTCTCGTCCATGACAATGACGGCGCCGGAACCGAGCATGGAGCCGGCATTGGCGATGGAGTCATAATCCATGGTCAGATCCATCATGATCGATGCCGGTAATACTGGCGCTGACGATCCGCCGGGAATCACCGCTTTCAGTTTGCGTCCGTTACGCACACCGCCGGCGATTTCCAGCAGCTCGGCAAAGGGCATACCCATCGGCACTTCATAGTTACCGGGCTTGTTCACGTGACCGGAAACCGAGAACAGTTTTGAGCCGCCGTTATTGGGCTTGCCCAGTTCAAGGAACCACTTGCCGCCTTCCTGCAAAATGGTCGGCACCGAAGCCAGGGTCTCGGTGTTGTTGATCGTTGTCGGCTTGCCGAACAAACCGTAATTGGCCGGGAATGGCGGCTTGTAACGTGGCTGACCCTTCTTGCCTTCAATGGATTCCAGCAATGCGGTCTCTTCACCGCAAATGTACGCGCCGGCACCCAGGTGCGAGTAGAGATCAAAATCAACACCACTACCCTGAACGTTTTTGCCAATCAGGCCAGCCGCGTATGCCTCTTCCAGCGCAGCCTCGCAACGCTCATAGGGCTCCCAGAACTCGCCGCGGATATAGTTGTATCCGACTGTCGCACCAATGCAGTAACCGGCGATGGCCATGCCTTCAATCAGGGCGTGCGGGTTATAGCGCAGGATGTCACGATCCTTGCAGGTGCCCGGTTCGCCTTCGTCCGAATTGCAGACAATATATTTCTGGCCCGGCGCATTGCGTGGCATGAAACTCCACTTGAGACCGGTCGGGAATCCGGCACCACCACGGCCCCGTAGCGACGAAGTCTTGAGTTCCTCGATAATCTCTTCCGGCGGCGTCTTGTTTGCCAGAATCTTCTTCCAGATTTCGTAACCGCCGCGTTCCTGGTACGCCGCCAGGGTCCACGGTTGCTCCTGGTCAAAATTGCGGAAACAGACTTCGTTCGCCATGATGCTTAATCCAGGCTCGCCAGAATCTCATCCAGTTTTTCCGGAGTGAGATTCTCATAATAGGTATTGCCGATTTGAATCACCGGCGCGTTGACACAGGCGCCGAGGCACTCGACTTCTTTCAGGCTGAATTTACCGTCCGGCGTCACTTCACCGAACTTGATCCCGAGTTTGTTCTGCAGATGGTTCACTACCATGTCGGAGTCGCATAACATGCAGGAGATGTTGGTACAGATACAAATCTTGTGCCGACCGACCGGCTTGTGTTCGTACATGGAGTAGAAGGTGGCCACTTCTTCCGCGGCGATCGGGGGCATCTCCAGATACTGCGCCACGGCTTCAACCAGATCCCGGGTGAGCCAGCCACCGTTGTCATCCTGGGCCATGCGCAGTGCTGCCATTACCGCCGACGACTTGCGCTCTGGCGGATACTTGGCAACCCACTTGTCGATCCCGGCTTTTACCGAAGCTGACAGTAAATCAGTCTTGTTCATTTCAGCGGACTGAGCCATTAGCGGTCAATCTCCCCGAAAACGATATCCTGCGTTCCGATCACGGCCACGACATCCGGGATCATGTGCCCGCGTGTCATTTCATCCAGCGATGCCAGGTGAGCAAAACCGGGGGCGCGAATCTTCAGCCGATACGGCTTGTTGGCACCGTCACTTAATAAGTAGATACCGAATTCACCCTTGGGATGCTCGACCGCGCTGTAAACCTCGCCTTCCGGCACGCAATAGCCCTCGGTATAGAGCTTGAAGTGGTGAATCAGCGATTCCATGTCGTATTTCATGGCTTCGCGATCGGGCGATGTAATCTTGTGATCATCGGAGATCACCGGGCCAGGGTTGTTGCGTAGCCACTCCACGCACTGCCGAATAATACGGTTGCTCTGACGCATCTCCTCGATACGAACCAGGTAGCGATCGTAGCAATCACCCTCGACACCCACCGGGATATCGAAGTCCATCTGCTCGTAGACCGCATAGGGTTGTTTCCTGCGCAGGTCCCACTCGATACCGGAACCGCGTAGCATCGGACCACTGAAACCCAGTTGCAATGCACGCTCGGGTGAGACGACACCAATACCGACGGTACGCTGTTTCCAGATGCGATTGTCGGTCAGCAGAGTCTCATATTCATCGACATGTTTCGGAAAGCGCTCGGTGAAATCCCAGATGAAATCCAGTAACGAGCCCTGCCGATTGTCGTTCAGTCTCGCGACATCTTTCTTGCTATGCCACTTGGACGGCTCGTATTGCGGCATGGTCTCGGGCAAATCACGATAGACGCCACCAACTCGATAGTACGTTGCGTGCAGACGCGCACCTGATACTGCTTCATAAGCATCCATGAGGTCTTCACGCTCGCGGAAGCAATACAGGAACATGGTCATGGCGCCGACATCCAGGCCATGGGTGCCCAGACCCATCAGGTGATTCAGGATGCGGGTAATTTCGTCAAACATGACCCGGATGTACTGCGCGCGAATTGGTACATCGATGCCCAGCAGCTTCTCAATCGCCGCGACATAGGCGTGCTCGTTACACATCATCGACACATAATCGAGGCGATCCATGTAACCGATGCTTTGATTGAATGGCTTGGTCTCCGCGAGTTTCTCGGTACCCCGATGCAGCAGGCCGATATGCGGATCGGCACGATCCACGACTTCGCCGTCGAGCTCCAGTACCAGGCGCAATACACCATGTGCTGCAGGATGCTGCGGACCGAAGTTCATCGTGTAATTGCGGATATCAGCCACCGAAGCCTTCCTCACGAATCACACGTTTGGTCAGCGAGCGTGGCTCGATAGAAACCGGTTCATAGACAACGCGACGCTTGCGCTCGTCGTAGCGCATTTCAACGTTGCCGCTAATCGGGAAGTCCTTGCGGAACGGGTGACCGACGAAGCCGTAGTCGGTCAACAGACGGCGCAGGTCAGGGTGGCCGTCAAAGACAATACCGAACAGATCAAACGCCTCGCGCTCATACCAGTTGGCGGAGTTCCAGACGTTCACGACCGAGTCAACGATCGGGACATCGCCTTCGATGAACGTGCGCACCCGGATACGCATGTTGTGGCGTATGGAAAGCAGGTGATAAACGACTGCAAAGCGCGGACCCTGGTATGACGGGCCGGCCGCTTCCTTGCGATAATCGAGGTAGTCGACTCCGCAAAGATCAATCAGCATCTCGAAATGGCTGTCGCCGTCATCACGCAGGTACTCGCAGATGGCGAACAAGGACTTTGGATCTACCTCAATCGTCAGTTCGCCATGCGCTTCGATCACGCTGGTGACGGCATCGCCAAATTTTTCTTTAGCGCGCGCAGCAACATTTTTTATTTGATCAGACACTACGACACTCATGTCAGCGGGCGATGGTATTGGTGCGACGGATTTTCTTTTGCAACTGCAGGATACCGTAGAGTAAAGCCTCTGCCGTCGGTGGGCAGCCCGGCACATAGACATCGACCGGCACAATGCGATCGCATCCGCGCACGACAGCATAGGAATAATGGTAGTAACCGCCGCCGTTGGCACAGGAGCCCATGGAAATTACCCAGCGCGGTTCGGCCATCTGGTCGTAAACCTTGCGCAGGGCCGGTGCCATCTTGTTGACCAGGGTACCGGCAACAATCATGACATCGGACTGGCGCGGACTCGGTCGAAACAGAATACCAAAACGGTCCAGATCGTAGCGCGAAGCACCTGCTTGCATCATTTCTACCGCGCAACAGGCCAGACCAAAGGTCATCGGCCACATCGAGCCGGTGCGTGTCCAGTTGATGACGGAATCCAGCGAAGTCGTCAGCCAGCCGCGCTCCTGGGTAGCCTCTAATCCCACTCGAGGGCCCCCTTCTTCCATTCATAGATGAAGCCAACGATCAGGATGCCGAGGAACAGCATCATCGCCAGGAAGCCGTATAAGCCGATTTCTGGCAAGACAACCGCCCACGGAAACAGGAAGGCGATTTCCAGATCAAAGATAATAAAGAGTATGGCAACCAGGTAGTAACGCACGTCGAATTTCATGCGCGAATCCTCGAATGCCTCAAAGCCGCACTCGTAAGGAGAAAGCTTGTCTTCGTCGGGACGTGACGGAGAAACCAGGTGACCCAGCCCGAGCATCACAACGCCAATTGCGAGCGCAATAACAAAAAAGATCAGAATGGGTAAATAACCTTCTAACATGCGCTCCCGCCCGCCTGGTGTAATCGACCAATACTGCCTGGGTCGTTGTTTTTATTTATCGCAGCACATTGCGACTGCTTGTAGGGTCGAGCAGTCTAGGCTTTCGCGACATTAAAAGTCAAGCCGGGTACTTGCCAAGGTTTCTTTTTAAATTAACAAGTTATGTGAGTTTCTGAGGGCATAAAAAATGCCTATCAGTATTGCGAGTAGAAGGATGCAACGTGGCGAGAGGTGGTGGATGAAAGCCACAGTGCATCGGTGGGCTATTTGGTCCACTGTGCCATCGACGCCTGTAAGACATTACAGAGGCAGGCTTTCTGAAATGGTGCCGAAGGCGGGAGTCGAACCCGCACGGCTTGCGCCACTACCCCCTCAAGATAGCGTGTCTACCAGTTCCACCACTTCGGCTATTGAATTTGAATGGTCGGGCCGGGCCAGCCCGGATCATGATCTGCCCGAACCTGCTACTTAGGTACGTCCGGCACTTTCTCCTGCTGTTTCGCAGTACCTGGAACCGCCGGTGCTTCCTTCTTCGGCGCAGTCTGCTCAACCACTGATTCGGCCGCACTCTTTGGAGTTTCGCGTTTGGCAGAATAGTACGCCAGCGCCATCGTGGTAAGAAAGAACACGACTGCCAGCACAGCGGTCAAGCGCGAAAGGAACGTTGCCGAACCACGGCTACCAAACAGCGTGTCAGACGCACCGCCACCGCCGCCACCGAAAGCGGCACCAGCGTCAGCGCCTTTGCCGCGTTGCAGCAAGATCAGCCCTATCAGGGATAACGAATCAACAATCAGAACCGCAATTAATATGTCACGCATCGAAATAGTTTCCGTATCGGGTTAACTGGCAGCAGCGCAGATGCCGAGAAAATCTCCGGCGCTGAGCGATGCCCCGCCAATCAGGCCGCCGTCAATATCCGGCTGCGAGATCAACTCCGCTGCATTGTCAGGCTTCATGCTGCCGCCATAAAGCAAACGACAACCTTCGGCTACTGTCGCATCCAGCCCCGCCAGTTTGTCGCGAATAAATTTGTGCACTTCCTGGGCTTGCTCCGGCGTCGCGGTCTTGCCGGTACCAATCGCCCAAACCGGCTCATAGGCAATCACGGCATTCTTGAATGCCTCGATTCCGTGGTGCTCCAGCACTGCATCCAGCTGGCGCTCCACGACAGTTTCCGTGGTACCGCCTTCGCGCTCTTCGAGAGATTCGCCGACACAAAGAATCGGGGTCAGACCATGCTCCTGGGCCGCTTCAAACTTTCGTGCCACCAGGTCGTCGTCTTCACCATAATATTCACGGCGCTCGGAATGACCGATGATGACGTACTCGCAGCCTGCGTTTTTCAGCATTGGGCCGGAGATCTCACCGGTGTAGGCGCCGGAGGCATGGTAGTCGAGGTTCTGGCCGCCAACCTTGACGCTACTGCCGGACAGCTTTTCTACTGCCAGCGGGATCAGGATCGCCGGTGGGCAAACCGCCACCTCTGCCTTGATATCGCCAATACCGGCCAGGATTCCGTCGAGCAAGGCACTGGAGTCCTCGCGGTTTCCGTTCATTTTCCAGTTACCGGCTACCAGCGACTGACGCATGGGCATCTCCTTAAATATTCGGTCATTTGTTCAAAAGCGGGCGGGATGTTACCGGTCCATGGGGGATTTCGCAATTGCCGGCCGGAGAACACGGTTATCGCGACGGACTCGACCGGACCTCGCTGGCCGGACCAAATGGCCCAATTGCCGCTTCCTTCGCAATCGCGCCGCGATAACTACAGTTGCTCCTGTGCCGGTAAATACGGCCTGCTGACGCAGGCCTTATTTAGTCGGGAGATCAGGCTTCCGGGCTGGCTTCCTCCGCCGGTGCTTCTGTTTCAGCTGTCTCTGTTACTTCCGCGGCCACTTCTTCCGGCTCCTCGACCTTCGGTGCCGGCAGCTTCACTTCAATCAGTTTTTCCGCAAGCAGAATCTTTACCTTGTCATCGCCGTTAATCCACTTTTTGTCCGAACCCTTTACCGCGTAACGCTTGGAGCGTTTTTCGTAAACGGTGTACTCGGGAGTTTTCTTCAAAATTTTCATAACTTCCTTTCCTCTTTCAGTAAATAAATAATGCCCCGCTGGACACGGGGCCGCGATTAAACCTCAACTAGCCCTCGGCCGCTACCTTGACGGTATCTGCCAGTTGCTGGCTCAGGCGCGCAACCTCGGTGGCGTCCTCACCCTCAACCATGACTCGAATCACCGGTTCTGTACCGGAAGCGCGCAACAGGACCCGGCCGCGCTGCTTCAACTCCGCTTCCACTTCAAGCACTGCTTCCTTCACCCGTTGCGATTCATCGACGTTGAATCGGTGCTTCGTGCGTACATTGACCATTACCTGTGGATACCGGCGCATTCCGGCCTTGAGCTCAGACAACGCTTTCCCGGACTCGACCAAAGCAGTCAACACCTGCAATGCGGCGACAATACCGTCTCCCGTTGTGGTCTTGTCGAGACAGATTATGTGTCCGGAAGACTCCCCGCCGATATGCCAGCCTTTTTCCCGCAGCAGGCTCATCACGTAGCGATCACCCACCGCGGCGCGCTCAAACGGGATACCGTATTCGGCACATGCTTGCTCCAGTCCGAGATTGCTCATCAGGGTGCCGACGATTCCGCCTTCAAGAGTTTTGTCGGCAATACGCTGCATGGCGATGATGTACAGCAACTGATCACCATCAATTATCTGTCCCTTGTCGTCGACCATAATTACGCGATCACCATCACCGTCCAGTGCAATCCCGAGGTCGGCGCCCGCCTCAACCACCGTTTTTTGCAGCAGCTTTGGGTGCGTGGAACCGCACTCATGATTGATATTGAAGCCATCGGGTTCGGTCCCGATCGCAATCACCCGGGCACCGAGTTCTGAAAACACCAAAGGTGCAACCTGGTAGGCAGCGCCGTTGGCGCAGTCGACAACAATCGTCATGCCCTCAAGGCTGTGCTTGTTGGGAAATGAGCTCTTGCAGAATTCGATATAGCGCCCGGATGCATCCTCATAACGTTTGGCCTTGCCCAGTTGATCAGCTGCCACGGTGGTTAACGGCTCATCCATCGCTGCCTCGATGGCTCGCTCGGTTTCATCCGGAAGCTTGGTGCCATCGGAGGAGAAGAACTTGATGCCATTGTCATTAAATGGATTGTGTGACGCACTAATCACGATACCGGCGCGGGCACGAGCGGTGCGCGTCAGATACGCGATTGCCGGTGTTGGCATCGGGCCCAGCAGACGAACATCGACGCCGGCGGCGGAAAGGCCTGCTTCCAGTGCCGACTCCAGCATGTATCCGGAGACGCGTGTGTCCTTACCGATCAGAATCTTTCGGCGCTCACTTCCATTGCCGCCGAGTACCCGTCCTGCCGCCCAGCCCAGCTTCAGGACAAACTCGGCGGTTATTGGTGTTTCCCCGACCAGCCCACGGATTCCATCGGTACCAAAATAGTGTTTACTCAATTGTTTACCCTTATTTGTCCAGTGCTGTCTGGATAGACAGCCTCCCACATCCGTATTGCCTCTACCGTCTCGGCAACATCGTGCACCCTGACTATTTTAGCCCCATTTTGCACAGCAATAAGCGCTAGGGCCACACTCGCCTGCAATCGCTTCTCTACCGGCAAACCCAGCGCCATGCCGATCATTGATTTTCGTGACAATCCAGCCAGCACCGGGACGCGCAGATCCTGCAATTGCCGCAGTTCGCGCAACAGCTCCAGATTGTGCTCCAGGGTTTTACCAAACCCAAAACCCGGATCGATCACAATTTTCTCACGAGGAATGCCCGCGTTGATCGCGGCATCAATCCGCGCGTGAAGAAATTCGCTGATTTCCGCGACGACATTGGTGTATTCGGGGTTTTCCTGCATGGTCCGAGGCTCACCGCGCATGTGCATCAGGCATACGGCTGCACCCGATTCACTGGCTGCCTTCAGTGCTCCCCCGGCCTGCAGCGCGTTGACATCATTGATTAATCCGGCGCCGGCGCCGATGGCGGCACGCATCACCTCGGCCTTCGAGGTATCAATTGAAACCGGAATACTGATCTCCGGAACGATCGCCTCTATTACCGGCAGGACACGATCCAGTTCTTCCTGTACGGAAACGGCACTGGCACCCGGCCGTGTCGACTCACCCCCAATATCGATGATTGCGGCCCCTTGCTGGCTCATATCCAGGGCGCGCTGTATCGCTTTGTCTACATCAATAAAAACACCCCCGTCCGAAAAGGAATCGGGGGTGATATTGAGTATTCCCATAACCGCTATACGGTTGAGATCAACAACACGGCCGCGACACTCAAGCGCCGCCAACTAACTAGTGCTCGCTGGCAGGGGTGTCCAGGTTGGGGCCAGACTGGGCCTGAGGCTCATCAGGCTTGCCGCTGCTACCGTCCGAGGAACCGCCGCTCTGGTCCTGGGGTGGTGTCGGCTTTTTGCCGGCCATGATCTCGTTGATCTGGTTAGCATCAATCGTCTCCCACTCAAGTAACGCGGCAGTCATGATCTCGATCTTTTCACGGTTGTCTTCGATGATCTTACGTGCGCGATCATACTGCTCATCGATGATGCGGCGAATTTCGTCATCAACCTGTTGCGCGGTTTTGTCACTGAGATTCTGGTGCGTGGTGACATCGCGACCGAGGAACACTTCCTGCTGGTTGTCGCCGTAGACACGGGCGCCCATGGCATCACTCATGCCCCAGCGCATCACCATGTTTTTGGCAATTTCGGTGGCGCGCTCGAAATCATTGGAAGCACCGGTGGTCATTTGGTTCATGAACACCTCTTCCGCGATGCGGCCGCCCATCAGTACAGCAATCGTCGACAGCAAGGTTTCACGGTTGTGACTGTAACGATCTTCCTCGGGCAACTGCATGGTCACGCCCAGGGCGCGGCCGCGGGGAATAATCGTTACCTTGTGAACCGGGTCGGTATGCGGCAGGAGTTTGGCAACCACTGCATGGCCGGACTCATGATAGGCCGTGTTACGGCGCTCTTCTTCCGGCATCACAATTGAACGGCGTTCAGCGCCCATGATGACCTTGTCCTTGGCCTTTTCGAAATCATCCATGTCTACCAGGCGCTTGTTCGCACGGGCCGCAAACAGTGCGGCTTCATTCACCAGGTTGGCGAGATCGGCACCGGAAAAACCGGGTGTGCCGCGCGCGATGATGGAAGCGTTCACGTCGTCCGCGATCGGTACCTTGCGCATGTGTACCTTCAGGATCATCTCGCGTCCGCGGATGTCCGGTAACGGCACATAGACCTGACGGTCAAAACGGCCCGGGCGTAATAGCGCTGGATCAAGCACGTCCGGACGGTTGGTGGCAGCAATAACGATGACACCCTCGGTGCCTTCGAAACCGTCCATCTCGACCAGCAGCTGGTTCAGGGTCTGCTCACGTTCATCGTGCCCGCCGCCCAGACCGGCACCACGTTGACGCCCGACGGCGTCAATTTCATCGATAAAGATGATACAAGGTGCATGCTTCTTTGCCTGGTCGAACATGTCGCGCACGCGCGAGGCGCCGACACCAACAAACATTTCGACGAAGTCGGAACCGGATATGGTGAAGAACGGCACCTTCGCTTCACCGGCGATAGCCTTGGCCAACAGTGTCTTGCCGGTACCGGGATTGCCGGTCATCAGCACGCCCTTGGGAATATGACCGCCCAGTTTCTGGAAACGGGAAGGGTCCCGAAGAAAATCAACCAGCTCACCCACCTCTTCCTTGGCCTCTTCCACGCCAGCCACATCTTCAAAGGTAATCTTGTTCTGTTCCTCGGTGAGCATGCGCGCCTTGGACTTGCCAAAACTCATGGCGCCACGACCTCCACCACCGCCCTGCATCTGGCGCATGAAATAAATCCAGAGACCAAAGATCAGCAGTAACGGGAACCAGTTAATAAGTATGGACAGGAGCAGCGAAGGGCCCTCCTCTTCCTGGGCGGTGATCGATACGCTATTGCGCAGAAGATCATCAACCAGACCGGGATCGCCGGGTGAATAGGTACGGAAATCCTTGCCGCTCTTGTAGAGGCCCTTGATATTGCGTCCTTCGATGGTGACGCGCTCGACCTCACCATCGTTCACATTCTGGACGAACTGGGAATACTCGATCGGCTGCGCGGTAGTCTGCCGCTGATTGAAATTACTAAACACCGACATCAGGACGACGGCGATCACCAGCCACAGCAGTAAATTCTTGGTCAGATTATTCAAGGTCTTCCTCTTCTCTATTGCTTACTCGCGACGTCATCTGACAACGCGACTGAAATTCATTGTCCTACGACTATAGCAGGCTGACAACCGCCTACTGGCTACCCAAAAACCCCTGAGCTAGCAGGTAGATTTCCCTGCTTCGGGCCCGGGACGCCTTCGGTTTTCGTGTGCGTACCGATTTGAAGCGGCGCTGTAATGATTTCTGGAACTCGGGAAATCCCTGCCCCTGAAATACCTTTACCAGCATACTGCCACCGGGTCGCAATACCTGCTCGGCCAAGTCCATTGCCAGCTCAACCAGATGCATCGCACGTGCCTGATCTGACACCCCGATACCACTGATATTGGGGGCCATGTCAGACAAAACAAGGTCGACCTGACGGCCGCCCAGGGCCTGCAGCAGCTGGTCCAGCACCGCCTGCTCGGTAAAATCGCCCTGGATAAACTCGACCCCGGGAACTGGATTCATCGGCAGGATATCCAGCGCAAAAACCCGGCCGTTTTCACCCACCCGGGGTACCACGTACTCGCACCAACTCCCCGGCGCGGCACCAAGATCGACCACGACCATCCCCGGCTTGATCAGGCGATCACGTTCATCAATCTCCTGCAGCTTGTAGATGGCGCGCGCGCGATAACCCTCTTTCTGCGCTCGCCGGACATATTCATCCTGCAGGTGCTCACGCATCCACTGCTTACCGGAAACCTGTTTGGGGGGACTCATCATTCAATCCAGATTCAGCTAAATCATGCTCCACATACTACCGGCAAACCGCAAACGGCGTATAATCCCGCGCTCTTTAGTCTTTCGAAGTTCATATGTCTCTTTCCGGAAAACAGCGCCACTACTTGCGCGGCCTGGCCCATCACAGCAAGCCCATCGTCACCCTGGGTGATGCCGGCGCGACGGCCGCCGTCATGGCAGAAATCGAGCAGGCACTCGATCACCACGAACTGGTAAAGCTCAAACTACGAGTGGGTGATCGTGAGGCCCGGCGCGAAGCGCTTGAACAGATTTGTACCGAAACCGGCGCAGAAGCGGTTCAGGAGATCGGACAAATGGCCGTTATCTACCGTCCCGGCAAGAATCCGAAAATCAGCCTACCGGCGTAACCCGGCAGCCGGTTGCGTCGCGCCGACAACAACCAGCACCAATCCCAGAATACTGGTCACTACAAACAGCCCGGTTGAGATGGCGTGCAACGACTGAAACTGCTCCATAAGTTGCGGGGCTTCAAGTCGCGCCTGCCGTAGCTCGTGCATCTTCGGCGTCACCATGAATTGGCCGATTGCGATCAACGCCATCATGGCCAGGATCAGCCAGCTGCGCCACTGTCGAAGATATTTCGCACTATGCTCCGCCAGGCCTAGTGCCAGTAACATGACACCGCACAGCAGCCCGATATAACTGATGCTTGCAAAAAGATTTCCGGCAACGTTACCCGCGAGCGCGCGACTTTCGAGAATACCGAATAGAGTAGGCGCCACCAGGAAACCAATGGTCCAGACACCCCCTACCCAAATCACCAGAATCAGTCGTTCAATGGCGGGGGTGTACTTCACGTCGGTGTGGCAGGGAAATTAATGTAGAAGCGGCCCGGGCTAGCGGGTCGGGATCAGAGATATTTGACCGAAAGGATTTCGTAGTTGCGGACGCCGTCCGGGACCTGCACCTCGACCTCGTCACCCTCTTCCTTGCCAATCAGGCCGCGGGCAATTGGTGAGTTAATAGAGATCTTGTTGGCCTCGATATCGGCTTCATCGTCACCAACAATCTGGTAGGTTACCTCGGTCTCCTTGTCCGCATCGAACAACGTTACCGTAGAGCCAAAGACAACGCGGCCTTCGGCCTTGACGGTTTTGGGATCGATTACCTGTGCGTTGGACAGCTTGCTTTCGATTTCGGCGATACGGCCTTCCATGAAACTCTGCTGTTCCTTGGCGGCATGGTATTCGGCATTTTCCGACAAGTCGCCGTGGGCCCGGGCCTCCGAGATCGCCGCGATAATACGCGGACGCTCCACCGTTTTGAGGCGATGCAATTCTTCTTCCAGCGCCTTGGCGCCGGCAACTGTCATGGGGACCTTGTTCACTGTGCAATCTCCTTATGCAAATCCTGCAGGCGATTCACGCTGAAATCACTGGCCTGACGATGGCCTTCACATGCCGCGCGGGCAGCCGCCACGGTGGTGTAATTGGTCAGATGGTGCAGCAATGCTTCACGACGAATGACATAGGAGTCTTCGCGACTCTTCTTGTCCGAGTGCGTATTGATAATGATATCGATCTCGTCGTTCACAATCATGTCCACGATATTTGGTCGACCTTCCGAAAGCTTGTTAACTTGCTTGACCTTGATACCTGCGTTCTCGATGGCCTTTGCCGTACCGCGCGTTGCCAGCACCTCGAAACCGTTTTCACTGAAATAGCGCGCAACGTCAATAACCGACTTCTGGTCTTCATCACGAACACTGATAAAGATGCGCCCGCCGGCCGGAATCTGGTTGCCTGCTGCCAGCTGCGATTTGGAGAATGCTTCACCAAAGGTAGCGCCGATACCCATAACTTCACCGGTAGAACGCATCTCCGGACCCAGCAAGGTATCGACATCGGAAAACTTGATAAAGGGAAATACTGCTTCCTTGACTGAATAATAGTCCGGGATAATCTCTTTTACCACGCCCTGCTCCTTCAGCGTCTTGCCGGCCATGCAGCGTGCGGCAATTTTCGCCAGTGGACGGCCGGTTGCCTTGGAAACATACGGTACCGTGCGTGACGCCCGCGGATTGACCTCGAGCACATAGATCTCGTTGTCTTTCACCGCAAACTGGATATTCATCAGGCCAACCACTTTCAACGCATGGGCCAGTTTGACCGCCTGTTCACGCAGTTCTTTCTGTATCTTTTTTGAAAGACTGAACGGTGGCAACGAGCAGGCCGAGTCGCCAGAATGAACGCCCGCCTCCTCGATGTGTTCCATGATGCCACCGATCACGACATCCTTGCCGTCGCAAATGGCGTCTACATCGACTTCCGTGGCTTCGGTCAGGTAGCGATCCAGCAGTACTGGCGAATCCTCGGAGACCTTGACCGCAACGCGCATGTAGGTCTCCAGGTCCTCCTGGCTATGGACGATTTCCATGGCGCGACCACCCAGCACGTAGGACGGTCGTACCACCAACGGATAACCGATCTTCTCGGCATTCTTGATCGCTTCTTTGGTGGTACGGGCGATGGCATTGGGCGGCTGCAACATCTTGTGACGCTTGAGCAACCGCTGGAAACGCTCGCGATCCTCCGCGAGGTCGATGGAATCCGGCGAGGTGCCAATAATCGGTACGTTCGCTGCCTCCAAGCCGCGCGCCAGCTTTAACGGTGTCTGGCCGCCATACTGGACAATGACACCGGTCGGGTTTTCCATTTGCACGATTTCAAGAACGTCCTCGAGCGTTAACGGCTCGAAGTACAGGCGGTCCGAGGTGTCGTAATCGGTTGATACCGTTTCCGGGTTGCAGTTGATCATGATCGTCTGATACCCGTCGTCGCGCATCGCAAACGCGGCATGCACGCAGCAGTAGTCAAACTCGATACCCTGACCAATACGATTGGGACCGCCACCCAGCACCACGATCTTCTCGCGGTCCTCGGGCTCGGCCTCGCACTCTTCCTCGTAGGTCGAGTACATGTATGCGGTGCTGGTCGCAAACTCTGCGGCACAGGAATCAACACGCTTGAAGACTGGCCGAACACCCAGCTCATGGCGCTGCGCACGTACCTCGTTCTCGGTGGATTTCAGCAACTGCGCCAGTCGCCGATCGGAAAAGCCCTTGCGTTTCCAGGCGTACATGCGCTTGGCGCTGATCTTGCGCCCAGCGCTCTTCGCGATCTGTTTTTCGGTCGCAATCAGATCAAACAGCCACTCCAGGAACCACGGGTCAATGTGGGTCAGCTCAAACACTTCATCCAGCGACATACCCAGGCGAATCGCGTCACCGATGTACCATAGGCGCTCGGCATTGGGTACCTTCAGGCGATGAATCAGCTCTGCCTTGACCTCTTCCAGGTCCGCACCTTCGGGGAACACCGGTTCGAATCCGTAGGAGCCAATTTCCAGGCTGCGCATGGCTTTTTGCAGTGACTCCTGGAAGGTGCGGCCGATGGCCATCGCCTCGCCCACCGATTTCATCTGGGTGGTCAGGGTGGCATCCGCCTTGGGGAATTTTTCAAACGTAAACCGTGGGAACTTGGTCACCACGTAGTCAAGGGTCGGCTCAAACGATGCCGGGGTCAGGCCGCCCGTAATATCATTACGCAGCTCATCAAGCGTGTAACCGACAGCGAGCTTGGCTGCAATCTTGGCAATCGGAAAACCGGTCGCCTTGGATGCAAGCGCAGACGAACGTGATACACGCGGGTTCATTTCGATGATCACCATGCGACCGTCTTCAGGATTTACCGCAAACTGAACATTGGAGCCGCCGGTATCAACGCCGATCTCCCGCAACACGGCAATCGATGCGTCGCGCATCAACTGGTATTCCTTGTCGGTCAGTGTCTGTGCCGGTGCGACCGTGATGGAATCGCCGGTATGCACGCCCATGGGATCAAAGTTCTCGATCGAGCAAACGATGATGCAGTTGTCCTTGTGGTCCCGCACCACTTCCATCTCGTATTCTTTCCAACCGAGGATGGATTCCTCGATCAGGAGTTCGCAAGTTGGCGAGGCATCGAGGCCGCGCTTGCAGATTTCCAGAAACTCTTCCTTGTTGTAGGCAACACCACCGCCGCTACCGCCCAGGGTAAATGACGGACGGATGATGGCCGGAAAACCAACCATGGCTTGCACCTGCTGCGCCTCTTCAATGCTGTGGGCAATGGCGCCACGCGCGCACTCGAGACCGATGCCTTCCATCGCCGCCTTGAACTTCTCGCGGTCCTCGGCCTTGTCGATCGCCTCCTTGGTGGCGCCGATCATTTCCACGCCAAATTCCTTGAGCACACCTTCACGTTCAAGATCGAGGGCGCAATTCAGCCCGGTCTGGCCACCCATGGTGGGCAGCAGCGCATCGGGGCGCTCTTTCTCGATAATGCGGGCGACATTCTTCCAGTGGACCGGCTCGATATAGGTGGCGTCGGCGGTCTCCGGGTCGGTCATGATCGTAGCCGGGTTGGAGTTGATCAGGATAACGCGGTAACCCTCTTCCTTGAGCGCCTTGCAAGCCTGCGCGCCGGAATAGTCGAACTCGCAGCCCTGACCGATCACGATCGGACCGGCACCAATAATAAGAACGCTGTGGATGTCAGTACGCTTTGGCATGACTAGCTCTTGGCTGCCTCCATCATCGAAACGAACTGATCGAACAGAGGTGCCACGTCATGTGGACCGGGGCTCGCTTCCGGGTGACCCTGAAACGAGAACGCGGGTTTGTCTGTACGCTTTATTCCCTGGATGCTGTTATCAAACAGGGAGCGATGGGTGACCTGCAGATGGGCCGGCATCGCCGTATCATCCAGCGCGAATCCGTGATTCTGGCTGGTAATCATCACCCGTCCTGATTCCAGGTCCTGTACCGGGTGATTGGCACCATGATGACCAAACTTCATTTTCAGGGTGCGTGCACCGGAGGCGAGGCCCAACAGCTGGTGACCCAGGCAGATACCAAAAACCGGGATGTCTTTTTCCAGAATCTTGCCAATCGCCTCGATGGCATAGTCACACGGTTCCGGATCACCGGGACCGTTGGACAGGAATACGCCGTCGGGATTCATTGCCAACACCTCTTCAGCGGGTGTCTTGGCCGGTACCACGGTGACGTCGCAGCCGCGGCTCGCGAGCATGCGCAGGATATTGCGCTTCACACCAAAATCGTAAGCCACCACCTTGTGTGTCTCGGCACCAACATTACGGTAGCCGTTAACCAGATCCCACTCGCCTTCATCCCAGTGATAGCTTTTACGCGTGGTCACGGACTTGGCCAGATCGAGCCCCTTGAGACCGGCAAACGCTTTTGCGGCGGCAAGAGCTGCCTTGCGATCGAGCCTCTCACCTTTGTCCACGGCCATGATGCAACCGTTCTGGGCGCCCTTTTCCCGCAGGATACGCGTGAGCCGGCGGGTATCAATATCAGCGATACCTACGACTTTTTGTTTTTTCAGGAATGACGTCAGGTCACTATCAGCGCGCCAGTTGCTGAGCCTTGGCGGCAGGTCACGTATCACCAGGCCGGTTGCATAGGTGCGCTCCGACTCCATGTCTTCGACGGTGGTGCCGGTATTACCGATATGAGGATAGGTCAGGGTAACAACCTGGCGGGCATAGGAAGGGTCGGTCAGGATTTCCTGGTACCCGGTCATGGCGGTATTGAAAACCACTTCGCCTACTGCCTGACCGGAAATGCCTATAGACGTCCCTTTAAACAGGGATCCGTCTTCCAGTATGAGCAGAGCGGAATCCGCCAACGATGCCTCGCAAGTGCCTGAAACTACAGATTTTGGGCATAAAAAGGCGGGAGTGCTGTATGCGACTCCCGCTTTTATGTCCTCGAAAGGCGCGATAATTATCGCCTTGGACTGGAAGCAAATTTTACGTCACGGGGCAGGCAAAATCAACGTAAGCCGAGCACATCTTGCATATCGTACAGCCCGGCATCGCGATCGCTCAGCCAGCGCGCAGCGCGCATAGCGCCCATGGCAAAGGTCATCCGGCTGGTCGCCTTGTGAGTGATTTCGACACGCTCACCCTCGCTGGCAAACATCACCGTATGATCGCCGATAATGTCGCCCGCACGGATGGTGGAGAACCCAATCGTCTTCGGGTCGCGTTCGCCGGTAATGCCTTCACGACCATAAATCGCACAGCTGCCAAGGTCGCGCCCGAGCGCATTCGCCACCACCTCACCCATGCGCAATGCCGTCCCCGAAGGTGCATCCACCTTGTGACGATGATGCGCCTCGATCACCTCGATATCAGTATCGTTACCAATCACCCTGGCCGCCATCTCCAGCAGGCCCAGGCAGACATTGACACCGATACTCATGTTGGGTGCAAAGACGACGGGAATTTCCCGGGCAGCATCGGCAATTTTCTGTTTGCCAGCGTCATCGAACCCGGTGGTACCGATTACGATCTTCTTTTTGTGGGAAACGCAGTGGGCCAGATTGTCGAGCGTGACATCGGGGCGGGTGAAATCCACCAGCACATCGTAATCACCGTTTTCCAGGCTTGCACGCACGGCAACACCGAGTCGACCAATCCCGGCGAGGTCACCGGCATCGGCCCCGACATCGGTGCTCCCGGGGCGCTCGAACGCCACGCTCAGATCCAGGCCTTCAGTCTTGCTACATGCGGCAATGAGGTTGCGGCCCATCCTGCCGGCGGCACCGGCAATGGCAATATCAGTCATAGTGCTAATTTACTTTTTACCAGAGAGACAAGTGGTAAAAAGCATAAAGGATTTGGGCGACGGACGCTAACGCCTTCGTAACAAATTGGGCTAGGCAAAGAAGCCCTTGATCTTGTCGAGCCAGGACTGCTCGCGCGGACTGTGTTTGGAGCCACCCTGCTTCAAAGACTCCTCGAATTGTTTGAGTAACTGCTGCTGCTCATCAGTGAGATTGACCGGCGTCTCGATACTCACGCGGCAGTACAGATCGCCGACATGTCCGGAGCGCACATTGCGAACGCCCTTGCCCTTCAGGCGGAACAGTTTTTCGCTCTGGGTACCTGCCGGCACCTTGATGCTGGCACGACCATCGAGCGTCGGCACCACCAGTTCACCGCCCAGTGCCGCGGTGGCAATACTCACCGGCATCTCGCAGTACAGGTCATCGTCCTCGCGCTTGAAGATGTCGTGTGGCTTCAGCTTGACCTGGACGTACAGGTCACCGGCAGGTCCGCCATGTTCACCGGCCTCACCTTCTCCTGCCAGGCGAATCTGGTCGCCGGTATCCACACCGGCGGGTACCTTGACCGAAAGGGTTTTGGTTTTTTGTACCCGTCCGTTACCTCGGCAGTCCGGACACGGATCGGTGATGACCTTGCCGCTACCACGACAGTTGGGGCACGTCTGCTGGACCGAGAAAAACCCCTGCTGCATACGCACCTGTCCGTGCCCGCCACAGGTGTCGCAGGTGGTGGCACTGGTCCCCTTTTTGGCACCGCTACCACCGCAGGTTTCACAGGTTTCCGCCGCGGGGACACGAATACGGACATCGGTGCCCTTCACCGCCTCCTCGAGACCCAGCTCGAGGGTGTAGCGCAAGTCCGCACCACGATAGACGCGCGAGCCGCCACCGGGCCCACCGCCACCAAAAATATCGCCAAAGACATCGCCAAAAATATCGGAAAAGCTGGCCCCGCCGCCAAAACCACCGGCACCGCCGGCCATCGAGGGATCAACGCCGGCATGGCCAAACTGGTCATAGGCAGCACGCTTCTGCGGGTCCGACAGGACCTCGTGTGCCTCTTTGGCTTCCTTGAATTTGGCCTCGGCCTCCTTGTCATCCGGATTGCGGTCCGGATGGTATTTCATCGCCAGTTTGCGATACGCCTTCTTCAGCTCCGCATCGGATGCGTTGCGGGCCACACCAAGCGTTTCGTAGTAGTCCTGTTTTGACATATCGCGCTTCTTTTTACTTGTTGATCATTGGCAGCCATCAAACGTACAAAGGCACAGCGGTAAAACCTGTCCGGTTTCTCCCGCCGTGCCCCTGGACCGAACAATCGCCTTAGCTCTTGTCCTTGTCGTCTTTTACTTCCTCGAACTCGGCATCAACGACATCGTCCTTCGCTGAGGTCGAATCGGCGGTCTCACCACCGGCCTCGGCACCTTCACCGGCCTGGGCATACATTTGCTCCGCCAGTTTGTGGCTGGCCTCGGCCAGTGTCTTGGTCTTGGCTTCGATCTCGTCCTTGTCGCCGGAATCAAGTACACCTTCCAGGTCCTTGATCGCTGCCTCGATTTTTTCCTTCTCGGCACCGTCAAGCTTGTCGCCCATTTCGGTCATGGACTTCTTAACGCCGTGGATCATGGAATCGGCCTGATTGCGGGTGTCGGCCAGCTCACGAGCCTTTCGGTCCTCGTCAGCATGCGCTTCGGCATCCTTGATCATCTGTTCCACTTCCTCGTCGGACAGGCCCGAGCTGGACTTGATCACAATCTTGTTTTCCTTGCCGGTAGCCTTGTCCTTCGCCGAGACATGCATGATGCCGTTGGCATCGATGTCAAAAGTTACCTCGATCTGCGGTACACCGCGTGGTGCCGGCGGGATATCGCTCAGATCAAAACGGCCCAGCGACTTGTTGCCGGAGGCAATTTCTCGCTCGCCCTGCAGGACGTGCACGGTCACCGCGGTCTGGTTGTCGTCCGCTGTCGAAAACACCTGAGATGCCTTGGTTGGGATCGTGGTGTTCTTCTCGATCAGCTTGGTCATGACACCGCCCATGGTCTCGATACCGAGCGACAACGGCGTTACGTCCAGCAGCAGCACATCCTTGACGTCGCCACCTAGCACGCCGCCCTGAATGGCGGCACCAACAGCCACGGCTTCATCCGGGTTAACGTCCTTGCGCGGCTCCTTGCCAAAGAAATTCTTAACGGCTTCCTGCACCTTGGGCATGCGGGTCTGGCCACCGACCAGAATCACATCGTCAATCTCGCTGGCCTTGAGGCCGGCATCTTTCAGCGCCACCTTGCACGGCTCGATCGAACGCGTAACCAGTTCGTCCACCAGTGATTCCAGCTTGGCGCGGGTAACCTTCATATTAAGGTGTTTGGGTCCACTGGCGTCAGCAGTGATGTACGGCAAGTTGACCTCGGTCTGCTGGCTGGACGACAGCTCGATCTTGGCCTTTTCCGCGCCCTCTTTCAGGCGCTGCAGTGCCAGCGGATCGTTCTTCAAATCCACGCCCTGGTCTTTCTTGAACTCGTCAGCGAGGTAGTCGATCAGGCGGCGGTCAAAGTCTTCGCCACCCAGGAAGGTGTCACCATTGGTAGACAGCACTTCGAACTGGTGTTCACCGTCGACATCGGCAATCTCGATAATGGAGATATCAAAGGTACCGCCGCCGAGATCGTAGACCGCAACCTTGCGATCACCCTCTTTCTTGTCGAGACCAAACGCCAGTGCTGCCGCGGTCGGCTCGTTAATAATACGCTTGACCTCGAGGCCGGCGATCTTGCCGGCGTCCTTGGTCGCCTGGCGCTGGGAATCATTGAAGTAGGCTGGCACGGTAATAACCGCTTCGGTCACTTCCTCGCCAAGGTAGTCCTCGGCGGTCTTTTTCATCTTCTGCAGCACGCGCGCGGAGATCTCTGGCGGTGCCATCTGCTTGCCGTTGATTTCGACCCAGGCATCGCCGTTCTTTGCCTTTACAATCTTGTAAGGCATCAATTTGATATCGCGCTGCACCACGTCCTCGTCAAACTTGCGTCCGATCAGACGCTTCGAGGCGAACACGGTGTTGTGCGGGTTGGTGACGGCCTGGCGTTTCGCGGATTGGCCGCTCAGCACTTCATTATCGTCGGTAAACGCGACAATAGAAGGGGTTGTGCGATCACCCTCGCTGTTTTCGATTACACGGGTCTTCCCGTCTTCCATCACGGCGACACAGGAGTTTGTCGTCCCCAGGTCGATACCAATAATTTTTCCCATCTTCAGATTCTCCTGCTCAAATTTCGCGTTAAGCGCAATTATTCATAAAACTCACTGGTTTAGTGGGGCCGGGGCACCACTTTTCAAGCCTCGCCGCCCTCGGCTGGCGCTTGTGCCGGGGCCTTGGCAACCACCACCATCGCCGGACGCAACAGCCGCTCGTTCAGCACGTAGCCCTTCTGCATAACGCTGACCACGTGATTCGGCTCGACCTCGGCGGTCTCGACCATGCTCATGGCCTGATGCAGTTCCGGGTTGAATTTTTCGCCGACCGGGTCAAGTACCGCGATATCAGATTTCTCGAATGCACTATCAAGCTGTTTTAGCGTCAGCAAAACGCCTTCATGCATTTTCTGCATGGCCTGGTCGCTTTCCTGGTCCAGATTGACCTGGCTCGCCAGCTCGAGGCTGTCGCGCACCACCAACAGCTCGGCAGCGAACTGCTCGACCGCGAACTTGCGTGCCTTAATTAGGTCATCTGCGGCGCGTTTGCGTACGTTCTCGGTTTCAGCCTTGGCCCGCAGATAATTATCGCGGTGCTCGGCTGCCTCGGCGAGCGCCTGTTCAAGCTGCTCCTGCAGAGCGCCTTCCGGCGGCGTGGCTTCAGCGGTATCAGTACCTGCAGCCGCTTCCTGGCTACCGTTTTCCTCGGTTTGGTCCGGGTGAGTGGGTTTTTCTTGTGTCATGTTCCAGTTTCCACGGAATTTTCAGATTCGGGGCAAAAATGGGGCTATCCCAGCCGGGTTTCAAGGCTGGCGCTCAAATTCGGCAGGAAAGCTACTTACGGCGGTATCAGGACTCGCCACGGCTTAGGGCATGACTGACCAGCCGGGCAGTGACGTCGACGATGGGGATAACGCGATTGTACGGCATGCGCGTGGGGCCAATAACGCCCAGGGTGCCGACAATCTTGTCACCGACCGTATAGGGCGCCGTGACCAGGCTGCAATTTTCAAGCGCCGCATATCCGGACTCGGCACCAATAAATATATTGATCCCGCCCCCGTGCATGCTGCGGTCGAGCAGGTGCAACAAATCGCGCTTGGCGCTGAACGCATCAAACAGCTGACGCAATTTGGCCATGTCACCCATCTCGGGAATATCGAACAGGTTGGATTCGCCGCGGACGACAAAATCGTCTCCACCGCTGTCGTCCTCCGCAAAAGCACGCCGGGTCATTTCGGTGGCCATGCGCACCACGCGCTGCATGGCGGCACTGTCCTGCTCGATCTCCTGAAGCAGCATGCGTTTGACGGCGTTCAGCGACTTTCCGGACCAGGTGTCATTAAAATAGTTACCGGCCTCGACCAGTTCGGACGCGCTGTACTGCCGATCCGGCTGGATCACTCGATTCAGCACCTGCCCGTCCTTGGTCACCAGGATCACCAGAACCCGGTTACTGGATAAGCTGATGAATTCGATCTGCTGGAACACGGTTTCCTCGTCTCGACGCGGCACTCGCACGAGCCCGGTCATGTGAGTCACCTGGGATAACAGGTCTGAGGCCGACTCGATCAGTGACTGCGGGCCCCTGCCGGTACTTAGCGCATTTTCCAGGCGCTCGACATCGACAAATTCGGGTGGCCTGACCTTGAGCAGGGAATCGACAAACAGCCGGTATCCCGCCTGGGTCGGAATACGTCCCGCCGACGTGTGCGGTGACACCACCAGGCCCATATCTTCGAGGTCGGCCATGACGCTGCGAATGGTTGCCGGACTCAGATCCAGCCCTGCCCGTCGGGCAAGCGTGCGCGAACCGAGGGGCTTGCCTTCCTCGATATAACTCTCGATCAGGGTCTTGAGCAGTACTTCTGCGCGCTGGGTGAGCAAAGACATGGAGAATCCGTATGGCCAAGTGATACTGGAACCATATATATGGGTCCTTTGATCGAAGCTAGCAACCGGCAAAAAAAGTGTCAACTGAAGGGCCCTTACCGGGAATGTTCGCGCGATGTCATTGGCCGGAATGACGCTGCGTGCTACTTTTAGCGCCGAACAGGAAACCTTAAATACGATGGCCAAAACAATAAAAACTGTTGGATTATTCGGCAAATACGGTGACGACGTCGCCGGCGACGATATCGTTGCGCTCGCGAAGTTCCTGGAAAAGGAAAAATACGCCGTCATCGTTGAGCAGTCTTCCGCCGAAATGCTGTCGGAGCAGGTGGCGCCAACGGAAACGATCGAGCAAATCGGCGAGCATATCGACCTCGCGGTCGTCATCGGTGGTGACGGTACCCTGCTACACGTGGCGCGCAAGCTTGCTGACCACGAAGTACCGCTGGTGGGTATCAATCTCGGTCGGCTCGGTTTTCTGACTGACATCCCTGCCGACCACATGGTCGACGAGATTCGAAAAATTCTCGGAGGCGAATTCGAGACAGAAGAACGATTTATGCTCAGCGCAGAGGTGATGCGGGGCGGCAAGATTCATCATTCAAGCTGTGCGCTCAACGATGTCATCATCGGCAAGGGTGAGCTCTCGCGCATGATCGAGCTTGAGATCTTTGACGATGGCGAATTCGTGCACAGCATGCGCGGTGACGGCATCATTGTCGCCACCCCAACCGGCTCGACCGCCTATGCCATGTCTGCCGGCGGCCCGATCCTGCACCCGGAACTGGCGGCGATCACCCTCGTGCCCATCTGTCCGCATACACTGAGCAACCGGCCGATCGTCGTCGGCGCCGACAGCGTCATCGAGATTGCCATCCAGGGCGTCAATCAACAGCGCACCTATGCCACCTTCGACGGCCAGGAAAACTATGCCCTTGAGCAGCACGACCGGGTTTATATCCGTCGTGCCGAAAAGCCCGTGCACCTGCTGCACCCCTCGGGCCGCAGCCACTATGGTGTGCTGCGCGCGAAACTGCACTGGGGCGGGATTTATTAAGTCTGGCCTATGCTGTCGCATCTCTACATCCGCGATTTCACTATCGTCTCGCAACTGGAAGTCGGCCTCCACGCAGGGTTGACCGTGTTAACCGGCGAAACCGGCGCCGGCAAATCGATCATCATTGATGCCTTGGCGCTGGTGCTGGGACAGCGCGCCGACAACCGCGTCATTCGCCATGGTTGCCAGCGCACCGAGATCACTGCCAGTTTTGAACTGACACCGGCAAGTGACGCGGCTAAGTGGCTTGCGAGTAACGACCTGTTTGGTGACGGTGAGTGTGTTGTTCGCCGCATCATCGAACTGGATAAAGCCACGAAAGGCTTTATCAATGGTCGTCCGGCTCCGATGCAGATGCTGCGCGAACTGGGCGACCACCTGGTCGATATCCATGGCCAGCATGAGCACCAGTCGCTGTTGAAGCGCGACAACCAGCGACAGGTACTCGATGACTACAGTGAAATCAGCGACGAAGTCGACGCGCTGGCCGGGGTCTATCGCGAGCTGAATTCATTGCAGGATCGCCTGGCGACATTGCGCGCGCAGAAGGCCGACCGCTCCGCACGCATCGAGCTGCTTCAATACCAGGTACAGGAACTGGAAGCCCTGGACCTGCAGCCGGATGAAATCGGACAGATCGAGGAAGAACATGCCCGGCTGGCCAATGGCGCCGAGTTACTCGAGGGCGTGCAATCCATCGCCCACGGTCTATATGACAGCGAGACCGGATCAGTTTCGCAAGTCTTGGGTCACTCGGTGCAGAAGCTGGAGCACCTGGCCGAGCATGATCCCAAGCTGGGCGAACTGATCAACCTCCTGACCGAGGCATCGATACAGGTAGATGAAGCAGCATCAGGCCTGCACAACTATCTCGATGATCTGGAACTGGATCCACAGCGGCTGGACTGGCTGGATCAGCGTCTTGCCGAGATCCAGGATCTCTCGCGCAAACACCACGTGGAGCCGGAGGCGCTGCCGGGCGTGCTGCAGCAACTCCGGACCGAGCTATCCGATATCGAGGACTTTGACGTTAACCTGACGAAACTTGAACATGATATCGAAAGTCACCGCAACGACTACCTGCAAAAAGCAAAAATCATCAGCGATGCACGCAACACGTCGGCAACCAAATTGGGCGCCGCGGTAACCGCAAGCATGCAGGAGCTCGGCATGCAGGGCGGTCAGTTCGAGATTGCAATCGCCCCGCTGACGGAAGGCGAGCTGGGTGCGCGCGGACTGGAGCGGATTGAGTTCCTGGTGAGTGCCAACCCCGGACAGCCGCCGATGCCGTTGAACAAGGTCGCTTCCGGTGGCGAATTGTCACGCATCAGTCTCGCATTGCAGGTTATTACCGCGACCGTCGGTCGCATACCGACACTGATTTTCGATGAAGTCGATGTCGGTATCGGTGGCCGGGTGGCCGAGATTGTCGGTCAACAACTTCGGGATCTGGGGCAGGCACGCCAGGTGCTGTGCATTACGCACCAGGCCCAGGTGGCCGCGAAGGGCAACCAGCATCTGCAGGTCGCCAAGGAATCTGCGGACGGTGAGACCGTCAGCCGGATCAAGCCATTGTCGGAGAACGAGCGCGTCGAGGAAATTGCGCGCATGATCGGCGGCATTGAAATCAGCCAACAGACCCGCGACCACGCGGAGGATATGCTCGCTCGTGCCTCAGCCTGATCAGGACAAACTGGAAAACAATTCACCTTTTGGTGGAGCAGTGCCGCACCTGCGGCCAGCCGCCATTACTGACGTACCGGAAATTCACGAGTTGCTCGATGAATATGCGCGCATGGGTAACCTGCTGCCCCGCCCCTATAGCGAACTGTACCGACACTTGCGTGACTTCTTTGTTATCGAGATAGAGGGCAAGGTGGTTGCCTGCGGCGCGCTGGAGATATTTACCGAGAACCTGGGCGAAGTACGCAGCCTGGTGGTCAGTAAGCAGTATGAAGGTCACGGCCTGGGTAAGCATTTGGTACAACGCATCGTCGACGAGGCGCGGCAAATCGGTCTTCGTCGAGTGATGGCGCTGACTTATGTGCCGGGGTTCTTCCACAAGCTCGGTTTTCGCACCGTCGCAAAAGATACGTTGCCGGAGAAGGTCTGGGGAATTTGCGTTAAGTGCTACAAGTTCAATGCTTGCGACGAGACCGCGGTGTTGCTGGAGATCTGGTAGTTAATTAACTAATCAGCCGTCTTTTTTCGAGCAGACACCCTTCTCACGCATCCCCTGACAAACGCCGTATATATAGAGAGCGTGATCGTCCATAACGAAGCCGGCCTTTGATGCCACCCGCTTCTGGCGCATCTCGATTTCCTCGTCGAAGAATTCAAATACGCGCCCGCATTCCATGCACACCATGTGATCATGGTGACCACCTTGGTCCAGCTCAAATACCGAGCGCCCGCCTTCGAAGTTGTGGCGAATGACCAGGCCCGCCGCTTCAAACTGGGTCAGTACCCGGTAAACGGTTGCCAGGCCGATTTCCTCACCGGCATCAAGCAGGGTCTTGTAGACATCCTCGGCCGTCATGTGACGGTCTTCGTTGTTTTCCAGAATCCCTAGGATTTTCAGGCGCGGTAGTGTTGCCTTGAGACCGGCCTTCCTTAGATCTGCACTGTCCTTCATTATGACTCTCGCACTAGATTAGGTTGTTCAGCACCGGGGTCGGTTGCGGTACCGCTTGCCAACGGCATCCGGTATGATTGCGGCCAGTTTAGACCACTCGGGCCCGATGCCCAAATGTAATTCCCGATATGCGATACCTGTTGCTTTCACTCGTCCTGCTAACCGCCGTTTCGGTCTCTGGCTGCTTCCGTCTTTACGTGCAGGATATCGAGCAAGGTAATGTGCTGACCCAGGAGATGATTGACCAGGTCAGACCCGGTATGACGCGCAGACAGGTAACGTTTATCCTCGGCACACCGCTGGTAGCGGACCCGTTTCATGCGGATCGCTGGGACTACTACTACGCACTGCAACCGGGTGGAAGAAAAGTGACCAAAAAACAGGTGATCACCATCTTGTTCAAAGGTGACCGGGTGACACAGATCGTGCGCGACATGCCAGACACCAAACCCGCTTCCGGTACTGACAGTTCCGGCTGATCGCTAGGACCGATCTTTCAACTCCGCCCGCCTTCGGCGCGCTTCCTTCGGGTCTACCTGCATCGGTCGGTAGATTTCAACCCGATCACCATCCCGCAGCAAGTCGCCAAGTCTTCGACGCTCGCTGAACACACCGACCTCATTGTCCGCCAGGGTAATGCCGGTCAACTCCTCAAGAATCCCTGACGCTCGCACGGCCTGCTCCACCGTTACCGGTGCTGGCAATACCAGTTCCTTAACTACCTGTTGTTCGGGCGTTGCCCAACACACCTGAACGCGCAGCGTGGGACTATTTTCCATAGACCTCATCAGCTCGCTGACAAAAACTGTCCACCATTTTGCCGGCAATCTCGTTAAATACGCGGCCTATGGTCATGCCGATAATCCGATTGGAAAATTCAAACTCCAGATCCAGTGATACCTTGCAGGCGTTGTCATCCAGCGGATCGAAACGCCAGAATCCCTGCAACTTCTTGAACGGGCCATCTACCAGGTGCATTTCCATTGTCTTGTCGTGCTGCAGGCGATTGCGCGTGGTGAAACTCTTCTTTACGCCCTTGTAATCGATTTCGATGGCGGCTTCGACGACTTCCGGATCGGCGGTCAGGACTTTCGCGCCCCCGCACCACGGCAGGAATTTCGGATAGGACTCAATATCGGCAACAAGCTTGAACATGTCGTTGACGCTATGGGACACAATGGCATGGCGACTGAGAGTGGTCATTTGTACAGGCTCGGTAACGCAAACGCGACGATGAATAATAACACTGGCACGACCACGCGAATGGTCCGCAACCATAACGGGAATACAAGCGGTCCCGACATTCCAAGCTCTTTCCTGGTGATCGTTCGATTCAGCACCCAGCCAACGAATACGGCAGCAAGGATACCCCCGGCAGGCAACAACAGGTTGGCAGTCAACAGCTGAAGGATATCGAATACGCCTAACTTCTTCTCCAGTCCCAGCACGGTAAATGAAAACGACCAGTAACTGAACGAGAGTATCGATACGACACCAAGCACCCAGCCCGCAAGCCCGGTGGTCAGTACGGCCTGGGAGCGCCTTACACCGCGGCGCTCACGCAACCAGCTGATGGCAGGCTCCACCAGCGCAACGGCGGATAACAGCGCGGCGAGCGCAATCGTCAGAAAGAAAATCGGGCCAACGGCATTTCCGCCGGGCAGGCGTGCCAGTGCGTACGGTATGGACTGGAACAGCAGTAACGGCCCCGATGACACCTCCTGACCGCTGCCGTAGATCAGCGACAGTACAAACAGGCCGGCCAGGATACCGGCGCTGCTATCAATCGCGACGATCAACAGTGCCGAACGGCCGGTGGAGAAGCGACTGCGCACATAGGCGCCATAGGCCATGACCGCGCCAACGCCGAGCCCGAGACTGAACAAGACGTGGCCCACCGCGATCAGGACACTCCTGATGGTGAGAAACGAAATGTCCGGCTCAAACAACACGATCACCGCGCGAAAGAAGTCACCAAAAATCGCACTGTAGAGCACGAGTAACGACAACGAACCCATGACTATAGGCACGCCCCATTTTACTAATGGCTCGAGTCCGTCACTGATGCCTCGCACTGAAATGAGCATGGTCAGGCCAACGAAGGTCGCGTGCCAGAAGAGCTGCTTCTCCGGATCACCGGCCAGCGCGAAGAACAGCCCGACCACACCATCCTGACTCAGCCCGTCAAAGGCGCCAACGCTGGCACGTACGGCGTAAGCCAGCATCCAGCTCCCTACCACGCTCAGGTAGGTAAAAATCAGAAACCCGGTAATCGTGACCAACCAACCCAGACCCTGCCAGGCCGGGTGCGCAACATCCTCAATTACCAGCCGGTTGATCGAGCCGATCGGTGAATATTCACCACGACGGCCGATGACTATCTCGGTCATCAGTAACGGCACACCGACGAGCAACAGTGCGGCAAAGTAAATCAGCATAAACGCGCCACCGCCGTTCTGTGCAACCAATGACGGAAATTGCCAGACATTGTTCAATCCGACAGCGGCGCCACTCACTGCCATCACGAACACAAGTTCGCTCGACCAGTGACCGTCCGATGAGGTGGTAATGCGTGAACGCAATGGAGGCATGATGTGTTTTTATTGTCTCTGTCAGGTTAGCCCTTTCTATCATTTTACTATAAAAACGGCTCCGTACTTTTTGACTCAAAATAACCGGTTTTCTGGCTTTTCCGCCAATTGTGGGAGCAGCCAATCTATGTTTGAATGCCTGCCCTTCCAGCATCAGACAGCCACATGGGTAAGAAGAAGCCAAAAACACCCTCCGCCACCATTGCCCAGAACAAAAAGGCGTTTCACGACTACTTCATCGAAGAGCGGTTCGAAGCTGGCATTGCCCTGGAAGGCTGGGAAGTAAAAAGCCTGCGCGACGGTCGTGCGCAGCTAAAAGAGAGCTATGTCATCATCCGCAATGGTGAGGTATTTCTTTTTGGCGCCCACATTTCGCCGCTCACCACGGCCTCTACCCATATCAACCCGGATCCGACGCGTACACGTAAGCTGCTGCTTCACAACGAAGAAATTAGCAAACTAATCGGCGCTGTAGAGCGCAAGGGTTACACTCTCGTGCCGTTGAGTCTCTACTGGAAACGGGGCAAGGCCAAGCTGGAAATTGGCCTCGCCAAAGGCAAGGCCAAGGCCGACAAACGCGCTACTATCAAGGACCGCGAGCGAGCGCGGGAGGCCGAGCGCGCGCTGAAGCACGCCAAGTAATCGATTTTCCGCTTGTTCCGGTCAGGGCCAACCCCTATATTATGTATCACTTGGGGGCGACATGGCTTCGACGTGGGTCGCGAAACCTTCGGGGCATGCCGAGGTGCAGATTTCCTCGTTAATCCAGCTGTAACTTGATAGTTGCCAACGACGACAACTACGCTCTAGCGGCCTAAAACCCGCTGGACCTCCTTCCGGGCTTGCCTGTGGGTTTGGGCTTTGGGGGTCATAGAACGCAGGACCGCATTACGTTGTGCCTGTTAACGTGATGTTAAATTCAAGCGGGCTAAGCCTGTCGCATTTCCTGTCTGTCGGATTGCGCCGGGTTAAACTAAAGACAGACTAAGCATGTAGAACCGGATGGCAGAGGGCTTGCGGACGCGGGTTCGATTCCCGCCGCCTCCACCAGAAAAACAGAACGGTCACCCTAGCGGTGGCCGTTTTGTTTTTGAGAGGCAGGTGTCTATGACAATCCGCGTGTCACGGGTTGCCGTAGCGAAGCGTAGGTATACAAAACGATGAAGGCGTGGAATTCTCCCACTTTTGCAGATGAACAGATATGCTCCTGACTAGGCGCAATACCTAAAGGATTATATTATTTATTTATTGCGCCAAGGCTCGCCTCGCAAACGCAAACGTAGAAACCGCTTCTGGGATAAAGCTTCTCCGCATGCAGCCGTATCGCACAGTGTGGTTTATACATATGGCAAGAATGAATCTTGTCAATCACGCCAGAGGTATCAGTAACATTAAAAAATGCTTTGTCCCATTGCTGCCAACTTCGGGCCAGATATTTAATCTCCCGTGTATATTCAATTCTGATTACCCAATTATCTGTGAGATGATTTTCTATGACCTGGGCAACATCAGACAAAACGGTGCATGAAAGGCGAGAATGTTGGTCACTTGGTGAATACATAACAATCCCCCCTCCTGGCCTATATCAAGAAAGCAGTATTCACTGCTATCAAATGCTGTTCACAGACATGGTTAGAGGAAAATTCAGCCGCGCTCCATCAGACTTTTCATTTCCAAGATGTTCCAGCGCATGGATTCGGTTTTCAAAAATATTCTCTTTCGGAATAACCTTTAACAATCCCATCCTTTCCATGCGTTGCAGAGGCTGCCCCTGGCCGGACACAATACAAACTTCTTTACCAGTCCTGGTCATATCGAGTATGAGCTCTTCGAGGGCCAGGGCCACCGAAACGCCAAGATGCAAGACTTTACTTATGTCGACAACGAGTACGTTGCAGTGCTCAGTCTCTGATTTCTTTTGAGTTACCGCCCTGGATGCACCAAAGATCATGGAACCGCTAAGCTGAAGCAACATGACCTTGCCTTCGGCAGTTTCGAGCAACTGTTTTTCACGTTGGGAAAGCTCCAGATCAGTATCGTCGGCACCGGTCGTTGATTTCACATCATCCGTCTGCAACTCCGATAGCCGGGTTATTGTCATCACATTAGCGACAAACAAACCAATACCTACTGCTGCGATCAGGTCAACAAACACGGTAAGTGCAATTACCCCGTAGGTGATCAATGCACCCTTTCCGGATATCAGGTGGGCGCGCTTCAAAAACCTCCAGTCGATAATGTCGATGCCAACTTTCAAGGCGATTCCCGCCAGGACTGCTAGCGGGATAACGGAGGTAAGGCCGGCCGCCCACAGTACGACGACAAGCAGAACCCCAACCCTTACCAATGCGGCGAGCGGGGTTTGCGCGCCGGCTTGTATGCTGACCACCGTGCCCATCGTGGCGCCGGCGCCCGGCAATCCACCGAACATGCCTGACATGAAATTGCCAATACCCTGTCCGACGAGCTCCCTGTCCGAGTTGTGCTGTTTGCGTGTGAGGTTGTCCGCAATAACTGCAGTCAACAACGCATCAATGCAACCCAGCATGCCAAGTACGATGGCATCTACCAGCATGATTTGCCACTGATCAATGCTGAATGCCGGAAGGCTGAACTCCGGTAAGCCAGTTGGTATTTCACCAATTCGACGGATATCTGCATTGTTTAGCAGCATGATTGACACCAGAGTACCGACAATCAGAGCCACCAGTTGCGCCGGGATATAGCGCTTGAACCTGGCAGGCATAAAAAACAGTATCGCCACCGTCAACACTGCAAGCGTAGTTTCATGTATCTGAATGCCTGCTACCAAATCTGGAACATTCTGCAGTATCGAAATGACACCGCCACTTGGCGAGGCCTGCCCCAGTATTGGGCCGATTTGCAGGATGATCAGAATGATCCCGATGCCTGTCATAAATCCGGAAATGACAGTTAGCGGCATTAGCGTGACATATTTACCTAGGCGTAGTGCGCCGAACAATATTTGAAACAACCCCGCCAGTATTACGACGGTAAATGCCATCGCCATACCATTGACAGGGTCTGAGGCAACAAGTTTTGCGATTACCGCGGTGAACACCACTGTCATTGGGCCAGTTGGCTCGGATATAAGTGTCGACGAACCCCCAAATAGAGCCGCGAATAATCCAACCAGGATGGCGCCATACAATCCCGCTTCGGCGCCCGCTCCTGATGCAACACCAAACGCGAGCGCCATGGGCAAGGCTATTACGGCAGCTGTAACGCCACCGAATATATCGCCACGAATATTCCGTAAATGAATTTCGTTGAATACTCTAGTCATTCCATTTGCCCGCGAATCACTAAATCGCAATACAGGATTCGTTAATGATTGATCGGAAACATTATGGACGCGGGCTTGCCAGAATACTTATTGTATTTAGCAATAGAACGTATAGGTTAATAGCAATAGAAGGGGATACTGATGAACAGTATTTGTTGTTTCAACATCAGATGATGTGGACTAACTGCAAGGATATCCGATCAATTGACCGGACAATCAGAAAGAAATAAGTAAATAGCGAGTAGGACTGGCTATTTTTTTCCGGAATTTTTCTTTTTCGCTTTTTTGGTTATCGCCGGCTCTATAGCATGCCTCAGTGCTGGCCAGGTGGCCTGCATACTGTTACGTATTTTTGGCTCATATTCGACAGCAAAATCCAGGAATGTTTGCGCAACTAGCGACAATTCTTTTCCTTTCGGATAAACAATAAACCAGTTTCGTAAAATGGGAAATCCTTCAACATCCAGAATCGCCACGGGGCCGTCTGGGCCCTCCAAAGACAGGGTATGCAGAGATAGTACGGACAAACCCAGGCCACCGACCACAGCATGCTTGATGGCTTCGTTGCTACCAAGTTCCATCCGTACGTTGGGACGCAATTTTTTGGTATCAAATGCCTTAAAGGTTGCGTCACGAATCCCCGAACCCGGTTCGCGAATAATAAATGGCTCCTTGGCGATTTCTTCCATCGGGATGTTTTTCTTCCCTACCAACGGGTGACTACGAGGAGCCATGACCACCAGAGGATTGGGTGCAAAAAGATGTGACTCTACCTCCAACTCGCCTGCCGGCGCCTGCCCCATGATATACAGATCATCTTCATTCGTTTGCATACGATCAATGATTCTGTCGCGATTCGTAACTTTTAAGGCAAGGTCAATACCTGGAAATAGTTTGCTAAATTCTCCAAGCATTTCAGGGGCCAAATATTTCGCAGTGGTTATTACGCCCATTCGCAACCGGCCACGCTTCAATCCTTTCAGGTCAGCGATTTTCATTTCCAGATTTGCCAGCGTGGAGAACATGCTCCGGCAGGCCGCATAAAGTTCTTCGCCGGCTTCGGTAGGCTCGACATTCCGCCCAACATGCTCAAACAGCGGCACGCCGATGGCGTCCGTCAATTTTCTAATCTGCATTGATACGGTAGGCTGGGTAAGAAACAGTTCCTCGGCCGCCCGGGTAAAACTGCCCAGTCGAAAAATTGCCTCAAACACCTGTAGTTGACGCAGTGTGGCATGCCGAATCAGGTGGTCCGGCATGGCCGCAGGAGGCGTATAACCGTTGTCTTTACTTGATGTAGGCATACCCTGACCCCGTTGCACAATGACTTCTTGAAGTTTGGCTCGATCTGCCGCACTGGTTTCAGGCGTGACTCAGGCCATAATCAACCCTGATGTACGCCAGCTAATTACCGCCCTATCCCATTGCTGATAGGCATCCTGAAAAATCAAGTTTGGAGCGGTGTCGATACATATTCTAATCAATGTTTTTCTTAATTTACATAGACTATCGTCTATGTATTAAAAAGCGTCAATCCGGCCACACTCGGCGGGCCGATCTGTACGGATCCGCCGGAATCGAACTCCTCGTCTGCTTTTCCGCTTTCCGGTCAGCCAGGGTCTTCGCCACCTTCTCCTGTACATTCACCGGCTTGCTAGCTGCATCTTTTTGTTCTGGTGCTGCCTCTTTTTCCTTCGCCGCCGCCCTCGTTTTACGCATGGTTTCCACAAGTTTTTGCTTGGATTTTTCATTAGCTGTCATCGTGCAATACCTCCGTAATTAATTGCTCAAGTTCAGCAGCAGCATCGGTGCCACGTCTACCCATTTCAAAGACGCTCTTGCCTTCAAGCGCGCTGGATCGATAAATTGCTCGTCGCCGAAGCGAAGTATTGGCGATGGGCAATCCGATTTCGGATAGAGCGTCGCGCACCAGTTTCGATAACATGGTCCGCGTCTCCAGCTGATTGACGACCAGCAGCGCGCGCAAGGGCGGGTTGGTCTCGCGAGCCTCTTGCACGGCATTCTCGATATGCACCGTAGCCCACAAATCCACCGGTGACGGCTGTACCGGAATCAGCGCAGTATCCACAAAGGCGAGTGCGGTTGTGGTCTGTATTGCATGCACCGATGGTGGGCAATCAAGCAGCACATATTGATACTGCTGTGACAACTGCTGGGCCTGATCCTCCAGCTCATCAGTTGCCTCAAACACCGGCACCGCCTGCTCATTCTCTGAGAATGCTCGCCACTGCAACGCGGAGCCCTGTGGGTCAGCATCGATGACTGCCACACTGAAACGCTTTGCCAAACACGATGCAAGATTGACAGACAAGGTAGTTTTACCTGCCCCACCCTTGTTGCCAACTAGCGCAATCACCGGCATTGTTTATATGCCTCAGTGAGTCGTGTCGCCGAGAAGCTCATCAAGTTGTTTCGCAAATTGATGCAGACGGTTGGCCAACTTGGTCTCACCTTCATCAGCGTGAATAGTGATATTCACATAATCACGACCAAATCCCATGTCAGGAAAATATCCCTCACGCTCGGACAATTCTGCCGCGCGATCAAGAAAATTACGTAACGATTCGTAATCCTGAAACTGGTAGCGCCTTTCCAGACGCGCTGGCCGTATGCGTTCTTGCCATTGGTCTCCCATCAATCTCCTCCACTAATAAGCTGCATACCTGGTGAATGTGTCGGTTGCCATTTCTGGCGCCAGTACGCGACCGGTGATTCAATCGGCACGCGCCATCCCTTCCCCAGCGTCCCTGCTGAATACTCCGGCTACCGTGGATAGCCCACGATCTTGCGACGAGTAGAGCCTGGATGCTGCAAAGCTGAACCGCTGATACCCAAGACTCAGAGTACTGCAGAGGTAACCGGGAACACGCTTTTCAGCGTTTTCCGATAACATGACGTCAAATCAGCTTTCAGCGACCAGTCATTCAACCACGTGCCGCTCGATTGCCCGTCCCGTCGTTAAGTACCGGCTCAACCTCGCGATGCGGACGCGCAATGATGTGTGCCGCTACCAGGCCGTCGCCAACACGCTCACATGCGTCAGCACCAGCACGAACAGCTGCATTCAC
>Ga0209742_10000122_pt1 | contig 43804 bp, 37 predicted proteins | sample DeeMarSeWOR38_10_FD_187462 | JGI IMG/M metagenome (GOLD analysis project Ga0209742, IMG submission 187462) | Marine sediment microbial communities from White Oak River estuary, North Carolina - WOR-3-8_10 (SPAdes) (version 2) | ecosystem: Environmental > Aquatic > Marine > Intertidal zone >...
AAAAGAGGCGGTGTCCTTTTTTGTAAACCTGTGGTTGAAAACAGATTCTCAAGATTAAATATCGGTCTAAGTAGCCTGAAACTTTAACAATAAAATTTTACAGCTGTGACCGAATCTGTCGCACTCAACTGGTATCTTTTGTTCAGGACAAACAATGGGGGAAATATGCTGAATAGAAGGAAACTATTATGAAGCCATTAAAAGATGTGAGTTCGGCCGATGCCGCATTGACTTTTAGAAGCACTTTATGGGCGCTTCCTTACCTCGCGTGGATCGGATTATGCATTGGCTATGCTGCATATGGCGCTTCAGGTGCACTTGTCGGGCTGCTGGCCGCTGTTGCCGTTAGTGCCGTCATCGGCTCGGCGACTTCAATTTTTAGCGGCAAAGTGGGTGGCGGGGCTGTCAATGCATTTTACGGTTTGGGGAGAAGAACTTTCGGCCTCAGGGAGCAGTTGGCCGGGGATCTGAATGCGGTAAGGCATCACAAATTATTTAAACGGTTCGATGAGGCCCTGATTAGAATCGAGGATGTCCTCGCCAGGGACCCTGATTTTCCGGAAGCTTTGTTTTTAAAGGCGCAGATACTCTGGGAGGGATTTGAAGACCGGGAAGCAGCAAAATCCTGCCTGCTGAAAATCATCAAGCTGGAACCGGACAAAGATGCGCTGTACCACCGCTGGGCGCTGGATTTATATCGCGAATTGAGCAACAAGACAAAATTATAGATGAAAAAAGCATATTGCATTTCAGGCGACCGCGGTCCTATTACTTTCAATGAATGCCTCGACATCTTTGATATCGACAAATTGCTTCCTCTCACCGGGAAATTTGACCACGGGAATATCCCCGGCCCAGATCCTTTCACGCATAGCCCACACAGTCAGCCCGGGATACTCGGCTGCCGTTTTAAGCGGCAAAAGACGAGGTCCCATTGGATTGGCAATCCTTAGCGATTTAAAAACGGGGAGGTGATTTGGATTTAATGATTTATAATATAATCATACAATGTGTGAGGAAAGCACAGCCCGAAGGCTTTCAAAATTTTGGGTTTGTATCTGGAATCTGTAAAAATTGTGAATTAGCGATAGAAGCAGGTCATTTCCAATTTGGGTGCTTGCAAATTATTATGGATTTGCGTATGCAATATGCAATTGTTTGCTGACCAGATTATGGTAAAAAGTCCTCTGTTGTATAGTGCTGATATTTAAAGAGGACTATTTGCATCGAACTCTAATACCGTATGTCTTTTTAAACGATTTAGATGAAAAGGGGGCATTCAGATGGCCAAGGAAATTGCCGCGCAGGAGCTAAACACAAAAGACTTCATCCATGAGAAAATCGAAGAAATCCAACACATTGTCAAAGACGGAATGGCGATCAATGCGCTTTCGGGAGGTGTCGATTCATCCACGGTCACGATGCTGGGCCATCGCGCTCTGGGGGATCGTCTTAAGACCGTGTTTATCGAAAACGGCCTTATGCGAGAGGGAGAGGCCGAAAAGGTTGCAGGTCTCTTTAAAAGGCTTGGGGTCACGGTTGACGTTATCGATGCAAAAAATGAATTCTTTGCCGCACTCCAGGGCGTCACGGATCCGGAGGAGAAACGTGAAGCGATTACTCAGACCTTTTACAAAGATGTATTCGGACGTCTCGTGAAAGAAAGCGGTGCCAAACACCTTCTACAAGGGACCATATTGACTGATATCGATGAGACCGTCGCAGGAATAAAGCGACAACACAATGTCTTTGAACAACTCGGAATAAACCCGCAAGAGGCTTTTGGATATCAAATCATCGAACCGCTGATTCAGCTTCGCAAAGACGGTGTGAGAATGGTTGGGGCGGCGCTCGGGCTCCCGGCAGAATCTTTTGACCGTATTCCATTCCCTGGTCCAGCTCTCGCTGCGCGTGTGATCGGTGCAATAACCCCCGAGCGGATCGAGACCGTTCGAAAGGCAACCGTTGTGATCGAACGGCTGCTCAAAGATACAGGTGCGTTCCAATATATGGCCATCCTGCATAAGGACCGCGTGACCGGTATGCGCGACGGATTACGCGATTTTGGACAGCAGATCGAGGTTCGTTGCTGGGAGAGCGTCGACGCGCGGGTCGCAACACCGACACCGCTTTCTTACGAAATTCTTGAGAAACTCGCCAGTGAGATCATCCGCGAGGTGCCGGGCATTGTCAGTGTGACTTACAACATCGCACCGAAACCGCCTTCGACCATCGAAGCGGTTTGAGGAACAGTTAAGATTCAGGTTAATTGGTTTGCCGGCCGAGCCGCAGTCGAGATCACGTAAAGCGGGATTCAATTTCATCACCGAATACAAAATGAATTCAAATTGTTAATCACTACATTGCAATGTAGTGGTTGATATTTTTTTCTTAAAACTAAGCGATTGCGCCTGGGTTGTGCAGTGTTGGGTTTCAGATATTCTTCCGGCATTCTGGCGGGCATCAGAAGATCTGAGTCAAGGCCCGCCCGCACAGCGGGTGGCCTGGATTTTATTGCATTGGGGTCGATGGCATCGGCTGATTTTTGGTTTTCTGGCGCGGTATCCCCGGTCTTGATTCTGCAAAAACGATATCGATTGTTTAAAATCGAAAGAATTAAGGCGTCGATCAAAAAACCTTGACATACCAAATTGTTACACTTAAGATAAGGCAATGCTTGGGGCCTGCACCCAAGGAAAATGATTAACGTGTTTTTAAACAGCAACGAATTTTCGTATCCCCCAGTACATATTCATTTCCTTCCAGAACGTTGTTTGCTCCGTTAATAGCAAGCAGGGGTATTTCCAACGCATCTTAAAAACCCAATTAAAATTATTCGGGAGTATCCAAGAATTACGAAATTTGGACCCCTTCAGAGATTGTGCGAGTTTGATGACTTCAGGATAATTGCGGCTGTCACGACAAATCGTTGGGCAGCTGAAGCGAAGAATTACGAATCTGGACTGAAGCGACAGGAGGCAAACTGACGACTTGAAGCGACAGCCTTCCAATTCACCTTTGAGAAGTTCTGCAGGGGTTTCAAAAATGGAATGTCCAAAGTGCCGATCTAAAAATCCCCAAAACATGAATTTTTGTGGGGAGTGCGGCGCTCAGTTGGAGAGAATTTGCCCAAAGTGCCTGTTCTCAAATCCATCTCAATTTAAATTCTGCGGTCAATGCGGTCAGACATTAGCTCCGTCCTCAGCAACCGAAAGAATTCACACCGAGCCGAAGGGTGAACGGAAACATGTTTCAGTGCTTTTCTCAGACTTATGCGGTTACACAGCCATGGCTGAAAAGCTGGATCCGGAAGAAGTTAAAGACATCACCCGTGTGATCTTCGGCGAAATTGCCAAGATAACCGCTAAATACAACGGTTTCATTGAAAAATATGCCGGCGATGCGGTGATGGCCCTTTTTGGTGTTCCCGAGGCCCATGAGGATGATCCGATCCGGGCAATCAAGGCGGCCAGGGAAATCCACCAGACGGTCGACGCTCTGAGCACCGAGTTAGAAAGCAAGATCGGTGAACCTGTTTCGATGCACTCCGGTATAAATACCGGTCTGGTTGTGACCGGTGAAGTGGCCATGGAGCAGGGAACACATGGTGTGGCCGGAGACACGATCAACCTCGCCTCGCGCTTTTGCAGCCTGGCAAAATCGGGTGAGATACTGGTGGATGTGAATACCTATCACCGGGCGGAGGGACATTTCACTTTCGAAGGGTTGAAGTTTGCAAGGATCAAAGGGAAGGCAGAACCGGTTCAAATCTACAGAATATTGTCGCAACGAGAAAAACCCATTACCACTCGCCGCCTCTCAGGCTTGAGAGCTGACCTGATTGGACGAGAAGCGGAGTTGGCTGAGCTTCGGGATGGCATCGAAAATTTGAGAAATAACCAGGGCGGGGTCTTCACGATTTGTGGTGATGCGGGAACGGGAAAAAGCCGCCTGATCGAGGAGCTTAAGGCTTCTCTCGATCTTGAAGAAATTCAGTGGTTGGAAGGACATGCGTATGCCTATTCTCAAAACATACCCTATTTCCCGTTAATTCATCTGCTAAACAGAATATTACGTATTAAGGAAAACGATCCTTCGGAAACGGTAAGGGAAAAAATCGTATCCGGTATTGAGCAGATTGTCGGCAAACGAAAGGATGTGGTTCCCTACGCGGGCAGTCTTTACTCGCTGCATTACCCTGAAACCGAAAACATTAGCCCCGAATACTGGAGAGCGAATCTCCACAAGGCTGTCCGAATGATTCTCGAGGCATTGGCCAAACGGGCGCCAACCGTTTTTTTGTTTGAAGATCTGCACTGGGCGGATCCCTCTTTCGTGGAGCTATTGCGGCGTGTCTGCCAGGAAATTTTACAGCCTGTCATTTTTATATGCACTCACCGGCCAACCTTCAGTCTTTTGCCAAGCCCTCACGTAAATGGCATCCGCCAGATCTACCATGAGATTCGACTCGAGGATCTTTCGCTTACGGGAGCTCAGAAAATGATGGAATCTTTGCTCAAGACCGAGAGCATTCCTTCTGATTTGAAGCGAGTGGTTCAAAACAAAGCCGAGGGAAATCCTTTCTACCTGGAAGAATTGATCAACTCCCTGATCGAATCCAACACCCTGATCCGCGTCAACGGCAATTGGAAAATCACTAAAACCCTTTGCGATTCAGACATATCGCCATCTATATACGGCCTGATTTCCGGAAGGATTGATCGCTTAGAGAAGGAGACCAAACGGATTCTGCAAGAGGCCTCGGTGATCGGAAGGACGTTTCTTTATGAGATCCTGGTAAGAATCACGGCACAGAGAGACGATATCGATTCTGAACTCAACATGCTGGAACGGCTGGACCTGATCCGAACCCGGTCGCTTCAACCGGACCTGGAGTATATGTTCAAGCACCCCCTAACCCAGGAAGTCGTTTACAGCGGCCTTCTCAAAAAAGAGCGTAAAGAAATTCATGAACAAATTGCGTGCGTGATAGAAAGCCTATTCCCAGATAGACTTGCTGAGTTCTATGAAACGCTGGCCTATCATTTAAAACAGAGCAACTCCATTCTCAAGGCCGTTGATTACTTAATAAAGGCGGGTGAAAAGAGTGTAAGAAGATACGCAGTCGAAGAATCTCATCAATACTACTTTGAAGCATATGAGATATTATTGAATCATCCTGATCGATCAAAACAAGATAAAGCTCTGTTTGTCGATATGCTGATTAAATGGGCTTATGTTTTCTATTATCGGGGGGATTTCAATGGCTTGACTAAATTGTTCAGTGCTCACGAGGATATCGCTGACTCACTGGATGACAAGGCCAAAAAAGGCATGTTCAATGGATGGCTTGGTTTTGGTCATTTTATGGCGGGTGCAGTGGGAACTTCGTTTAGATACCTTCATAAAGCTCTGGAACTCGGTGAAGCGGCCGAGGACCAGCATGTCATCGCCTACGCTTGTACCTGGCTGACGTGGTGCTGTGTTGATTTGGGACTATCGGAAGAAGCAATTAAATTCGGGGAAAGAGCTCATAACATCGCTGAATCACTCAACGATGACCATTATCTGTATTTTAAGCCCCTGGCCGGTATCGCATGTGCCTATTATGCTAAGGGAGATTGGAAAGAAGCCATTAAAGTCGGTGAAACCCTCATCGCTTATGGACTGAAACATTCCAATATTCGAAGTGTATCCATGGGGTATACAGCAGTGGGACAAGGCCATGCAGCGGCCGGCGATCTCATTTCTGCTGTTGAATCGTATCAGGAAGCCATCAATGTAGCCGCAGACCCAGTGTATGAACTCTGGGCAAAATGCTGGTTATGGCCCACGCAACTAAACATCGGCAAGGCCACAGAGGCGACAGACACGCTGCAAGAAATTATTAACTTTAGCGAGTCTTTTGGTTACGGAGCCATTGGGTTGCCGGCTTACGCGGGCCTGGGTGTGATCACTGCTATGAATGGCAGGTTGAGTCTGGGAGTTGGCAGGCTTGAAGATGCAGTAAAATTAAGCATTGAAAATGGGAGGAAGCCGTTCCAGGCTATTTTTGAGCATTTACTGGGGAAGATCTATCTTCAGCTTGTAGAAAATAAAGATCCTGTAAATTTATCTATGATCGCTAAAAACATTGGATTCCTGGTAAAAAATGTTACTTTTGCCCACAAAAAAGCCGAATCCCATTTCAATAAAGCCATTGAGATCTTCACAAAAATGGGAGCCAAGAATTTTTTAGCCCAAGCGTATCTGGATTTGGGCCTTCTCCACAAGGCAAAAAACAGAACCGATAAAGCTAAAGCATGTATATCAGATGCCATAAAGATTTTTGAGCAATGCGAGGCCGAAATATTTTTGAAACAGGCAAAAGAGATTTTTGCATCACTGGCATAAAGACAGACATAAGGCTTGTTTCAGTATCGCATGTTAACGATTTTGTAAGGGTGACAGCTTTCTAAATTTCTTTCCTTTCTAATTTTTTTGCACAACAAATCCATTCTGTTTTCCGTCTCTTCCCATGCGCTTTTTCCATGATTCTGCCCATGATCTATTGAAAATTCCGGCTAACGCAACTAAGCTGAATAATGCTGAATGAAAGCTTTCGCTTTTTTTTAATTTTGAAGTTATAGAAAAAGAATCATTTTATGCGCGTCCATGTTTCACAAAAATTGCAGGAGGATGGCATGACTCAAATTTCCGAAGAACAAAAAATTATGCTGGACAATCTTAGACGGGCTGTCAAAGAAAAAGTTGCCCCGGTTGCTGCCGAAAACGACCGCACCGGCCACTTCAACCCGGAGATTGCATCCTTGTTCTGGGACCTCGGGCTTTTAGAGTTGATGCTGCCGGAACAATACGGTGGCTGGCCCCACAATCCCTCTTTTACGCTTTGCCTGGCCATTGAGGAAATTGCCAAAGCCTGCGCTTCATCGGCTCTTTTGCTAATCATCCAGGCGGTGGGGAGCTACCCCTTGATTTATGCCGGAAATGACGCCCAAAAAAAGAAATATTTCCCGATGCTCTCGCAACAGCGGAATCTGATCGGCTACCTGGTGACCGAGCCGGGTGCGGGTTCCGATGTGAAGGCCATTGCGACGACCGCCAGACGGTCCGGCCAAAACTATATTCTTAACGGCAGAAAAACCTTTGCAACCAACGGATCGGTTGCCGGTTTATACACCGTTCTGGCAAAGACCGGCGAAAAGGAGTTTTCATTTTTCATCGTGGAACGCAATTCTCCCGGTATTCGCATCGGCAGAATTGAAGACAAGTGCGGCTTTCGCGGAAGCAATACCGCAGAGGTGATTTTGGAAGAGGTGACGGTCCCGCAGGAAAATCTTTTAGGAAAACCCGGGCAGGGATTCGCCATCGCTATGGGTGATTTTGATATGTCGCGGCCGGCAGTCGCCGCGCTGGCCCTGGGCCTGGCTGAAGGTGCGCTCGACCATACCATTGAATATGCCAGACAGCGCTGTACCTTTGGAAAGCCGCTGATCGAACACCAGGCGATCCAGTTCATATTGGCCGAGGCCAGCACGCTGATCGAAGCCAGCAGGGGTTTGATGGAAAAGGCTGCCCTGGCTTTTGACAGCGGAATGAACAACACCAAGCTGGCATCCATGGCCAAATATTTCTGCAGCGACGCTGCCATGAAAATTACAACGGACATGGTTCAAGTCCTTGGAGGATACGGCTATATCAAAGATTTTCCGATTGAACGCATGTTCCGGGACGCCAAATTGACCCAGATTTTTGAAGGGGCCAATCAGATACAGAAAATGATTATCGGAAGGGAACTCAGCAAATAGGCAAATCGGACAAAGACCGGGAAGCTATCAGTGGTGCCGTCCCAGAAATAATTTGCAAAATTAGCGCCGACCATGTCATTTCCTGAAAGGCGCTATGATTCTTAAGGCGCCTGTGCCCCGATATTTGAGATTCGACCCACGTTATGGCTAACCGCAATGTTTCGGTGCCAATCATCCCAAATATCGGGTCACAATGCAGCTCATGGTAAATCATCGGCATGTCGCCTTTCAGAAAATAACATGCCCGCCTGACAACTTATAAAGTTCAGGCGATTTTGTGCTTAATTTCTGGGACACGATACCTAAAAGTGGTTTCAAAACTCACAGGGTGGACAAACTGCCCATCCATCTGGATGGAGGGAGTTTGATAAAATGAATTTTGAATTAAACAAAGAACAGAAAATGATTGTCGATGAAGTTCGAAAAATCGTGGCGGGTGAGATCGCACCGCTTGCGGCTGAATTGGATAAAAACGGCGGGTTTCCGGATCACGCACGCAAAGCTTTTGCGGAAAACGATTTGCTCAATCCGCTGTTGCCGCAGGAATACGGCGGTGTCAACCTATCTTATTTTATGTTTTGCCATATTCTCAGCGAAGTGGCAAAGGCTTGCGCCTCTTCGGCCTTGCTTTTGATCGCCCAGGCTGACGGGATGTTGCCCATTCTTCACAGCGGAAGCCCGGCTTTAAAAGCGAAATACCTTCCCCGGTTGAAGGACGATTCGGTGGCCCTCACCGCTCTGGCCGCCACCGAGCCGAATGCCGGATCTGACCTGCTCAGCATGGAAACAGCGGCGGTGCACAAAGGGGAAAAATTTATCATCAACGGCCAAAAATGCTTTATCACCAACGGTTCAGTGGCCGACTTTTTCGTGCTGTATGCTTACACCGATCCGGCTAAAAAGGCAAAAGGCATCAGTGCGTTTGTCGTGGAAAAAAATTTTCCCGGTCTTTCGTACGGTCGAAACGAAGACAAGATGGGGATGAAAGGATCGGTCAACTCGCAACTCTTTTTCAAAAACCTTGAAGTGCCAGCCGAAAACCTCATCGGCGAAGAGGGGGAAGGATTTGCCAGCCTGATGCAGGTCCTTTCATTTAGCCGGCTCTTCTGTGCTGCCCAGGCTGTCGGCATCGCCCAGGGCGCGCTAAATGAAGCCATTCAGTACGCGCGAAATCGTGTCCAGTTCGGAAAGCCGATATCGATGTTATCCCCGATTCAATTTATGATAGCCGACATGGCCGCTGCGGTTGAGGGGGCCCGGTTGATGACGCTTCAATCGGCCGTACTGTTTGACAACGGCGAACTGCGCAAAGCTTCAACCCAGGCAGCCATGGCCAAATTCATGGCATCGGACACGGCCATGAAGGTCACCTGCGATGCCGTTCAGGTCATGGGCGGATATGGCTACATGAAGGATTACCCGGTGGAGCGCATGATGCGCGACGCCAAACTGACCCAGATTTACACCGGAACCAACCAGATTATGCGGCTGGTGGCCGGCAAGGCCATTCTGGGCGGATAGACCGGGGGTTTCCCGGGGAGCTGCGATCAGCGGTCGGAAGAAGCGTCTTCATTAAGCGGGGAGATGGGGCTTGAAACCACTTCTAATCAAGATGCTCATAAGCACGCAGGGTTAAAAATTCATCCAGCTCGTCGCTGGAGATGATATCATCGAAAAGCTGGGCTGCCAGGTTATATTTCCCTTCTCCATAGCATTCATCGCCCACCCGCCTGCAGATTTTCTGCATTTCATCCTGCATCATGCTACGAAACAATTCGAGGGTGACCTTGCGGCCATCGTCCAGGATCCCTTTGGGATGATGCGCCCATTGCCAGATCTGGGTACGCGAAATTTCAGCGGTGGCCGCATCTTCCATCAGGTTGTAGATCGGTACACAGCCGTTGCCCAGGAGCCACTCGGCCATATATTGAATGCCGACATCGATATTGGTGCGCAACCCTTTTTCCGTAATGGTGCCGGCCGGCAATTTCAGAAGATCGTCAGCGGTAACCCGAACATCTTCGCGCAGCTTTTCAATCTGGTTTGGGCCGGGCATGGCCTTATCAAATTCTTCCTTTGCGAGCATGACCAGTCCCGGATGGGCGACCCAGGTGCCGTCATGCCCGTCTCTGGCTTCTCGAATCTTGTCTTCTCTAACCTTTTGCAGTGCGGCCGCGTTAGCCTCGGGATCGGTCTTAATGGGAATCTGCGCCGCCATTCCGCCGATGGCATGTGCGCCGCGGCGGTGACAGGTCTTGATCGCCAGCTGTGAATAGGAGCGCATGCAATGGCGCGTCATGGTGATCTGATCACGATCCGGGAAAAGGTATGCGCTGATGTTTTTAAAGCGTTTAATAAAACTGAAGATATAATCCCAGCGGCCGCAGTTGAGGCCCGCCATGTGATCTTTAAGCTCATAGAGGATCTCGTCCATTTCAAATGAAGCCAATATGGTTTCGATCAGCACCGTGGCTTTAATCCTACCCTTTGGAATACCGAGCAGGTTCTGGGCGCGGATGAAGATGTCATTCCACAGGCGCGCTTCGAGGTGACTTTCCATTTTGGGCAGGTAAAAATAAGGGCCGGTGCCGCGGGCGATGAGATTGGCGGCATTGTGAAAAAAGTAAAGCCCGAAATCAAAAATGCTGGCGGAAACCGGTTGGCCGTCGACCGAGAGGTGCTTTTCATCCAGGTGCCAGCCCCGGGGCCTGACAAGTAAAGTGGCGGTCTTATCCGCCAGACGGTACTGCTTTCCCTCGGGGCTTTCAAAATCGATGGTTCTGTTGACGGCATCACGCAGATTGATTTGCCCTTGCAGGGTGCTGTGCCAGGTCGGTGAATGGGAATCCTCAAAATCAGCCATATATGTCGAAGCCCCTGAGTTAAGCGCGTTAATAATCATTTTACGATCGACCGGCCCGGTAATTTCGACGCGGCGATCCTGCAGATCTGCGGGAACGGGTGCGATTTTCCATTCACTTTCGCGGATTTCTTTGGTTTCAGAAAGAAAATCGGGCATTTTACCGTTGTCGATTTCAGCCTGAACCGCTACACGACGGTCCAGCAACACTTTGCGCCGAGAATCAAATTCGCGCGCCAGGGTGCCCACAAAGGACAGGGTTTCAGGAGTTAGAATTTGGGAAAATTCTTCCGCAACAGACCCGTGAACCTCAATACCCTCGATGCCAATTGTGTTTGCCATGATTGCCTCCCTTCAGTCCCGGGGAAATGCACTTTTCCTTGAATTATCCCTGCCGCATTAATCAAATCAGACGATTGTGAACCAGGGAACAATTAACATCAGAAACGATTTCACACCCCGATTCAAGTAAAATAAATATGATTCAAAGCATGTAAAGAGTGTCGATTCGCTGTCCGGTGTCTCTGCCATTAAAAAAAATCACAGTAAACACAAACGGGGAGGTCCGTAAATTTTTTGATGATGATATTTGTATTGATATATGCAGCCATATCCGGTACGGGTCAGCAACGGGACGCTGTTTTGTTTCAGATCAACACGTATTTTCCGATACGAGGAGGCTTGAAAAATGAATTCTATCGAAAAGGTTGCGATTGTAACAGGTGCAGGATCGGGTATTGGCAAATGGACGGCCCTGGCTTTTCTTGATCAAGGCTATGCGGTCGCCCTGGCCGGGCGTCGCAAGGCACCCCTGGATGAGACCGCTGCGGAGTCCGGTTCGGCGGCTGCAAGAGCCCTGGTTGTGCCTACCGATGTCGGCGATCCCGACGCGGTCCACAATCTGTTTCTACAGACAAAAGAAACATTCGGGCGGATCGATGTCCTGTTTAACAATGCAGGGCTTTTCGGACCGGCGGTTCTCTTTGAAGACATTCCCTATGAACAGTGGCAAGCCGTCGTGGCTACCAATTTGACCGGCTCATTTCTGTGCGCCCGGGAAGCTTTCAGAATCATGAAGAACCAGCGACCCATGGGGGGACGGATCATCAATAACGGTTCGATCTCGGCCCAGGTTCCGCGGCCCAATTCTGCACCCTACACCGCCACCAAGCATGCCATAACCGGTCTCACCAAATCGCTGTCTCTTGACGGGCGCAAGTACGATATCGCCTGCTGCCAGATAGACATCGGCAACGCTGCAACCGATATGATTAAAACCGTCCAACAAGAAGGTGCAGGTGCAACCCAGGCCGATGGTTCAATTGTGAAAGAGCCGACCATGGATCTGGGTCATGTGGCGCGCGCGATTGTCCATATGGCGAGTCTGCCGCTGGATGCAAACGTACTATTTATGACCATCATGGCGACTAAAATGCCCTTTGTCGGCCGCGGGTGATTGAATCAGGGTTATCGAATTGATATTTAAAATCAAAACTTGCCTTTTGAATTTGAGTGCCAATAGTATTGAGCAGGTTTTCGCTGGATGATGCAAAACGGCGTTGTGTAAAAGGGAAGGTGTGAAATGAGATGGCATACCGGCAGAAGAAGCAGCAACATTGAAGACCGGCGCAGGATTCGCATACCCCGCAAAGCTGCCGGCGGAGGCATCGGAATCATCGTCATTGCCCTGGTCGCCATGTACTTCGGTGTCGATCCCACCATATTCTTGAATCAACAGGGTCCGACCAGCACAAGTGTATCCAGCTACACGACCGCTAAACCGATTTCACCGGCTGAAAATCAGCTGGCTGATTTTGTATCGGTGGTGCTGGCGGATACCGAAGATACCTGGCACGTCCTGTTCAACAAAATGGGTAAAGTCTACCGGGAGCCGTATCTGGTTTTGTTTTCAGGTGCGGTTGAATCCGCCTGCGGCTATGCGCAATCTGCCATGGGACCGTTTTATTGCCCGGGTGATCAGAAGGTTTATATCGACCTGAGCTTCTATCAGGATTTAAAAAGGCGACACGGGGCACCGGGTGATTTTGCCCAGGCCTATGTGATTGCCCATGAAATCGGGCATCATGTGCAGACCCTGTTGGGTATTTCTGAAAAGGTGCACTCGGCACGCCGGCGCGCCAGCCAGGTGGAAAGCAATAAGCTTTCGGTCATGCAGGAACTTCAGGCCGATTGCTTTGCCGGGGTCTGGGCCCATCATGCCGATCGTTCACGTCAGATTCTGGAAGCAGGGGATATCGAGGAAGCCTTGAATGCGGCCAGTGCCATCGGTGATGACCGCCTGCAGCGCAGGAGCAGGGGATATGTCACCCCGGATTCTTTCACTCACGGCAGCTCCAGACAGCGTGTGCGCTGGTTCACGCAGGGCTTTGAGAGCGGGGATATCATGGATTGCAACACCTTCCGGGCCGATAATCGCTAAAAACCGAACCTTTCAGGGCCTGTTCCCGAGTCAAAACCGAAACCCGGAAATCAGGTGAAAAAACAGATAGTAAAGACCGCCGGCCACGCCGATCAGGCTGACGAGCAATAAAGCGATGCGGCGGCGGGCGGAACGGCGTTCTCTGAGCGCTTCTTTTTCATTTAAATAATCAATGGCGGTGTCAATCACCGTTTTTTGAAGAGCGAGGATCGAGGGTTTGCGACAATGCGGGCATAATTCGAGGAAGCTGCCCAGGTTCTTTGTTTCATAATGATACCGGCTGACGTAATGGTGGGGGGTGCTGATGGTTTCGTCGATTTTTTTCTTTGGCCGGCTTCCTAAAAATATCAGAGACCGTTCCTCTTCGACGATGCCGGGTTCTATATCAAGAGTCGTTATTTCCCCCTGATTTAATTTCTTTGCCTCCATTTTTCCCACCTTTTTAAACTGAAATGTTGGACTCCCTTAAAGTTAAACTTGCAGTATTCATGCCTAAATTTTCAATGAGCCGCATCTGCCGAAATCTTCGGTGGTTACGCTTTCTGGCGACTGTTTTTCCCATGCATTATTATGAATGAAAAGACACAATAGTGGGTAGGATTTTTCATATTTTTAAAAGGTTATATAGATTGCCATATGAATAGGTGTTGCGGTTTAAGATATTTGCGAAGGTGCCGATAGTCTAATTCAGAAGCTGTATAAAAGCTTACTGAAACAGACACTGAAAATGGAGGAACCCAATGGCTATTCCTCAGCATCTTGAAGTTCTCAAACAGGGAGTTGCGGCTTGGAACCAGTGGCGCACCGATAACCCCGGTGCGGAGCCCGACCTGGCCGGTGCCAACCTCAGCAATGCAGATTTCAAAGAAGCCAATTTGAGAGAAACCGATCTGAGATGGGCGGATCTGACACGGACAAACTTAAGCAGGGCTTTCCTGAACCGGGCAGACCTGCGGCGCGCGAATCTCAGCCAGGCGATTTTTGCAACCGCCAATCTGAGTGAAGCCAATCTGAGTGAAACCTACCTCAGCGGTGCTGATTTGAGTGAGGCGGATCTTAAGAGAGCCTTTTTTATTCGATCGGATCTTGCCAGTGTGGACCTCAGCAAATCGGATTGTCAGAGAGCCGACTTCAGATGGGCTTATCTGATAAAGGCGAAATTCAACGGCGCCAACCTCAGCGGTGCCAACCTGATCGAAGCCAATTTGACCAAAGCTGAATTAAAGCAAAGCAACCTCAGCGAAGCGTTTATTGCCTGGAGCTGTTTTGGCGACAACGATCTGAGCGAGACAGCCGGGCTCGATGAAGTCAAACACTTCGGGCCCTCCACCATCGGAATCGACACCATCTATCGTTCAAAGGGCAATATTCCTGAAGCGTTCCTCAGAGGAGCCGGGGTACCCGAGCATTTTATATCTTATACCGGTTATTTGAATGAAAAGGCCTTTGAACACCATAGCTGTTTCATCAGCTTTTCGGGAAATGATCGCAATTTTATCGAAAAAATGGGTGATGACCTGCAGCGCGAAGGAATCCGGTGCTGGTACGCACCCGAAGAAATGAAAATGGGAGACGCCATTCGGCAGCAGGTGGACCAGCTGATTCGCATCGAGGATAAGCTGCTGGTGGTGCTATCAAAATTTTCAGTCGAAAGTCCATGGATTCAAACAGAGGTGGAAGCTGCCATAGAAGAGGAGCGCAATCGCAACCGAGCGGTTCTTTTTCCGCTGCGCCTGGATAATGGTTGCATAGATGCTGAAAAAGATTGGTTGGTCGATCTTCAGAAAACCCATCAAATTTATGACTTCAGTGCCTGGCAAAACTGGGAGGCGTACTATACCCAGTTTAGCCGTCTGGTGGGAGAACTAAAGACCGCCTGATCTGAGCTTAACGGCTTCGGCCCGTGTGACAGGCTTTTGATACGGTTTTCATGTCGATGGTAGCACAAACAAGAAGCACAAGGAAGTATGGAAAGGCTGGAACACCTCCCGGCGCCTTACGGTAGCCGGCTTCCTTGCGCCGTTTGTTTATATCCTACATTGTGGTATATGTCAAGTGATATTCCATTAATTCCAAACCCATGCCATATCGGCAAATTGCCTTAAGACTTACGAAATCTATGCCGATAACCTACCAGATAGGTTTTTATTAAAAAACAACCGGGTCAATGGCCAATGGATGAAAAATCGCAACTCGAACCTGAAACTCCATCGAAGCTGGCATCAACTGCAGATGATGCTAACAGTTCAATTGAAAAAAAAGATCATAATTCGATATCATTAGAGGATGTTTCAGATGAAACTGAAAGTAAAAGTTTAGATAAAGATTTGTCTTTTATGGATATAGATACCAGAGATGATCCCCGGTCGATTGCAACTGAATCCGATGAAATTTCTAAAAAAGTGCTGGAAACAGAATCAGCCGATGAATTAACAGAGGAAAGTTCCGGTGTCTCTGCCGAAACAGAAGGGCCTGTTGAAGCGATGATCGGCACGCTAACGGACACTGACGATCGCGCTCAAGCCGAAAAAATCCAGGGATCGTCGGAGGAAGAAGCTGCAACCAAAGAGGCGGGTGAACATCAGGAAAATTCGGGTGATGCTGCGGCGGGTGATGATGATGAACAAACATCGGGCGGCGCTGACGACGACCACGGTCAAGAACAAAGCCTTGATCCGTCGCCAAACAAACCCATTGAAGCATCTGACGGAAAAAAATCGGTGCTTAAGGTGGCCGGATCGGCTCTCGCCATTGTCGCCCTTTTTGGCGGTTTTTTCATCTTTAACAACAAATCCAATGGGAATACAGGCGCAGCCGCCACCGAAACGCGGGAGAGCCGGGTAATCTCTCAAAACCAAAAGAAAAAGGCGCTCAAGAACATCAAGCCACCGGCCTCTGAAGCCCACAGAATGTACCGTGACAAACTGCAAGCAATCAGCGCCCTCAGGGACATCTTGCTGAACAAACAAGAAGAAGTTCAGCGCCTCAAGGTGCAATACCAGGATGGCATTGAAAGACTGGAAAACGAGATCTCAGATGAATTGCAAGAAGGTGAAATCAGCACCCTGCCTCAGGCCATGGAAAATAAATCTGTTGCCTTTGCGCTTCGAACCATTCAGCGACGGCAGGCCTATATCAAACAGCTTGAAGGGCCGTCGGAATGGATTTCCAGCGCCTGTGAGGAGCTGCTGTATATCAAGCGTCGCACGCTGATGGACATTCAGATCGCCGAAATTGCGGGTGGAATTGATATGAACAAACACATAGAGCGCATCGACGCGGCGGTTCAAAAATATCAGCCTACGGCAGACCGGCTGGCGCTGGACATGACCCACTCAGAGCCTGAGCCGCTTGAAATCATCTGGGAACGCATTCTGGACCATGCTCGGCAGAATTCTACGGTTCAGGTCCATTCCAGAAATCGGATCTTATCCGAGCAAATTTGCAAGGGGAATTTCGATCGCTTGAGCGAAATTTCCGAGATATCCCCTGAAACCGCAAGATGCCTCGCTGAGATGCAGGGGTCGGGCCTTTTTCTCAACGGTCTGAGCGAAATTTCACCCGGGGCCGCCCGACGATTGTTTCAATGGAAAGGCAGCTGGATTTGTTTGAACGGCATCAGGGCTCTTTCACCGCGGGTGGCCCATTATCTGTTCCAGTGGGATGGCAACTGGATATCATTAAATGGCTTAACTGAATTTCCGACTGAGATCGGCGAGCGTCTCCTGCAATGGGAGGGGCAGCAGCTGGAACTGATGGGTCTGCAATACGTGGAAGGTTTCCCCGAAAAAATTGCCGTGGAATATCTGGCCCAATGGGAACGGTCCGGCGGAAAATTATTCGTTACGAAAAGCGTAAGAAAAAAAATTGACGAGTTAAACAGGGAGCCAACCTGATCGAAAAACACAAGGATCTTGAAATGAAAAAGTCAATTCCGGCGATAGGGATTGTATCGATTCTGACGATGTTGATATTCGCGGGCACGGTGTCGGCCGGCAATTCTAAAACACAGGATCTCGAGCAAAAGATATACGAGATTTCATCTCTACGGGTAAAGATTATTGACAAAATTGATCAGGCCGTTGAAATGCAGGGCCACCTTGAACAACAGCTGACGCTATTGCGGGACGAAATCCGATCCGAACAGGCGCGTGCCGGAATTTATTCATATCAGGAAGCCATGCAAAATTTACGGATTCGCTACAATCTCAGCTTAATTCAGGTTTTGCTGGCCTATGTCGAACAATTGCATGAACGGATTGCGTACTTCCAGAGTGGCAATGCGCACCTGAAATTTCTTTATTATCATGTCAAAGACGACATGGCGATCATCGATACCCTGAAAGACATGGAAATTGATCCTTTAACGGAGCGCATCAACCGCATATTGGATGAATTTGTCCCCCAGACAAAAAACCCGGTTTTTAATGTGACCGATGTCCGTCCGTTGCCCGTCGAGCACATCTGGGATCAGATCAGCATCTACTCCCAGTTTTAATAGAGGTCATCTCAAAAATAAGTAACAAGTAAGACCTTGGAAACACAATGTTTTTTTGACGTGTGCTTGTAAAATCTCTTGAATTGGGCTACAATATAACTATCGGCTGAACGTTACGACGGGATGAACATTATGAAGAGATCTATCATCGCCGCATTGATATTGGCTGTCATTTTGATTTGGACGTCATGCTCGGGTCCTCAGAAATCAATAGAAGAAGAAAAGGCTCTCGCCGCACTATCCGATATTCAAAACAACCTTGAGGCCAACATCAGCTATGATCAGTTTATCGTGCTGCTGGATCGGGCAAAAATTGAAATTGATCTGTTAAAACGCAACGGCAAAAATAACCCCTGCTTTATGGGCGAAGTCGAAAGATGCTACGCCTACTACTTTACCGGCGGAAAGGCATGGAAAAAAAAAATGGAGGCCTCCGATCTCGCCCTCAGAAACGATATGGACCTCACGCTTTCCGTTTTGCAGTCTCAAGCCGCACTCAGCATCCAGATGGCGAATAATTGCTACCGAAAATGAGCGGTTCAAATTTTAAAAATTGAAATCGCTCAACCACCTATCCCGATTGATCTGCATGATTATGATTGAGTTTTTGCAGAAATTCCCTGAACCAGGGAGGATTTGCCAGAATAATGTAAATCAAAAATAATGCGGTCAGCGGAATAAAAAAAACGGCAAGATCAATCAGCAGGATGCCGAAGCAGATCAAAATCCGATAAGCCAAGTGCATAAAATTGCCCCTTAGAGAAGGCCTTCGTCTCTTAAAATGGACATCGATCTCTGGCCGATGGTTGTGGCCTGGGTCAGCGCCCGGGTCAGGTGATAGCCGGCCTCGTGGGCAACGCTGGAATGAATCATCACCATGGCAGTATCGATGTTCTTTTCCACTTCCGGCCAGAGTTCGTTCGGTGCTGACTTCTTGCAAATAAGGATTTCACTGCCGAGCATGTCAACAAGGGCCCTTATTATTTTTTCAGCACCCGGTTTATCCATTTCAGGGAGAGTCTTATAAATTTCAATTGCCTGAGTTGCCCAGATCAGCCCTGCTTTTATTTTTTCGCTCTGTGAAAAGGTGGTAATGGCCTCATCGATTTTCATGGGTTATTTTCCTGTTTTTACTGGATAATTTAAGTACGTGAGCATTTCCATGCGCGCGACAACGCAGCCATTGAGACTCAGATGGGGTTTTGAAACCACTTCTATTTGCGGTTGATCATGGCCGCCGTATACCCCGCACCAAAACCGTTATCGATGTTGACGACGGCCACATTCGAACTGCAGCTGTTGAGCATGGCAAACAGAGCCGTCAGGCCACCGAGGCTAACCCCGTACCCCACGCTGGTCGGTACTGCGATCACCGGCCGGCTGACCATTCCGGCAACGACGCTGGGCAAGGCGCCTTCCATTCCAGCAACCACAACCAGCACGGATGCTTTTTCAATGGTCGCTTTATGGCTGAACAGCCGATGAATACCCGACACCCCCACATCAAAAATGGTTTCCACCCGGTTACCCATTGCTTTGGCCGTCAGGTAGGCTTCTTTGGCAACCGGTATGTCCGAGGTGCCGGCTGAAACAATGCAAATGGTCCCACGGCCGACGATTCTGGGCTTTTTAAGCTCCCATACGAGCATTCTGGCATCCGGATGATAGACTGCATTCGGAAAGCGCGGCAAAACGGCATCGGCTTTGGTGTGTTCGAGGCGGGTGACCAGAATAATGTTTTCCTGATCTTTCATTCGATCCATGATGCCGATGACCTGATCAACGGTTTTTCCCTGACCGAAAATAACTTCCGGGAATCCTTTGCGCAGAGAACGATGATGATCCACATGCGCGTATTCGATGTCTTCGTAGCCGATATGTCGCAGCTTGGCTGCGGCCTTTTTAACCGACAGCCGTCCATCTGCCACCGATTTTAGCAGGGCATGTAACGAATCGCTATCCATTCTATTCTTTGATTTCCTGTTCGACGATGTTACCGGACCCCGGTGAGACCCTTTGCTGGGGCGATTTGGTTGAGCTCAGCGGCGCCTGGGCGATTTTTTCCAGATCCTTTATTTTTTTTAGTATGGATGACATGTCTTTTTCGATGTCTGCTTTTGTTAAATCCAGATCTCTTTGAAAATTTTTCCTGACTTTCAGCAGTTCCAGTTGCAATTCGTCTTTGTTCATCTTCTGACTGGACAGTGATGCGAGATCCGTTCGAATGGATGCCAGTTCTTTAACGGTCTTGTCTGTATCTGCGGAAAGCGCTGCCAGATTTGCCGAAACCGTTGCCAGTTGCTTTTTTAAATCGTTGTTCTGACTCTGCAATTCGGAGGTTATGGAATTGATGGTTTTCAACTCCTGACGAATGGGTTCTAGAGCTGAATCGATTCTGGCAATGGTTTCCTGCTGATCCTTTTTATCCGCTTTGGTCGCATTAATTTGCGCGACTGTGTCTTCGGCCTGCTTGAGATTGGATTTCATGGCCTGATCCACTTTTTCCAGATCCGCCAGTTTCTGCGTTAAAGCATTCTCCAGTTCACCGTATTTTGCCGATAATTTGGCAAAATTTTCTTCCAGCTGAGCGGAGAGATTTTGGATTTCCATTGCCCCGGTATCCTGACTTCGGCTGACCCGGCGGGTGATGTCGCGGTAGGCCATGTAAAAAACAACGCCGATCAGAACCGGAATTAAAATCGATATAAAGGTCACCCGGTGGCTTAATTTTTCAACCCGCCGATCCTTGGCTTCTTCCTGGTAGATGTTTTGCCCGGAATCCGGTTCTTCATCCCCGTTAAATTTAAACGATGAGTATTGTTCGTCGTCAATCATATTCAAGATCCTTTTTACTCCCATTCGATGGTACTGGGCGGCTTTGAACTGATATCATAAACCACCCGATTGACCCCGTTTACTTCATTGATGATCCGATTGGAAATTTTTGCCAGTAATTTATGCGGCAGTCTTGCCCAATCCGCCGTCATGGCATCTTTGCTGTTCACTGCGCGTATGGCAACGATATTTTCATAGGTCCGCTGATCACCCATGACCCCGACACTTTTGAGCGGCAGCAGAACCGCAAACGATTGCCATAACTTTCTATAATACCCGGCATTTTTAATCTCTTCAAGCAAAACGTCGTCCACCTCTCGCAATATTTGCAACCGCTTGCGGGTTATTTCCCCTAAAATTCTGACAGCAAGGCCCGGCCCGGGAAAGGGCTGTCGCCAAACCAGACTATCGGGCAGCCCCAGCTCCTTTCCCAGCTGGCGGACTTCGTCTTTAAACAGGTACCTGAGGGGCTCAATAAGTTTTAATTTCATTTTTTGGGGCAGGCCGCCGACATTATGATGGGATTTAATAACGGATGTCGGACCGCCGAAGGCCGATACCGATTCAATCACATCCGGATAAAGGGTCCCCTGGGCCAAAAATTCCGCGCCTTTGATCTTTTTGGCCTCGGCCTCGAAAACCTCCATAAACATGCGACCGATAATTTTCCGTTTTTTCTCGGGATCGGTGACCCCTGACAGGGCTTTTAAAAATCTGGCGCCGGCGTTGACAAAGCGAATGTTGATATCCAGGTGCTGGTTTAAGATGATTTTCAGCTTGTCGGCTTCGGCCTTTCTCAATAGACCGTTGTCGACAAAAATACAGGTGAGCTGCCTTTGGATGCTTTTGTGCAACAGTATTGCCGTGACGGAAGAATCGACACCACCGCTTAATCCCAGTATAACCTTTTTGTCGCCGACCTTCTGCCGAATATTTTCGATGGCGTCTCTGGCAAAGGATTTCATCGACCAGGACTTTTTGCAACCGCAGACACCGAACAGAAAATTTTGCAGCATTTTTTTGCCCTGGGGCGTATGGGCCACCTCGGGGTGGAACTGAACGCCGATCAGACACCGCTTGCGATGGGCTGCTGCGGCCACCGCCGTATTTTCGGTTGAGGCCAAAATCGTGAAACCGTCCGGCAACCGCTGGATGGAATCACCGTGACTCATCCAGCACGGGGTCTTTTTTTGTACGCCTTCGAAAACACCGGATGAATGTAAAATGCTCAGCTCGGCAAATCCATATTCTCGCTTCCCGGCGCGTTTGACACTGCCGCCCAAGGCAGACATCATAAATTGCATACCGTAACAGATGCCTAAAACCGGTATGCCTAATTTGAAAACAGCCGGGTCGATTTTAGGGCTGCGTTTTTCATAAATGCTCGCAGGCCCGCCGGATAAAATGATGCCTTCAGGATTCAGGCGTTTGACGGCATTAACCGTTATCGTCGGCGGTTCGATCAGACAATATACATGGTTTTCCCTCACCCGGCGGGCAATGAGTTGATTGTACTGGGAACCAAAGTCGATTATGAGTATCATGGCATTTTCCGAATTGCGCTGCGAAACGAATTGAGATAAACACTCATCACAAAGCACGCAAAAGAGAAAACACGAAATCGAAGCGTTGCCGGTATTTCGTGCTTTTTGAAATTCGTGTTTTCGCGATTATTTTAAATCGTTTTATCACAAATGCAAAGATTTAATCGATAAATTATTATTTGCTTTTGGGGTGAATCATTCAGGCAAGCCACTTGTAAAATAGCGTGAATATGTTAGAGACGCTTTTAAATGTCAACCGCTAAAACCGAATTTGAGCATTTCAAACTTTTTTGTGACTTTTTTATTTTTCAATCGATTTGATCGTGCCGCCAATCATTGTCCAAATTTATGAAGTCCAGACGCCATCGGAAGCCGAGGCGCTTATCGAGCTGGATGTCGACCATATCGGCAGCGTCGTCGTTTCGCAGGATGGCTGGAAACTCCCGCAATTAAAAGATACCATGGAAACGATTCGCTCGTCTGCCGCCAGAAGCAGTTTAATTCCACTGTATAACCGTCCGGAATCTGTTTTGCGCACGCTGGATTATTACCAACCGGATATTGTCCATTTTTGTGAAGCGCTGGCGGACAGGGAAAATCTCTGGACGTTCTGCGATCATTTAATTCAACTGCAGATGTCTGTTCGAGAACATTTCCCGGAAATTAAAATCATGCGATCGATTCCCATCGGGCAAACCCGGAAGGCCGATCGGATTCCGACACTTGAGCTCGCACAACGCTTTGAATCAACGAGCGATTTCTTTTTAACGGATACCCTCTTGATGAATTCCACCGGTGCTGATATTGACAATCAACCCGTGCAGGGTTTTGTTGGAATCACCGGAGAAATCTGTGACTGGGTCACGGCCCGAAAACTGGTGCGAACCTCCCGTATTCCTGTTATCCTGGCCGGCGGTATTTCCCCGCAAAATGTCATGCAAGGCATCCAGCAGGTAAGACCGGCGGGAGTGGACAGCTGTACCCGGACCAATGCACACGATAAAACCGGCAAGCCGATTCGGTTCAAGAAGGATCTGGTCAAAGTTAAACAGCTGGTCGAGCGGGTTCGTGCAGCAGAAAAATCACGATAACAGAAGCGATCTCGATATCGGGTTTTTGAACGGTTTAATATTCAAAAAGCAGAGGTGAAGTCCCTGCGGCATCAGCAGGGGCAACCACGCCCTCGGGCGGGTAACATTCATTTTGAGATCGCCTACACTAGCCGAGGAGGAAGATAAAATATGCTTGAGAGCAGTGATTTAAGAAAAGGTCTGAAATTCGAGCTGGACGGTGACCCACATGTGGTTGTCCAGTTTGAATTTGTCAAGCCCGGCAAAGGTCAGGCGCTTTACAAGTGCAAATTGAAAAATATGCTGACCGGCGCTCAATTCGACAAAACGTTTCGATCCGGCGAAAAATTCAAAGAGGCCGATCTTGAAGACGTTGAAATGGAGTATTTGTACTCAGACGGTCAGCGCTATTGCTTTATGAATACCGCTACTTATGATCAGGTCTTTGTCACCGACGAGCAAATCGCCGATGCTAAAAATTTTTTAAAAGAAAATACCGTTTGCAATGTCCAGCTGTATGAAGGCAACCCCATCGGGATTTCGCTGCCCTTTTTTATCGACTTAAAAGTTGAAAAAACAGATCCTTGGGTAAAAGGCGATACCGCATCCGGCGATTCCAAACCGGCAACCCTGGAAACCGGATATGTGTTAAATGTCCCGCCATTTATTGAGGAAGGTGAGTTGATCCGAATCGATACCCGCACCGGCCAGTACGTCGAGCGCGTTAAAGCCTAAATGCAATCCAAAATCGGTCAATATCTGGACTCCCTTTGTGCATCCGATCGTCTGCAAACCCAGGTGGTGTTTCGAAAAACGCTGCCGGCGCAGCCGGCTGCATGGGCCAAACCGCGGAAACCCTGGCCGGAGCCGATGCGGGCTGTGCTGGAATCCGCTGGAATTAAAAAATTATACCGGCATCAGGCCACAGCAATGGATTTCGTCCGCCGCGGTCGGCACGTCATCGTGGATACGCCAACCGCCAGCGGCAAAACCCTGGTGTATGACCTTCCGGCTCTGGAGCATTTTGTCGCCAATCCGGATGCAACCGCATTGTTTGTTTTTCCGCTAAAGGCACTGGCGCAGAATCAACTGCAGACCTTTGAAACCCTGGCGACAGGCCTGAAAATCGCCCGGCCCGAAGCGGCCATCTATGACGGTGATACCTCCGCCTACCGTCGCAAACGCATCCGTGAAGCTCCCCCCAATGCGGTCATCACCAATCCGGAGATGCTCCATCTGTCTTTTCTGGCCCATCATCGCAAATGGGCACCGTTTCTATCCAGACTGGTCATGGTGGTCATTGATGAAGTTCATACCTATCGCGGGGTAATGGGTGCTCATGTGGCTCAGATTTTCAGACGGTTTCATCGTATCTGCAACCGCTACGGCGTATCGCCGACCTTTGTTTTCAGTTCGGCCACGGTGGCAAACCCCGCCCAGCTCGCTTATCAGCTCACGGGTCTGAAAGTTGAAACCATCGATGAAAGCGGCGCACCCCGCGGCCGGCGTCATCTGGTGTTTTTAAATCCGATGCTGGGAGCGGCGCGCACCGCCATACTCTTGCTAAAAGCCGCCCTTGAAAAGTCGCTTAGAACCATCGTTTACACCCAATCGCGCAAATTGACCGAACTGATTGCCATGTGGGCCAGCAAAGAATCCGGCGGTTTTGCCGATCGCATCAGCGCCTATCGGGCCGGGCTGCTTCCGCAAGAGCGGCGCGAAATTGAAGCACGGCTTTCTAACGGAGATCTGCTGGCGGTGATTACCACCAGCGCGCTGGAACTCGGTATCGACATCGGAGACCTGGATCTTTGCTTGCTGGTGGGATATCCCGGCTCGATCATCTCCACCTGGCAGCGCGCCGGTCGCGTCGGCCGCAGCGGCCAGGATTCGGCTCTGATCCTGATTGCCGGAGAAGATGCCCTTGACCAGTACTTTATGCGAAATCCGCTGGATTTTATCGAGCGTGAGCCGGAACCCGCTGTTGTCAATCCCGACAATAGACAGATCCTCGCCCGGCATCTGGTGTGTGCCGCGGCTGAACTGACACTCAAAACCGAGGAGCCTTGGCTTGATCAAGAAAATACGCGCGAGGTCCTGGCCAAACTGGAAGCGGAAGGCCAGTTGCTAAGAAGTGCTGGGGGGACGGAAATTTACACGCGGCGCAAAGCGCCGCACCGCGACATTGATTTGCGTGGCGCCGGTAAGCGGTTTCAGATTATCGAGACCCGCAGGGGCAAACTCATCGGCGAAATCGACGACTATCGCGCCTTTCGTGAAACCCACCCCGGAGCCGTATACCTTCACCAGGGAGAAACCTTCGTGGTCGATCATCTCGACCACCAGCGGCGCACCATCAACGTCAGCCGGACCCGGGCAGATTATTTCACCCGGGTCAGGGGGTACAAACAGACGGAGATCCTTGAAATAAAAAATAAAATATATATTTCAGAAACAAACGTTTATAAAGGATTAATTAAAGTAACAGATCATGTTACAGAATTTGACATGGTACACAAACAGACCCGCACATTACTGAACCGGATTCCACTGGATCTGCCACCGCAAATATTCGAAACCGAAGGCATGTGGATTCAGATTCCGGAATCTCTGCAGCGGGAATGCGAATCCAGGGCATTTGATTTGATGGGCGCACTGCATGCCATTGAACATGCAGCCATCGGCATTTTTCCGCTGCTGGTCATGGCAGACCCAAATGACGTGGGCGGCATGTCTACCACCTACCACCCCCAGATCGGCAGCGCTGTTATCTTTATTTATGACGGCATTCCGGGCGGAGCGGGGCTGACGCGGCAGGCATTTGTCCGAACGCACCATCTGCTGCACTATACGCTGAAGGTCATACGGGATTGTCCCTGTGAATCAGGCTGCCCGTCCTGTGTGCAATCTTCGCGATGCGGTTCCGGCAACCGGCCCATGGACAAAAACGGTGCCGTTTTTATGCTCCATCGCTTGGCTGCTCATCAGCCACGCGAAGCGATCAAAGGGGAAAATGTTCAGGTGCCATCGAAAGAAGCGCTCGAGCAGGGACCATCGGATAAACCTGAAAAGGTTCAATTGCCAGCACCGGTGCGAATTGGAAGTCGGCTGCCCCGCGACCTGCAATTTGGCGTTTTTGATCTTGAAACCCAGCGATCCGCCGCCGAAGTCGGCGGCTGGCACCGGGCTGATCGCATGGGTGTCAGCTGCGGCGTAATTTACGATTCTCATAAAGACGCTTTCACGGAATATACCGAAGATCAAATTTCGCATCTGATTGCGGATCTCAAACAATTTGACCTTGTTGTCGGTTTCAATATTAAACGCTTTGATTTCAAGGTATTGAAGGGATATTCGGACTTTGATTTTGTCACATTGAATACATTGGATATTCTTGAAGACATCCATCGCTTGTTAGGGTTCAGATTATCCCTGGCGCACGTGGCTCAGGAAACCCTGGGAGTAACCAAAACAGGAGACGGCCTGCAGGCGCTTCAGTGGTGGCGAGAAGGCTGCATTCGCGAAATTATCGATTACTGCAAAATGGACGTGATGCTCACGCGGGATCTTTTTCTTTTCGGAAGACAAAACGGCTACCTCATTTACAGCAATCGGGATCAAAAGCGGGTGCGCATTCCTGTTAATTGGTAGACCGACCAATTCCTCATATGAAATCACGCATATCCCCGTATATAGGTTTTAGGTGGCAGTTTATAGCTGCTGGCTTCTGGCCAGGAACCAGTGACCAGAGAAGCCAGTAGCCAGAGATCTGAAACCCGCACACTAGGAGATGTGGTTAATTAACTGCGCGAGATCGGTCAGAATCAGGTCTGCCGACAGATTGCCGCAGCGAGGATCATCCGCCCTCAAGCGCAGGGATCGGGCATCACCGGCAAACAGGGCGGTCTGGAATCCCAGAGACCTGGCCGGATAGATATCGTTGAGCATATCGTTGCCGACGAAAAGCGCAGCATCGGTATTCAAACCCCTTGCCTCGATTGCCGCCGCGGCTGCTTTAAAAATTTTCATTGACGGCTTGGCGCATCCCAACCGATAGGACAGAAAAATAAGATCAGAATCAAAACCGAGTTGTTCCATGCGGACGTCTAAAAACCATTCAAAAAGCAGGGGTGTAAAAAACTGAGCATTGGAAATAATGCCCATGGCCAGGTTTTGATGCCTGCAGGCCGCCAGCAGGCCTTCAAGATGGGGCATCGGGTATACCGGGTTGACGATCAGCTCATATTCAACAGCAAAAATACGAACCCGCTGAAGGTCTTCAATTCCAAGAATTTGCTGCCAGATTTTATCGACCTCGATTTCAGGATAGTCAATGCCTTCTTTTTTTAACCGCCGGTGGTTTAATTTAATAACGTCGTGGAACTCTGAGACCAGAGCCTGCGGGGATTTGTCAATATCGTATTTGCGAACGAGGTTCTCAAGTTTCTGATCCGGCGTCGATGCTTTTCCGGCAACGCTGATATCTCCCGAGCCGCTGATGAACAGGGTGCCGTAAACATCGAAAAGAACACACTGAATCTTTCCGGCCAGAGTGCCAGCTGGCGTTAATGAAGTCGGCAGCGGTTTCATCGGTACCAGATAATCACCAATTTGCTTGTCATGCGCCATAGTCGCCCCACTTCAACAGGCTAAATTTTGTCAAATCCAGGAATTGAGACAGCAATATATGTTTATCGATATGCTGCCGAACCGGTGTCTGATCCACTTGGGCATAAATTGCTAACAATTTTTGTCGGTATTTTGCCATACCGTAGTTGCGGGTTACGGCATTGCGGTTGGTTTCAATTAAATCCTTTTGATCGGCCGGGTTGCCGACTGTTGTTAGAAACGGATTTAACGCCAACAATTGAGCGGCATTAACCTTACGGTTCAGAAGGTCGCCCACCACCTGTTTTTGGGATTCTTCGTCCAGCAGCCCAAAATCGATTGTTCCGTCGGCAGTCAGCGAAGAAAATGTGTTTTGAATGCGTTCATTGTCGATAAGGATATCAAACTGCTTGGCGACATTCTGTATGGTTCGTTTCCATTTTTTATAAAATTCTTCCCATTCGAACCAGTCGAGCGGCACCTTTAGCGCTGTATACATATGGTCAAGGCGCACACCGTTAGCTTCAAAGTCCGCGCAGATATCGGAAATTTTTCGACCCCACACCCATTTGCCAAAGAGCCAGGGTTCTACAAATGAGAAACCAAAACCCTCCGTAATGCTGGTGCTCAGCAGGAATCGGGCCGAGGCAACGATGGCTTCATAAGGTTGTTCTAAACCCCTGTCAAATTCTACCTTCAGTTGATACCTGGATACGAAGGCTTTCCAGTCCTGATAACTCTCAACATCCGCCGGGCTGTTCGGCGGCAGGGTGATTACCAGTGTTTCTTGATTCCTGAAAAAAAGAGACAAAAGGATGGCTTCTCCGATATTTTTGCGGCGGATCGCTCGGATGGGATATACCGCATAGGATCCGGTTTGGGTTGCTGCCGGCGGATTTTCGGGAATATTGACGGGATTAGGGATCTGATGAAGCCCTTGCTTTTTCAATCCGCTTTTCAGAAGGATCCGATAATCGCGGGAGTTGACCACGCCGTAGTGACAGTCTGCCGGGTAGTCTTCGGCAAAGTATGACCGTGGTCGGCCGTCTTCGGCAAAATCGTGAATTTGCAAAAATAAAGAAGCGTTACGCTTCTGGAGGGCTGCCAGAATTTTTAAAAACTTTTTGTTTTTCGCCAGGAGTGGATTGTGTACATGCAAAATATCACAGGGTCCGTTAAAATGCGACTCAATGGCCTGGCAGACCGCAACGGCAGCATCATCAGGCTGAAAAATACCGGGGCAATCAGCGGAGTAGGCCAATTCGGGAATATGGATCGTTTTTGCTGGAAAACCGGCCGGCGATAGTTCGCCGGTGATGACGCAAACATCGCAGTCGACCTTCAATGCTTCCACCTGCTGTTTTAAACAGGTGGTTACACCGCCGGTTTTTAAATGATAATGGATGAAAACGATTTTCATGGGGTGCCAGCCCGAAGCCAGTCAAGTGTTGAAGTGGTTTTGAAACCACTTCTTGAAGTTGTTTCAATACCTCAGATCAGGTTCAAGCGCAAGGCGTCCCGCCCGAGTTGAAAACGGAGCGTACATGTAGGTACGTGAGTATTTTAATTCGCGGGACAACGCAGCCATTGGGGCTTAGATGGGGTTTTGAAACCACTTCTAATCATAATTTGAATAAAATCGCCATAGCCAAGAAACCATAAAGGCGGGCAAATGCAGGTCAGGGCTACGGAAGGGAGGGATTCGCAGGCCGTTTGTTTTTTTGTTTTTTACCGATAAATTGCAATTTAACGCTACCAATGTCGATGATGTCCGAATCATCGAGCTTTTGCGGCTTTTTGGATGCTTTTTTGTCGTTGATTTTCGGTTTAACCCAACCGCTCACATAGCTGAAAAAGTAACCAGCGCGCGTCCGGCTGATGGTAGCGGCGGTTTTGCCGATTTGCCATCCTTTGACCACGATATCACAAAAAGCATCTTTGCCAATTTTAGTAACTTTTTGTTTGAGCGGCATTGTACCTTCACCCCCGACCAGATAAGTGATATAGCCCCGAACCGATTTCTTTTTGCTGTCATTGCTCTGATCCGGAACCGGTTCTGGGTGAACTGCCTCAGCCGGTGCAGGGTCGTTTTTTTTCGCCATGGTTCGGTATTCATTGGTATCCATGACCATGGTTTTATCCATCTCGCTCTGCTGTTTGTTTTCCGGCCGCAATTCACTTTCAAAGTAGGTGAAAGTCAAAGCGTGCTTGCCGATACTGATTATATCGCCATGCTCCAACCAATGTGAACTGACAAACTCATCATTGACAAAAGAGCCATTTTTACTTTTCAGGTCGATATAAACAAATCCGTCGCCGGCCGAATCGATCTTGCCATGGTGACTGGATACGGCCAGATTGTCGATGACGACATCATTATCTTTTTTACGCCCGATTTTTAAGGAATACCCTGCGGGCAGGTGATAATCGGCTAAAACACTGTCCTTAAATTTAAGGGTTAACTTTGGCATCTGATCATCCAGTTGATCTGTGCAGTTTTTCCATATTCAGGCTAAATATCTTTTTACCGCCTGAATCAGCCGTCCTATGAAATTGCCAGAATGGTTTCCGCAGGATGTGATTCGGAGTACAATTGCTGTAATATTATCTTCACCGCCCCGGGCGTTGGCCAGATCAACAAGCTCCCGACAGGCTTTGTCGGAGCGTCGCGTATTTGCCATTTCAAGAATTTCTTCAGGCGTTGCTTTATCGCTTAATCCGTCCGAGCAGATAACGATTATATCGCCCTTATAAAAAGGAATTTCGTTGATATCGGCCTTCACAGAATCACTCACACCCATCGCGCGAGTCAGCACATGCTTGAAGTCGCCCCATAACAGTTCTGCATTTTCTGGATCCAGTTCGGCCTGTTCGGCAATTAGCGTATGAGGCACGGACAGCAGTTCGATTTTGCCGTCTCGAATCAGGTAAATCCCACTGTCTCCCACGTTTGCAACAATAAAGGTTTTTTCCGTAAAAAAGACAGCAGAAACCGTAGAACCCATCCCTTTGTAATCTTCGTTGCTCTGGGCAGTTTGATGAACCACACGGTTGGAGAGTTCGATGCCGGCCAGCAATCTTCTGGCTTCTTCAGAGAGATTTTCATCGGGGTCAACCAGGTTCTCAGGCAGGTGGTCGGTTCGGTTTGGATCCATGTAATCCCGGATGGTTTCGACAACCAGCCTGCTTGCCACTTCGCCGGCTTTGTGACCGCCCATACCGTCTGCAACGACATAGAGACCCATCCCGTCATTGCAGAAAAATGAATCTTCATTCTGTTTTCTTCTCCTGCCTACGTCGGTAATGCCCGAAGATTTGATTTCAATCATTATTCAAATTTTTCAAAATTTAGTTGACTTTTTTTACCTGAAATGAGCTTAGATGCTTAGGGATTGTCGCGTTGATATCAATATGCCTAACTGGTTATTATCATTATTTATATTATAAAAACAGCTTTTGGTCAAGCTTTTAGGATTTTATATTTAATAATCAATGGGTTGGGATAAAGGTCCAAAAGCCCAAATCTAATGTTTGAGACGGCTTAGAGAAAAAATAAAATGCGCAGAGAATGAAACAGTGAAAATTGGCCTTTTGAAAAATAGGATTCAAGAATATGCCTGGGGATCCACCCGCGCCATCCCGGATCTTCTGCGCCAAAAAAATCCAGAGCATAAAACCCTGGCAGAACTCTGGATGGGTGCTCATCCCAAAGCACCTTCACGGGTTCAACATGACGGTCAATGGGTATCCTTGCAGGAGTTAATCGCGAAACATCCCGTGGATATTCTTGGTAACCGGGTGGCTAAAAATTTCAACAATCGCCTGCCCTATCTTTTTAAAGTGCTGGCGGCTGCCAAACCGCTTTCTATTCAGGCGCATCCAGACCCGCGCCAGGCCCGTGAGGGTTTTCAAAGAGAAAATGCTCAGAACATTCCGCTGGACGCTCCTAACCGCAACTACCGAGACGAAAATCACAAACCTGAGTGCATCTGTGCATTGACACCCTTCTGGGCATTGAGCCGATTTAGAAAAACCTCAGAAATCCTCTCTTACTTCGAAAAACTAAATCTCCGGCAGCTGGAGGGCGAACTTGCCGGCTTGATAAAGCGGCCGACTTCGCATGGTCTAAAGGAATTTTACACATGCTTAATGACTTTGGATAGAAATCGTCAAATTAAAATTGTCGAACAGGCCCTGAAAAAGGCCTGGAGTCTTAAAACTGAAGATCCGGCATATCGATGGATGTGTAAACTGGCCGAGGATTATCCCGATGATATCGGCGTTCTTTCGCCCATCCTGTTGAATCTCATCTGTCTTGAGCCGGGTCAGGCCATCTTTTTAGGTTCCGGAGAACTTCATGCTTACCTGGAAGGTATGGGCATTGAATTGATGGCCAACTCGGACAATGTTCTGCGCGGGGGCCTGACACCTAAGCATATCGATGTCCCTGAACTGTTGCGCGTCTTAAATTTTAAAGATCGGGATGTGACTCTCTTGAAGCCGGTCAAATCGGTAACGCACGAGCAGGTTTATCCCAGTCCGGCAGCGGAATTTGTTTTGTCGGTCATCACCCTGAGCAAGTCAGACAGCTACCAAAGCCCCCAACATCGAAGCGCTGAAATCTTGATATGCACCCGGGGAACAGCGACAATCTTTGACTGCCATGATCAGTCCGAAACTCAATTGCGACAAGGCGCTTCGGCCATTATCCCTTCGGCTGTCAAGAGATACAGAATCAAAGGCGAGTGCATCTGTTATAAGGCGGCGGTCCCCTTTTCCACTGAGCGCAGGCGCCTTTCGGAAGTTATGCGTTAATCGTTATTTTTAATACTTTTTCCTTAAAAAGGGCCAGCATCGTTTTCCAGAGTCCTAATACTTTCATGTCCCGGCTAGTGTGAAAGTATTATGAAAAATACGACATTTGCCGTATTGTGACGACGGCTTTTTTCTTATAAAATACGATCCAACTTTGATTATTGACCAAGGGGTTTGAAAATGATGCATGATAAAAAAATAATCATAGTCTTTGCTGCTCTATTGGCCGTTTTCACAGTCATTGATACTAGCTGGGGGCAGGAGATCGAAAAAATCAATATCAACGAAGCATCAGCTCAGGAATTGGCCAAATTGCAACAAGTCGATCCCGGATGTGCTGTGCGCATCGTTGAGCATCGCCAGAAATACGGCCCGTTCAAACTTACCGAACACCTTATGGAGGTTCCGGGAATCGGGCTGCGGACTTACGACCGAATCAAGGATCAAATCATCGCTCAATAAGAGCATACTCCATCATGTGATCTTTGCGAAATCAGCCACTCGTATCAAAGGGTGGCTGATTTGTTTTGGCGGCATGAACTTTAAACTGACGGGGGTGTCAAATGCAGAAATTAAAATTATGGATCCCGGTACTTGCCGTATTGGTGTTTTTCTCTGCCGGCCTTACCTTGCTGTGGGCCGATGATTCAAAAAAAATAAACATCAACACCGCATCGGCAGACGAATTGATGGACCTGAAAGGCATCGGGGAAAAAAAAGCACAGAGCATTGTTGATTTTCGTGAAAACAATGGACCTTTTAAGCGGCCCGAAGATATCATTAAAGTCCCCGGTATTGGCCCCAAAACATTGGAAGCCAACAAAGACATAATCGCCGTAGAATAAATGGCTGGCATGCTTTTCGCAGAGGATACTCAAATATTTGCTTAAATTTAAGATATTTCTTGACAAACGCCATCTATATAAGTTAGCACTTGCGTGCAAAATTATTTAAGCCTTAACTTTTCGGAGGAGCAGTTGATCTATGACACTCACAAAAGCAATGATCGTTGATGCCATTCACGAGCAACTTGGTTACCCTAAAAACAAATCCGCCGAAATGCTTGAAACTTTGCTGGAATTGATCAAAAGCAACCTGGAAAAAGGCCAGGATGTTTTGATTAGCGGATTTGGAAAGTTTTGTGTCAAAGAAAAGACTGAACGTCGCGGAAGAAATCCTGCTACCGGAGACGATATGATACTGGATAAGCGCCGGGTAGTGACGTTCCGATGCTCCCATCTGTTAAGGGATAAAATTAATAATCAATATTAGCGTTTTTATTTGATTTTCGTGTCATAATCATTAGTTAAAAAATTCGTCGGCTCTGAAGAGCGAAGGACCGGCAAAAGCCGGCAGGCTATATGACCGGTTCATTTGATTCGGCTATCCGCCCATGGTTGTGGCATCCCGATCTATCGGACGGGGTGCCTTTTTTAATGGATTTTATCGATGCCTGGCATTTTGATAAGGTGGCTGACCACGACCGCCGCTATCGTGGCCGCTGCATATTTGTTGGATGGGATCCAGGTCAGCAGCTTTTTTACTGCCCTGATAGCCGCTGCTGTTCTGGGAATTCTGAACGCCTTTTTGCGGCCGATTGCGCTGTTGCTCACCCTTCCCATTAATATTTTAAGTCTTGGCCTGTTCACATTTGTCATCAACGCGATCATGCTAAAAATGGCCTCGGGCATTATTCCAGGATTTGGCGTCTATGGGTTCTGGACGGCTGTTTTCGGGTCTTTTCTGATCAGCGTCATCAGCTGGCTTCTAAATACTTTCATCAGCGAGCAGGGGTCGATAGCCTCTATTCACCGCAAACAGGGACCGGATGTAAGCATACGCCGGCAGGATGACACGATCGACCTGGAGCATAAGGGCAACAATCGCTGGGAATAAATATCGCATGGGGCATGGCGCATAGGGCACAGGGTGTCGATTAAAAGAAGGAAATTCAATAATTCCCCCTTTGCGCTTTGCACTTAGCACGTTGCCATCATCAGAAATTAAAAAAGCCCTGCGGTCGAATCCGGCTGCAGGGCTTTTGCTAAGGGTTGGCGGCCTTATTCTTTAAATATGGCTTTGGGTCGTTCGGTGTTGCCGGTTGCATTGGGGAAGTCTTTGGCAACATAGGCTTTCTGGCCGGTTTCAAGCAGATGGTTGGCCTCTTCCATAAAGTTGGCAAAACGAAGCTTGCACTCGTAGAAGCCGTGCCACCAGGCGTAATCCGGAGCCATCATCATAGCGCCCATGCGGGCCCGCCTTCCTTCATGGTGCCACAGTTCGTAGTATTCGACCTCTAACCGTTCATCGAAAAACTTGGTCTTGTCCAGTAGGCCCTTGTCGTAAAGTTCGTCAAGTTTGGCCTTTGCCGGTTTGAAGTAGACCTCGTTATACTCTTCCACCGCCTTGTCGAAACCATCATAGAAATCATTGATCCAGGAGTCGCCATGGCAGGCGCTGCAGATGTTTTTCATTTTCTGGCGTTCATCCTGCCAGTTGGTTCCAGCGGGAAAAGGTTTGAAGTCCTGGGGGCGAACCGTCAGGGGGGCCTGGGTCTCCCACGAGAGCCGCGAGGTCACATCGTGGCTGGTTGGTTCCTTCCCCGCGCCGGACATATGGCAGGCCGCACAGGTGGGTGCGCGGTAATCCACGCCCGGTGTCCAGGTGCCGCCAGCCGCATTGAAATTGTACTCAGACTTGTAGGCATGGTAAATGGTGCCGTGCTTGGACTCCTCGTAGATTTCGATCTGTGGATGATCCGGGCCCAGATGGCACTGGTCGCAGGCCTCTGGCATGCGGGCTTCGGCCACGGAAAACCGGTGGCGGGTGTGGCACGACGTGCAGGAGCCCTTGCTGCCGTCGAGATTGAGCCGCCCCACACCGGCGTTGGGCCAGGTGCCTGGATCGATTACCCCGTTTTCATCGATCTTTATCACCGTGCCGTGACAGCTGAAGCAGCCGGTTTTGCGCTCATTGTCTGAGTTCATTCCATTGTTCAACCAGGGGTCCAGTTTCCACATGATCTCGATGGTGTTGGCATGTTTGCTTTTGCTGTACTGGGTAGCCTCATCCGGGTGGCAGCGGGAGCAGTCTTTGGGAGTGACAATCGAGGCGATGGGCATTTTGTATTTGCTTTCTCCCCAGGGCATATCCGATCGGCCGTAGTATTTTTCATGGCCTTTTGCGATGTCCCGGTCACCGGGCTGGACCAGGTGGCAGTCCATGCAGGTAATATTGGCGTTGGCATGGCGACTCTTGGCCCAGTCCGCAAAAACACCGGGAGTCGTTACGCGGTGGCATTCAATACATGCCTGGGCTTCCGGAGGGACACTGCGCTCGATCCGGTATTCCTTGACTTTGGCAAAATTGGGCTGCTGAGCCATGGCTGCAATTACAAACAGACCGACAGACAGCAAACCGATGGTGATAAACAGCAATGTTCGCCTCATGGGTCTTGCTCCTTTCAATTGATATTTTATGGCAGAAGAAAGTTCCCTAAAAACAGATTTAAAGCTGTCTGAGCCCTTTGGAATGGTAGGGCACTTTTCGGGTCTGGCGAAACATCACCAGACCTCTTTCAGAATGCACCAGATCATAATGACAATCGACGCATTTTTTCTCGTATCCCGGTTTTGCATACAGCACCGAGCGGTGGGCCAGCATGGCGCCGCGATTATACGGCATGTGCAGCAAGTTTCGGTGGCATTTCTGGCACTCGCTGTTTTCAAAAGCGGCATACGCATTATTGCGTGCTTTTTCCTTGTCATATTCACCTGCAAAGAAATGAATCGCCACGTCCTTAATGCCGTGGTATGTTTTCGCAAAGAAGAAATCGAAGGTATCCTGGGGTGCGGGCAGGTGACAGTCCATACAATCTACGACGACTCCTGAAGCGTTGTTGGTATGCGTGGAGGAGCGCCACGCCACCACCGCAGATTTTATTTCGTGGCATGATGCGCAAAACTCAGGGGTGGAGGTGCGAACCATGGTGAAATAGGACATGCTAAATAAGGGAAAGGCGATGAGGATGCCGACAACGATAAAAACAGCGGGTTTGATCGCTCTATTCCAGAAAGGTTTCTTTGCGGCGGAACTGAGCTCTTTGGCCATAACACCTCCTGTTCCCGGTTAGCAAATCATTGTCAGAGCACCATATACCAAGCGGCGAAATTATTCAACAGGGTATTAAAGACTGTATTTTAAGTGTTTCGACACCCCATTTCTCAAGCAGGGCTAAGCAACTGAAATGAAAAAAAGTAGCACTCAATCGACTGTCATAATTTTGCCCCGGGACCGGCCCGCAAGCATCGTCCAGCGGGGCTCCTCAGCCGAAAATGAGTTGAACGATTAACCCTTCGGCCACAATAATTATTTTATTGAATTTCAGTTACTTGAAGATATTGACAAAACCGGCGGTCAGCGCTTATGATGCCTCTGTCGATTTCTTGTTCTCCCCGACAGAAAGCCGGAACTTTCGAAGGATTGCGCTGTGGATCAAAATCACAAAGTGCTGATTATGCGATGCGAGGGATACGACCCGGATCGAATTGCCGGCATTGTAAAAGAGGGAATGCAGGAATTGGGGGTGGAACCCTTCGGCCGAATTCTTTTAAAACCCAATGTGGTCCTGGCGCATCCGCAACTTTTCCCCAACGCTTACACACGCGCTGAATTCCTGGATGGGGTTCTATCGGCGGTGAAAACCCGTGCCGCCGCTGTCAAGGAAATCGCAGTCGGTGAACGTTCTGGCATCAGCGTGCCGACCCGCTTTAATTTTAAAAATGCGGGCTATCCGGAAATTATCAATAAACACGGCATCAAGGCTTACTATTTCGACGAATCCAAGCAGGTGCCGGTTCGGCTGAAGAACCGCCATGCACTGCGCGACACGCTCTTTATTCCCAAACCCATCACCCAGTGTGATTATCTGATTAATCTGCCCAAATTTAAAGCCCATCCCTGGTGCCGCCTGACCCTGAGTCTAAAAAATTTTATCGGGCTCCAGGATGACCGCCATCGCCTGGTCGATCATAATCAGTTTCTGGAGCATAAAATTGCCGACCTGCAGGAAGTAATCCAGCCCAAATTTATTGCCATCGATGGCATCGTGGCCGGTCAAAAAATGATGCTCACACCAACGCCTTTCCTGATGGGCGCCATCATTATGGGAACCAATTCATGCGCTGTCGATACTGTCGGATGCCACATGGTAAGGGTAAATCCTGAAGATATCTTGCACCTGCGCTATGCGTCGCAAAGAGGCTTTGGCCCCATGCAACTGGATCAGATTGAGGTCGGTGGAGATTATCCGCTGGCGGAAGTCCAGGAACGGACTCGTAATTTCAATTTTTGTGTTGAACGCATCGATGATTATTTCAGCGCAACCCGCAATTTATCCTGCACGGTGGGGACTTTTCCGGAAGCACATTCATCTGATTATTGCCGCGGAGGCTGTCCCGGTGCGCTGCAGGAAGCCATGCACATATTCCGCGGATTCAACCCCGACGTCGATAAAGTGATGCAAAAAGTGCGTTACGTTGTCGGCAAAGTCGACGGCCCCCTGAATTTGACCGAAAACGAACGGGTCATCTTTGCGGGAAGCTGCACCAGCTGGGAGGGTGAAATCGACGGCCAGCCGGTTAGAATCGAAAGCAGTTATAAAACCACAGAGGACGTGGACATAAAAAAAACGACCTCAAACGACATGCTTCTAAAAACAGGGACCGCCATCATGCATGCGCTGTGGAAACGAAAATCGCGTTATATTCATGCCAGAGGTTGTCCCCTGTCGGTCGCCCAGCATGTGAATTATCTATCCGCCATGGCGAAAATAAAGAACCCCAATTTTGATCCGCGATTATTGATCCCTATCAACATTGCTTACTGGCAAATGCGTTTTTTCCGATTTTTGAACCGCTTCGTCAATTAGGCATTAACCGACAGAATAATGATGGAACAGACTCGATGCCCGGCCTGAAAATTTTTACCGGCAATAAACTTGAGATTCTTGCAGCGCATTTGGCCCAACAGTTAAAAACGCCCGTGGCACCTGCGCTTGCTGCTGAAATCGTCGTCATTCAGAGCACCGGAATGGCGCGCTGGGTATCTTTGCAGCTTGCCAGACACAATGGTGTTTGCGCCAATATTCGATTTCCATTCCCCAATTCATTCTTGGAAGAAATCGCCAAAAAGGCAATGCCGGACTTTCACGAGGCGGCATCTTTTGATCCGGATCGAATGACATTTAAGATAATGAAAGTGCTTCCGGAATGCATGCGGCGACCCGGGTTTGAACAGCTCAAAGCTTATCTCGCAAATGATGCCACCCATCTCAAGGGGCTGCAGCTTTCAAGCAAACTGGCCGATATATACGATCAGTATCAGGTGTTCCGACCGCAAATGATATATCGATGGGAGCAGGGCAAGCCGGGCGCTAAAGAGGAGCATCCGGCGGATAAATGGCAGGCACAGCTCTGGCGGCATTTGATGAAAGACGGTGAAAATCGGCACCGCGCCAGGCTGCAGCGTGATTTGATAAACAAATTACACGCTGAACCGTCTCAATTTAAAAAACTGCCGCAACGCGTCTTTATATTCGGCATATCTTACCTGCCGCTTTTTCACCTGGAAGCCTTTGTTGCCCTATCACAACTTGTAGAAATGAACTTCTTTCTGCTCAGCCCCTGTCGCGAATACTGGGGCGACATTGTTTCTGAAAAACACATGCAGCGTATTCAGCGGCGATATCCGGAGTCGACAGATATTGCCGATGATCTGCACCTGGAAGAGGGCAACCGTTTACTGGCATCCATGGGAACCCATGGCAGGGATTTTTTCACCCTGATGAGCGGTTTTGACTTTGAAATACATGAAAGTTACCAGGATCCGGAATGCAACAATCTGCTTTCGTGCATTCAGTCCGATATTCTAAACCTGCGGGAACGCAATGCAGGGCAAGGCGCTGCAAAAGATCAGGGCCTGCGGCCGGCATTACCGGTACCGGGATTGCGCATCGGCGATTCGGACACCTCAATTCAAGTTCACAGCTGCCACAGCCCGATGCGCGAGATTGAAGTGTTGCACGACACTCTTTTGGCCATGTTTGAAGAAGATCCACACCTGCTGCCAAAAGATATTTTAGTAATGGCGCCGGACATTGACGGGTATGCGCCTTACATCCAGGCCGTATTTGCAACCCAGCCGGATGAGCGCCTTAAAATTCCCTTCAGCATTGCAGATCAAAGCTCCCGGGGCCGAGGCCGCCTAATCGACGGTTTTTTTTCTTTGCTGGATCTGAAAGGATCCAGATTCAGTGCGGCGCAGGTGATGAGACTGCTGGAATCACCCGGCGTCAAGGAAAAGTTCGGATTAAAACAAACGGACATTGAAATCATTGAGCGCTGGATTCGAGACACCCGCATCCGGTGGGGCATCGATGATGCCCATCGCCAGCAAATGGGACTTCCGGCGATTTCTGAAAACACATGGTCTGCTGGAATCCGGCGACTTTTACTGGGCTATGCCATGCCGGGTCACAATCGACTGATGTTTGACGGCATCGTACCTTACGATAAAATTGAAGGCAGTGAAGTTCATCGTTTCGGAAAGTTTCTGGATTTTAGCGATAAGGTATTTCGATATGCCGCGGAACTGACCCGACCGAGACAGCTGCGACAATGGGGAGACTTGTTAAAACGTTTGCTCGAAGATTTATTTCTGCCGGAAGAGGAAACCGAGCCGGAAATACAAAGTTTACGAAACATCTTTGACGACCTGGGCCGTCGTCAAACGGACAGCAGCTTCGATGATATGCTCGATTTTGAGTCGATTCGGTTTTATCTGGTTCAGCGCCTGGAGAAATTAAGCCTCGGCTCCGGTTTTATGACCGGCGGGGTGACTTTTTGTGCCATGCTGCCCATGCGCAGTATTCCTTTTAAAGTCATCTGCCTGCTGGGCATGAATTCAGGTGTGTTTCCACGGGAAGCGCAACCGCTAACCTTCGACCTGATCGCCAAACACCCGCGACCCGGTGATCGCTCCCGCCGAAATGATGACAAATATTTATTTCTGGAGGCGATTATTTCAGCGCGCAGCAAGTTATACATCAGTTATGTGGGGCAGAGCATCCAGGATAACAGCTGCATCCCGCCGTCGGTTCTGGTCAGCGAGCTGCTGGATACCATTGAAAAAGGATTTGAAATACCCCGTAAAAACATACGCGAACATGTGCTCAGCGTTCATCGCCTGCAGGCATTTTCGCCGCATTATTTTAAAAAAGACAGCCGGCTTTTCAGTTATTCTGAGGAAAATCGCGATGCCGCAGCCTATCTGCACAAGCACGAGGCCTTGGCACCTTTGATTAAGGGTCCTCTGCCGCTGACAGCGCCTGAAAAAGAGGAACTGCAGTCGCTTGATATTGAAACCCTGGCCTGGTTTTTCAGCAACCCCATTCGATTTCTGCTCCAGCGACGTCTCGGCATTTATCTGGAAGAAACGGCAAGTCTGGCGGATAAACGCGAAGATTTCGAACTCAATTATTTAAATCAGTACCTGGTGGGGCAGAACCTTGTAAATTGCAGAATGGAAGGATGGGATTTGAATGAATACCGACAGCTGCAGATCGCCATGGGTCAACTTCCGCACGGCAAAGTCGGCGCGTTTTATTACAACGAGCTGAGCCATGATGTCGAACAGTTTGTCAACCAAATTGAATCTTTGAAGGATAAAAAGATCAGCAGGACCCTGGAAACCCGAATCGATATCGGGGAATGCCGTCTGCAGGTTCGGCTGCCGGAAATTTACGAATGCGGTCTGCTCCAGGTTCGATATGCCAAACAACGGGCGCAGGATTTGCTAAGATCATGGATTTATCACCTGGCATTTTGTGAAGTGGCGCCGAAGGATTTGCCTGCCCGAAGCACTTTAATATTTAAAAATGCAACCTGGCAGTTCGCTCCGGTTGAACAGCACCGTAAAATTCTTGTTGATCTTTTCCGTCTTTTCAAAGCGGGGTTGGAAGAACCGCTTCATTTTTTTCCGGGTGCGTCACTGGAATATGTCCAGCAGGAACAGGCCAAAGGCAAATCGAAAACAAAGGCGCTGACTTTGGCCCGAAAAAAATGGCTGGGCAGTGACTTTGCCAGGGGGGAATCGGCCGATCCCTATTATGATATCTGTTTTAAAATGACCGACCCCCTTGATCGATCCTTTGAGCTTGTTTCTAAAGCAGTTTTCGGGCCTTTGTTGACAAATGGCATTACACTGGAAACCTAAACACATGAAGGAGATACCCATGGCAATGGTAATTCAGCTGCACGAGGGTGTGGCAATCAATAAGTTCAAATTGGACAAGCCGCTATTGCGCATCGGCCGTGATCCGACCTGCGAAATTTTTATCGATAACACGGTGGTCAGCTCTGAACATGCCGTCATCAGGGCCGAAAGCAATCCAGAATCCGGCGGCGGGCCGGCATTTTATATCGAAGATTTGAAGAGCACCAACAGCACTTTTGTAAATGGTGAAAAGATTACGCGCCACAGGCTAAAGCACAATGACGTCATCCGGGTTGGATGGAATACATTTAAGTTTATTGATGAAGCCCAAGGGGATCCGAATAAAACTGCGAAAATCCGCAAAAGCTGGATTCCGGGGGTGTATTATACGGAAGAGGAGAAATAAATACGCGGCTTTTGTAAATCCGAAAAACTAAACTCGAAATCCGAAACAATATCGAAATCCTAAATTCAAATGTTCAAGACTTTTGGATTTGGATCATTTGATATTTGGATTTGTTTCAAATTTCGGATTTCGTGCCTCGAATTTTAGTTAATAATAGAGCACTGCCGCATTGATTAACCTGACAGAACGTATAGCCTTTTTCTTCTAATGTTTGGACTAAAAAATGGATATCTCCTCACTTATAAAAACAATCTTTGATCCGCAAGAAAATCGACCCGCTTGGGTTCAGGAAATCATTAAACCCGGCGATGTTTTGCGTTTAAGGGTTGTCGATGTCAAAGATAACCACTATGCGCTGGTTGATTTCGGAAAATTTCGGGCGATGGCTGAAGTGAAATTTCCCGTTCAAGCCGGTGCGGAGCTCCTCGTAAAAGTAACCGCTACCGAGGGACAACTGCGGCTTCAATTAATGGATCCGGAATCCAGATCCATTAACGGCAGCAAAAAAGATTACGGCCAGCTGAAAATCCTGTCTTTTGAGCTATTTGACAGGATTCAATCCGACATCAGGCAGACGGCGCATCATATTTTAAATCTGCCGGGCCATCAGCTGCCACCCGAGCATATTCGCGGAGCCCTGGCGACCCTGGATGCTCATTTTGAAGCCATTGATTTAAACCGAAATCTGGAAAAGTGGCTTCCGCTGCTTAGATCCCGAATCGAAGATGCCGGCTTGTTTTTTGAAAAGAAGGTTGCAGATGTCATTCGCCAGCTGGCAGGCCTTTCGGAGTCTGAATTCGCCGGAAAATTGATGCAGTCCCCCGGGATCAAAGAAATACTGGCACAGGATTTAAAGCCGATTCTTTTGATGCTCAGAGAATACCTGGAAACCCCAGATTCAATGTCGAAATTCCTTAACAGCAAACATCTATCAAGTTTCAAAAGCGCCCTGGAAATGCTGTTGACCGATATCAGCAACCAGCAATCCCGTGCCGTCCAGCGGCATGACTTGCCGGATCCTCACCATGTATTTTCCTTCGCGATTCCCATAAAGGAAAATCAGAAAAAAACCTGGCTAAAATTTTTCTATCCAAAGAAAAAACGAAACGGTTCGCGGGCGGGATTCAAGATTTCGCTTTTACTGGATATGGACCGCATGGGAGAGGTCAGGACGGATTTTTTTCTGATGAAAAAAGATCTGGCCATTACTTTCTTTGTTAAAGATGACTTCAGTAAAAATCTATTTGAAAATCACCTCACAGAATTGCACGAGTCATTAAATTCGTTGTTTGACTATCTAATATTAAAGACCGTGGTATCAGAGAAAAAAATCCAAGATTTTCATCACGAGGTTTTAGATTCGGGCCAAGACGGGCAAATCAATTTGAGGATTTAATGCGAAAAAAGAAGACCAAGGCCGTTGCAATCAAGTATGAAGCAGATAAAGATGCGGCACCCAGGATCGTAGCCAAGGGCAGAGACTTTATTGCCGAAAAAATTGTCGAGGCTGCCAAGGCCCATGGTGTTCCCTTGCACAAAGATAAAAATCTGGTGCAGGTATTGGAGGCGCTCGATCTGGATACCGAAATTCCTCCGGAGTTATACCGTGCCGTGGCGGAGGTGCTGGCGTTTATTTATCGGCTCAAC
>Ga0209742_10000123_pt1 | contig 43753 bp, 35 predicted proteins | sample DeeMarSeWOR38_10_FD_187462 | JGI IMG/M metagenome (GOLD analysis project Ga0209742, IMG submission 187462) | Marine sediment microbial communities from White Oak River estuary, North Carolina - WOR-3-8_10 (SPAdes) (version 2) | ecosystem: Environmental > Aquatic > Marine > Intertidal zone >...
TTGGGTGATCCAAGTTTCGGCACATGGCGTTATAGCCTGGGTTATGCCTTATACTGCGTGAGCGCTTGGTGCTGGCTTCTGGTAGTTTTTGGATTTGGGATGAAGCATCTCAACCGCAGCACCCCATTCCTGTCGTATGCCAATGAAGCGGTGTGAAGTGGACCCAAAAACTGATCCAAGCAGAATGAGAGGATAAATAAAAAGGTTCAAGTTCTCATCGAAATATGGAGAAAGGGTAACCATCCCCTAAAATAGTACCAAAGCATTTCAGCACAGTCAAGCCACAATTTCTCTAGGTTACAGACCCCAGCTCCAGCGATGATTGTAGGGTAACCTTCTCAAATTCAGAAATTTATTCTAATATTGTGGCTGGTACATATTGTGGGGGCAGATCAATTTCAAATGGAGGATGTAAAAATGTTAATTGGAGTTTGTTCGGATATACATGATAATCTCGCGGGACTAAAAACCATGTTATCACTCTATAAAGAGAGAAATGTAGAAACAATAATTTTTTGTGGAGATTTCTGTTCCCCTATCCCGGCTCGTTTAATGGGAAGTCTATTTGATGGGAAGATTCACTGTGTGTTTGGTAATGGAGATGGTGATAAATTTGCATTACTAAACCTTGCAAACAGCCAGTTTGAAAATCTAATTTTCCATGGTGAGTATGCAGTACTGGATTTTGATGGTGTTACTATTGCGGTCACACATTACCCGTTTTATGCGGAAGCACTAGCGAAAACGGGAGATTATAATGCTGTGTTTTATGGACATAACCATGTTGCAAGTGTTGAAGAAATTAATGGGTGCTTATGGCTAAATCCAGGTGAAGTTTTGGGATTTAAGGGTGATTGCACATGCGCAATATATAATACAGAATCAAACACAGCTGAGATAATTTCCATCCAAAGTTGTTCTGACAAAAAACGGTGATCAAATCTTAATTGAAATGTGTAGGAAGCACTACAATACAGTTAGGCTACATAATTATCTAGTTTACAGACCCCATGCTTCGGTAAGTGTCTTGGTCAAACCTTCTCAAATTCAGCAAGCTAGTCTAACATTGTGACTGGTACATATTTGGGGGGCAGATCATGAACACATATATAGTAAAAAGGAGTGATAAAGACATGGAACCACGAATTTTAGCAATTGGGAGATTGCAATCAACCTTAGATGTTTTAGTTGAAGAATGGGAAAGGTATGGCAGAAACGTTATTGCCAGCAACTCGAAAGATAGAATTAAGGAAATAATTGAAACCGATTCAATCGATTTTATCGTCATTGGTGGTGGATTACCTGACGATAAAAGAGAAGAAATGGTGGAATATATTGCTGCAATTGACCCTAGTCTCGAAGTTCATCCAATACCACGAACCGAGGAAACTCAGGGACCGTATAGCTTCATCCCATTCCTCAACAATCTTGCGATCATGTTCAAAGTGCGCAGGGCAATGGATCAATAAACAGCTTACAACAAAAGATTGACCTGACCCCGAAAACTGATCCAGGTCCCTGTTCTATCCCCCCGAAAAAGAACAAAATATTAAAGTTGGGTTACAAACCTTTTTATCGCTTGCCTTTTACCCTTTTCTCAAATACGCTCAGCTGAGTTCAATCAATCCTCTTGTTCAAACCAAGGAGATCAAAATGAGAGACTCAAAAGAGACTAAAGCCAAAATGAAGGACATTGCACCAGGAAATGAAATTGATTTAGTTATGAAGCGCGTCGAAGAATTAGAAGAACGGTGTACTCAGATAGAGACTACTCTCAAGGATTCCGTTACCTATGATGCTCTGGCTAATCGAATAACCGGAAAGAAAATTGTCAAAAAAAGACGCGCTAAGCGGGAATGGTCAGAAGAGGAGAAAAAGGCTTTCCACGAAAGAATGGTGGCAGCTCGTCAAGCAAAAGAAAAAGCTCGACAGGAAGCAGCCAAGCCTGAAGCTAAGAAGAAATAATATTTATCTCGATTGCGAGATTGCTATTTCCCTGGTCCTTTAAAAACTAATTCCAGGACCAAGGGATTATATTCAAACTCAATTTAGTGGGTTGGAAGTAGATGCGAATTTAAACCAAAAGTGGCGAGGGCGGGACTTGAACCCGCGACCAAAGGCTTATGAGTCCTCTGCTCTTCCAACTGAGCTACCTCGCCAATAATGTGAGCGGCAAAATGGTACTATGCCCGGTCATTTTTGTCAATTATTGAACTCGAAGTGCATCCGCAAAGGCATTTAATGCCCAGTAATAAGGCATAATGCTGGGGATGAAATGTCGCTCATCCCGTCCGTGAGGGTTTAGACCACTTTGACCCCAGACAATACCCTGCCCGTTCGGGGCAAATCGAGCGCTCGTACCCGGGAGCTTCTTACCTAATCGAGGTTCAGTTTTTGAAGTCTTACGAACTGCATCAATAAGTTGGATCAGATAAGGGTTTTGGGGGTCACATGCGATGCCATTCTCTTTTACCGATACATTGAGCTCAAGTTCGCCTGCTTGACAATATTTAGCTAATTCTTCATATACCTGATCGATATCATCTTGTGGGATAGGTCGAATTTCTACGCCAATCCTTCCAAAATCGGGAATGATATTGTAAATCCCTGGTTGCCCAATTTGAACAAACGGGAAGCTCACCTGGGAGGTCCAGTTATCTGGGCCAGTCAAAGTTAAATACTCCTCGAGCAGTTTGGCAATGTCCGCACGAGCTTTTAGCAGCAGGGCAGAGATATTCTTATTTTGTGATGCCACGCCAGAATGTCCTTTTTGACCCCTGGCAGTGATTTCAAAGCGCATCACTCCCCTGTTTTCTGTGCAGATCTCTCCCCATAATTCATCACCTTTCTCGCCAGTCCTTTCACCGGCGATAAAAAGTGCTGGTGAGTATCCCTTGCCTCTTAGGAGTTCCAAAACATGTGGAGTCCCCATTGGTTCTACTTCACCGTTTTCTTCGTTGCCTACTAAGAGTAAATTGAGCGGGGGAAAGGGTTCTCCTAGATGCATCTGGTCCTTCATCCAAACCAGATTAGTAGCAACGACAGTTTTCATGTCAGCCGCACCACGCCCCCACAGGTAATCGCCTTCCTGACGAGGAGAAAATTGAGAGTCATCTGGCTGCGGAGCGACTACGTCAAAATGCCCCGAGAGAATCACAGGTGCTTTGACCTGACCATTAAATCCAGCCAAGATCGCGGGGTACCTGCCTTGATCGTAATAATCCACATCCAGGCCATGATTCCTCAGGTAATCATAAATAAAAGTGGACGCCCGGAGAACTTCATCCAATCGTTCTTCAGCACCGGTGGTAACAGAGGGGATCTCAATCAGTTTCTTAGCCAGATCCAGGATCTCACTAGTCTTATCTGGGTATGAAATCTCGAGCAATGCTTCGGGTCGAGGGCGGAAACGAATTGGCAGAAGCGGATCAAGATGGACATCTTCACGACAATATTGAAGCATTTCGCCTAACTTGCGGCGATCTCCCTCGATCGAGGGATAGGTCTCGGCAATAATTTCCACATCATGCAAGACCTGTTTTTCACGATCTTCCGCTAAAGCTTTCAGCAGATCAAGCGGCACAGGGATTTCTGCACAATCATCAACAGAGATGCTTCCGAGTTGAACGCAAATTTGATCTCGCAATACCTCGGCTTGATTTGGACCGCCAGTCGCCATCTTTTGCAGGGGGATAAGTTCATCGCTCAATTCAAGCATTTCCGCAAGTGGTGCCACTTCAGCCAGCGTCCAGATCAGGAAATCGCGTATCGTATCTGGTTTCTTATCCAGGGGATTCTCGATGCGGGCGCGCAGCCCGAATTTCGATGCAACCTGCTCGTTTTTCCTGGCGCGGAGAATATCTTCCTGGTCATAGCGAAAAGAGCTGGCAAATTCCCTGTCAGCATAAATGCGGATTAACAGCAGGTGCTTCAAGGTGATGTTGGCTACCTCAAGATCGAGAGGATTACCACCATCGTCGGAACGGATCTCAACCCGAGCCATGGGCAAGTTGATCCTGGCGAGAAGATTTTGCACCTCAATCTGGTTGACCATTTCTTCTAAAGGTTGATCTTGCCCCAAGACGAACAATCCCCGTCCATATAACTCATGCAGCTGATCACTCGTCAGGTCGATCAGCCTCTCCACAGGCTCTGCGAAAGATCTGGCACGGGTGGGAGTCCAATTATTGTTGCCAAATCGGATGCCGCGCCTTACCAGGTCATACGAGATGTTCAGATACGATTCAAGCGATTGGTATAGATCAGGCAGGTCTAACTCAATTGGGTTTGGGAAAGTCAGGTTGCGAACTGAATCATATTTTGATAGGTAAACCACGGGTTTGCCGTTCTTCGAACCGGCGAGAAATGGCGTGGATGCGCTGGTGGCGATGAATAAGCAGGCGAAAGCACGCATCAACCTTGTGGCAGTGATGTAAAATTCACTCTTAAATTCATCTAGATGCACGGGAGGGGATAAACCTCCGGCACGATCAGCATTTGGCAGCTTGATGAAATCCCACTTAAACAGCTCATCTGGTAGTGATAGATTAGTGTGGGTACCAGTGGTAGCTAAAGAATCACCATATAAGTTTATGCATCGTTCGAGGTACCTGCGCTTGGCCAGATGCCAGGAACCAGGGATCGAGTCAATACCAACCGATGTCAGAAACGGTAGATTTCCATGCCACATAAAAAGACGCTCATCGAACTCTCTCCCTACCTTGAAGAGCGAATTTATCAATATCGCTTCCATCAACCGGGCTTCATAAATGGTTGACCGCGGATGGTAGTATGGTTGGGTAGCCCATTCGATCATCCAATGAAATACTTCCAGCTGGCTGAATTCTCTCAATCGTGGAGAGATAAACTCAGACCGCAAATAATCGACAAATGACTGCTGGACTGGACCTGCACCTACAGTAAGAAGTGGGTGGAATTGCGAGTCAAGCAGGTTCCATTCGACCTCCAAACCAGATAAGCCGCCTTCGGGATTGGCTTTGATGGAGGCCTCGCGAGCCAATAAATATTTTTCAGAAAATTCGAATAAGTAATCCATCTACCTACTTGACACTTTTGATCTAGTTGTCACTGCGAGGGGTGCAAAGCATCCCGAAGCAGTCCCTTTTGAAGAGTTGAAATTCAAAACAAACAAGGAGATTGCGTCGTCCGCTGCGCTCCCTCGCCTAGCAAAGAACGCTAGAGTAAACCAATGACAATAACAAAATGTTTGGTGACAAGTTATCCATTATTCTATTGGATTATACGTTGCGCAATTCATTCAATCCTTCTAATAATCTTTCTGCCGCGCCAAGCGTTCGTTCGGGGGGTGTGGCATAAGAAAACCGGATCCATTCGCCTCCGTAGGGTGAGAAAAACGCTCCCGGTACAATGGCAACTCCATGTTCCTCTGCCAGGTATTGACCTAATGGCTCACTATCTTTCCATCCGCGGGCTTCAAGCCAATCACCGACATGAATGAATGCGTAATATCCTTTGCCAAGGATGTATTTGAATCTTTCTCGATCGAGAAATCGTTTCAGCACTAGGCGACTGGCATTCGTTGGCTCCACGATGGAACGACTCGCCTCCCGATAACCCATTTGATAGGCTGCCATAGCAACTGCCAGCGAGTAAAAAGATGGCATGACACTGTGCGAGGCATAAGCCACGATGAATTTGATCACTTCCTCGGAAGCGATCAGATGGCAGTTGCGGATATTCGAGGCACCCAGACTCTTGGTGAGACCATCCAGAAACATCACCCTCTTTTGCTCTTCGGGATCAAAATATCCCAGGAATGAATTCAAATCCATCGGTTCTTCATCGGTGACGAAATGGTACATCCAATCAAACAAGACGAAAGCCACACCTTCTTTCAGGGCAGCTTTTGCCAGCTCTGCTTGCCTTTGCGGGGTGATCGTTAACCCCGTTGGATTATCAGGACAGGTGATCACCAATCCAGCAATTTTTCGTCCGCTCCGTGCAGCGAAATCCACACATTCTCGAATACTGCTCTCTGTATACACCCAGCCTTGATCTGGTTGACCCGGCGCCCACATCACATTCGCCCCAAGACCATAAGGTCCCCAGTTGTAAGATATCCAGGGCACACGCGAGACGATCAAGACATCTCCTTCACGTCCATGACCAAGAGATAACATAGCCCGGTAGGCTTTTATCAAGGCATCACGCCCACCAGCTGTGCCAGTGACATTGCCCGGACCCATTCCTAAACCAGGATCCAACTGCCAATAATCTTCGATCACCGAACGGCGAAATTGTTCACTTCCAAAAGGCATCCCATAAGCTGTGCCATGAGTGAATTGCAACTCGGCGGCCCTTTCAAGAATCTCGGTCGGCGTTCCGGGCAAGCTCGCCCCTCCATCACCCTGGGAAGCATCATACGTAGGGCTGTCGGGATTTTTTTGGTTGTACACAACCAGTGATTTGTTGATCAGAAACATTCTCGATGGCGGGATCGGTGTGAGATGACCGAGATAGTCGCTCACGGGCACCAAGGATTGCTCTGGAACTGCATAGGTTGGAGTGTCAAGTGAAAATTTGGCTGTCATGGGAAACTCCTTTTAAGAATTTAATGAAAAAAGCCCCGCTCAAATCGGGGCGATGGGATTTTGAGACGATGAATTCAATCAATTTGGATATGAACTCCGCGTTTCACTACCACGCCCGTTGTCCATCCGGGATTAGCGTCAGTTGTATCAATTCTGGAATAAGAGATTGAGTAAAGCATCATCTAAAAAAATATATCATCAGGATAATAACCAGTCAAGAATATGGGTCACGAAAAAATTCACTAGCGATGGCGGTCGAGTATGTAATTAGCCAATTCTTCCAGGGCTTTGTTTTCGGGGGTCATGGGCAGTTCCTGAAGCGCATCTAATCCCTGTTTAACAAAGCGATCCGCTTCCTGCACTGATTTTTCGATCGCGCCACTGGATTGGATCTGAGTTATCAGGTGGTCGAATCGGTCATTATTGATTACTTCACCGCGCAGAACCAATGCCAAATCCAAATCCTCTGGATGCAGCTTGTAATAATGGATTGTAGGCAATGTGATCAATCCCTGGCGGAGATCATTGGCGACCGGTTTTCCGACTGCAACTTGATCTCCGGTGAAATCCAACACATCATCGATGATTTGAAAAGCCATTCCAATTCCATAGCCAAAGCGCTGTGCAGCGTCATATGTCTCTTCCTGAATTGGACTGAGCAATGATGGCGCCGATGTGGCCAGAACAAATAAAGAGGCTGTTTTTGCATAGATGCGCTCATAATATTCTTTGTGAAGATCTTCCCCATGTTTCGAGAACATCTGGGTGATCTCCCCGTTCACAATGGTGGATAACGTCTCTGCAAAGATGCGCATCAATTCGACTTCATCCGTCTCAGATGCCAAAACAGCTGCGCAGGCAAAAACAAAATCTCCTGTAAGCACAGTAGCTCCTGGAGTCCAGTGGGCATTCAAAGTAGGATTTCCACGTCGAAGGAGCGCGCCATCAATGAGATCATCATGGATGAGAGTCGCGGTATGCAACAACTCAATTGCTGCAGCTAAAGAAATTAACTTATCCCGGTCTGCTCCAAGCATATCACCAGTGAGCAAAGTCACTGCCGGCCTTATTCGTTTCCCACCAGATGAAATAATGTGGTCGAGGGCGGATTTCAAATCTGGGTGGTGCCCATTCGTCACACTGTACATCCGATCTTCAACCTGGCGGATGCCGTTTTGAACTGGAGTATAAAAAGGTGCTGTCGTCAATAGGTTGTTCACCATTTGAAAAGCCGTGAGGCGTTGGTCGATGTGATCTCAGTGATTGTACTATAAGGTTCTTGATGGAGTTCAGCGATCTTTTCTGCCACCAAGCGAACATTAGCTGGTTCGTTTCTTTTTCCACGATTCGGGTGGGGTGAAAGAAAGGGAGAGTCTGTTTCAATTAAAACCTTCCCAAGTGGTAATCTTATCACCAATTCCCTAAGATCATCTGCATTGAGGAATGTTATTGGTCCTGTAATTCCGATCATAAAATTCATTGAGATGGCCTCATTTGCATCATGATCCTCACCAGAGAAGGAATGCAACACACCCGGTCGTGAAGCAAGACCAGGTTTCGTGTCTGACAAGCCGAGCTGCCAATCCTTGAGAACATCTATCACGTCCGCCATTGATTGTCGGGAATGGATGATCACAGGTAATTCTAGTGCAGAAGCTAAATCTAATTGTTCAAGGAAAATATGTTTCTGAAGATCCCTTGGGGCTCGATCCCGGTAATAATCAAGACCGATCTCACCGATAGCCTTAACCTTCGGATGATGCGATAATTTTTTCAGGTGAGTCAAGGTTTCACTATTCCAGGAAAGTGCATCATTCGGATGAACCCCTATAGCCGCATACACCTCAGAATAATTTTCTGAGAGCTGGATGGCTGCCTGGCTGGATTCTAGATTGATGCCCGGATTGAGAATACGCCCAACTCCAGCATCGGCGGCGCGTTTGATTACGGTCTCGAGATCCTCATCAAAGCTGTTAAAGTCAAGATGACAATGAGTGTCTACTAACACTTATTTCAGACCTGCGATGCTAAGACCGTCATTAAGTACCGCTTGAACTCGATCTTGTGAAGTTGTTTCTGTGTAAACCCGGATAATGGGTTCAGTACCAGAAAATCTGATCAGCAGCCAGCCATTTTCTCCCAGATTAAACTTAAAACCATCCTCCGTATTGAGCCCAGTGACTTCAAATCCGCCGATTGTTTTCGGATTTGCTGCTAGAATTCTATCCCGCCGGGCTTGCGGATCACCTGTAAAACGAGTATCAATACGGTCATAATAATGAGGACCTACTTTCTTGAAGAGTAAATCGATCAATTGCGTTGGTTTGCATTGCAGCTTGACCATCAAATCCAAAATATATAATCCAGCCAAGATGCCGTCACGTTCTGGGACATGATCACCAAATGCGTAACCACCTGATTCCTCTCCTCCGATCATTGCTTTATGCTCAAGCATGGCTGGGGCGACAAATTTAAATCCAACACCGGTTTCGATCACTGGAACATCATAAATTTTCCCCAATTTTGTGAGCATGTCGGTTGTGGAAAGTGTCTTTACGATGGTGCCCCGGTCTCCTCGTACCTCCAGGAAATAATATGCCAGAAGACCAAATACCCTTAATTGATCGATGAAACCACCGTTCTCATCTCCAAGACCCAGGCGATCGGCATCACCATCGGTGACAATTAATACATCCGCTTTATTGTCAGTCGTAGCTTTTAATCCGGCATCCACATTGGGAGGGATAGGTTCAGGACGGGTCATCTCCGGAAATATTGGATTACGTTGATTATGGATCTCGACTACACTCGTGGTTCCCCCACCTAATAATTCAGAGAACCAGCCCGCGCCATTGCCCCACATCGGATCGACTAGTATCGTCAATCCAGCAGATTTGATTGAATCCAGGTCAACTAAATTCCGGATTTGTTCGATGTAAGCTGGATTCGGATTAAATGGAAGAATTGTGCCAGCCGATAAAGCTTCTGAAAATTGAACTCGCTTGACCTTATCGATAGTATCAGGGATCAGGTTTTCTATCTCACCCAAACCTTTTGGGGCTATCGCTCCACCAAAACGGTTGCGTACTTTGAAACCATTATCTGCTGGTGGATTATGCGAGGCGGTGATGTTAATCGCTCCAACTGCATGTTTATCAACTACGGAATATGAGATCACAGGGGTTGGTGTTGCCCCATCCGTCAGGTAGACTCGCATTCCGTTTGCAGCCATCACTTCAGCGCATACTTCAGCAAATCTCTCCGATTGGAAGCGCTTATCGTAGCCAATGACTACCCACTCGTCTTTGTATTTTTTTGAGATCAAGTATTCCGCAAAACCTTGCGCACACCGGCGGACATTGTCGAAAGTATAATCTTCAGCGATCACTGCACGCCAGCCATCCGTACCAAAACGGATTTTCATAGATATAAGCCCTCCAATAAGTGATATTAATAACAAAGGTTATTATATCAAGGATACTCAGGAGAAAGAATATTCCATTGGTTCATTTCTTGCAATAAAGATAATGATCCAATCTATCACTTCTTGGAAAGTGATTGAACAATTGATCGATCGGAGACATGCTATAATTTTGCTTGTTCAGCAGAAAAAACAAACGAGAAATCGAATGCAAAGTACCCGACATACTTTCCTTGACTTTGCCTCAACCACACCGGTCGATCCACGAGTGATTGATGAGATGGAGCCTTATTTCAATCAGATGTATGGTAATCCATCTTCAATTCACAGGTTTGGTCAGCAAGCGGAGAGCGCCATAGAGCACTCACGCATGCGAGTGGCAAAGATATTGGGCTCAAAACCTGAAGAAATCATTTTTACTTCCTGTGGTTCAGAAAGCGATAATCTGGCATTAAGAGGGGTCGCATTTACCGAAAGGAATTCAAGGAATGCAACACACATATTAATTAGCCCAGTCGAACATCCCGCAGTCACCATTACCGCTCATCAATTGCGAGATTTGCACGGTTTCGAAATAGAGGTTCTTCCAGTCGATCAATTCGGGATGGTCAACCCAGAAGATGTCGCAGCTTCAATCAGGTCAAATACTGCTATTGTCTCAGTGATATATGGGAACAACGAAATTGGTACTATCAACCCGATCGCTGAGATTGGAAAGATCTGTCAAGAACGTGAAGTTCGATTCCACACAGATGCAGTCCAAGCCGCGGCGCACCTCAATGTAGAAGTCGATGCACTTAATGTTGATCTGATGAGCATAGGAGCCCATAAATTTTATGGTCCAAAAGGGGTTGGAGCTCTCTATGTGAGAGAAGGGACAGAGATCCTGCCTACTCTAACCGGCGGTGGGCAAGAGCGCAGCTTACGGGCAGGAACCCATAACACGCCTTATATCGTTGGATTAGCCAAGGCCTTCGAGCTGGCTCAAGATGGCCGAGATGAGCGTGTAAAGTTTAACTGCTCAATGCGAGACCATATCATCGAAGAAATTACCACCACCATCCCATCAACAAAACTTACCGGCCATCCTGTCCACCGGTTGCCAAATCATGCCAGTTTTGTCTTTAAAGATATAGATGGTAATTCACTTCTCATGATGCTGGATGTGAAAGGATTCGCATGTTCCTCCGGATCAGCATGTAAAACCGGCGATCCTGAACCATCCGACATCCTATTAGCCCTTGGATTACCCCGGGAGTGGGCATTGGGATCATTGCGGGTCACGCTTGGAAAATCGACCCAAAGCCACGAGATAGAGCTATTTCTGGATACCCTGGAAAAAACCGTTCACCAAGCTCGAAAATTGATTCCGGCTTAATTAATTACATTTTCTAATCATCAGCTATTTAGCCTCGACAACCAATGACCACCCGACTCCAAGAAGAGCATAAAGATCAAGCACATCGACGATCACGCGTAGTTGTCGCAATGAGCGGCGGCGTTGATAGTTCGGTTGCTGCGGCCTTACTCGTCGAACAGGGCTTTGAAGTGATCGGAATGATGTTGAGGCTTTGGAGTGAACCGGGGACAGGGCATGAAAATCGGTGTTGTACGCCGGACTCAATGGAACAAGCTAAACGAGTATCATCACAGCTTGGCATACCTTTCTACGCAGTGGATGCACAAGATGTTTTCTACAACCGAGTAGTCCAATACTTCATTGATGGCTATACGCAAGGAACAACTCCCAATCCGTGCCTGGTGTGCAATCGCCATATTCGCTGGGAGTTCCTCCTAGATCATGCCCTCGCTGTGGGTGCTGATTTTATGGCGACAGGGCATTATGCCCAGACACGCAAAATAAATGGGCGGATACAGCTGTTAAGGGCTGCTGATAGGAACAAAGATCAATCCTATATACTGCATGTCTTGGATCAAAAGCAGCTCTCCAAGGCAATTTTCCCCCTTGGAGAATATTCAAAAAAAGAAATCCGCCAAAAAGCTGCTGAACTTGAATTGCCTACTGCAGTGAGACCTGATAGTCAGGATCTTTGTTTTCTGGGAAATGGTGATTATCGAGAATTCTTACGGAGAAATTATTCGCAGTCCATCGAACCAGGAAAAATTCTCGACCAACATGGCAACACGCTCGGGGATCATCGGGGACTGGCAATGTATACCATCGGACAACGAAAAGGTCTCGGGGTTAATGCTTCTTCCCCCCTGTATGTACTAGAGAAAGATGTCAAAAGCAATGTTTTAATTATCGGGCCAAATGAGGAGCTATTGCAAGATCGATTGTCTGTTGAAGAAGTGAATTGGGTATCTGTTGAGCCACCAAAAAATCCCTTCCGTGCTCAAGTAAAAATTCGTTATAAATCAGCAAACGAATGGGCAACTATCCATCCAAGTGAGAATGGAATGGCTATAGTTCACTTCGATCAATCCGTTCGCGGCATCACTCCAGGACAGGCTGCTGTATTTTACGAAAAAGAGTTGTGTTTAGGAGGGGGAATTATCCAATCAAGTGGTAAGTCCTCAGAATAGGATAAATTTATGTGTGGAAGATTCACCCTTACTGTCGACCCAGGTCAACTTCAAGAAGCATTCCCTTGGGTTGATATCCCAGACGACTTCCTCCCCCGCTACAACATAGCACCTTCTCAACCGGTGGCAGTCGTACCAAATGATGGTATTAACAAATTAGACTTCTTCAATTGGGGCTTGATCCCATTTTGGGCAAAGGATCCAAAGATCGGAAGTCGCCTGATCAATGCCCGCGCGGAGACCCTCGCTGAGAAACCATCCTTTCGAGGTTCGTTCAAATACAAACGGTGCCTGGTTCTTGCGGATGGGTTTTACGAATGGCGTAAGGAACCTGGATCAAAGACCAAAATCCCGATGTTCATCCACCTAAAAAATATGAGTCCGTTTGCCTTCGCGGGTTTATGGGATGATTGGCAATCATCAGATGGTTCTGAGATTCGCACCTGCACAATAATAACGACCGAACCGAATGAGTTCATGAAACCGATCCATAATCGCATGCCGGTCATCCTCTCCCCTGAATCATTCGATGATTGGCTTAAACCAGGTGATCATGATCCATCTCTCTTACAATCATTCCTGCAACCATACGCCGATGAAGATATGGTTGCATACCCCGTTTCCAGGGCTGTCAACAGTCCACAAAACGACTCCCCTGAATGCATCATCGCTATACCACAGGACTAGAACATGAACATTGGATTTATTGCAACACGCCTACATGGAACCGACGGTGTCACCCTAGAAGTCGAGAAATGGGCAAAAGTACTCGAAAATTTAGGTCATGAGGTCTATTTTTGTGCAGGTGAATTGGGTGGCTATGCGAAAAACGGAACGCTAATTCCTGAATTGCACTTTACCGATCAGACCGCGTATGCCCTAAGCCAGAGGGCATTCGATAACGAAGCTGAAACCGATGGCGATGAGCTCGCTGATCAAATATATAAACGAGCAGATGAAATGAGAGCCCCTTTACGCAGCTTCATCCGCTCCAACCATCTTGATCTGATAGTAGTTCAAAACGCGCTGACAATACCGATGAACCTGCCTTTAGGAGTCTCACTCACTGGCTTGATCGCAGAATTGGGTATAAATACCATCGCCCATCATCACGACTTTTTTTGGGAACGTCAACGCTACCAAACAAATGCAATTCTAGATCTCCTGGATACTGCATTTCCAGCCAAACTCCCTAACATCCAACACGTAACGATCAATTCGATCGCCAAAGCACGCTTGAATGCTCGCCGGGGTATCGATTCTACTGTTATTCCTAACGTCCTTGATTTCGCTACACCCCCTCCCAAAGTCGATGATTACAATAAGGATTTACGGGCAAGTTTGGGATTGAGCGAAGATGATCTATTCATCCTCCAACCCACCCGTGTAGTTCAACGGAAGGGAATAGAGATGGCGATAGAAATTGTCAAACAATTGGATCTCCCTAATCCCACATTGTACATATCCCACAGGTCGGACGATGAAGGATTATCATACTGGCGCTGGTTAACTAGAGAAGCCTCTTTGATGGGCGTAAATATCAATCTGGTCGATCATGCGATCAGCTCTCAACGGGCAAAAGTGAATGACCATAAGATATACTCTCTCTGGGACGCATACATTCATTCCGACCTAATCACATATCCAAGCATTTATGAAGGATTTGGTAATGCACTTTTGGAAGCCGTATATTTTAAAAAACTAGCCATTATCAACCGATATCCAGTTTACAATGCAGATATTAAACCCAAAGGATTCGAATTCATTGAACTAGATGGATTTGTGAACGGCACAACAGTTCAGGAGATAAAAGAATTGCTCAATTCTCCCGATCTGGTTCACGAGATGACTGAGAAAAACTACCAGATAGCGCTTGAGAATTACTCACTTCAGGTCCTCGAAGATAGATTAAAGGAGCTGATTGCAAACTTTTAGGTCGGTAAAGAAAAGAATCAAGAGATGGGAAAAAAAAGTAAAAGGATCGGGTTTATATCAACTCGGTTTGCAGGCACAGATGGTGTTTCACTCGAAACTGCAAAATGGGTAAAAGTACTAACATCTTTGGGATATGATTGCTTCTATTTTGCTGGTGAGAGTGATTGGCCTGAAGATCATACATATTTACTGCCTGAAGCACATTTAAATCATTCTGATATCAAGAAATTAAATATCGATCTATTCGATGACTATAAAAGATCTCAAAAGACATCCTTAAAGATAAGCCAGCTCAAAGATCATATCAAAATCCATTTGCACAAATTTATAGAACAATTTAAACCGGATACTTTAGTCGCCGAAAACGTTCTATCTATTCCAATGAATGTCCCTCTCGGGTTAGCATTGACCGAAGTCATCGTCGAAGCGGATATCCCCTGCATCGCTCACCACCACGACTTCAGTTGGGAACGGATGCGATTTTCAATTTCTGGAGCCGAAGATTATCTGAGGGCAGCATTTCCACCAACATTAAGGCAGATACATCACGTCGTAATCAACTCTTTCGCCCAAACCCAGCTCGCGCTGAGAACAGGTTTAAGTTCTGTTCTAATTCCCAATGTAATGAATTTCGATTCTCCTCCTCCCAAGGCAGATGATTATATCAATGATATGCGCTCTGAATTAGGCATCGATCAAAATGAGCATTTACTTCTCCAGCCAACCAGGATTGTGCCCAGAAAAAGGATCCAGTTATCATTTGAATTAGCCCGCAGAATTGATCCAAATTGTGTTGTGGTCATATCTCATCGTTCCGGTGATGAAGGAAAAGCTTATGAAGAATACTTGAAGCAATATGCCAATTTCCTAGACGTCAAAGTTATATTTGCCGAAGACCGTTTTGGCTACAACCGGGGTTTGACCGAAGAAGGGAAGAAGATATACTCTCTCAAAGACGCCTATCTTGTATCTGATCTCGTCACATATCCATCCAGAGTCGAAGGTTTTGGGAATGCATTTCTCGAAACAGTCTACTTCCGCCGTCCAATCGTGATGAGTACTTACGAGATTTTCAAGACCGATATCCAACCAAAAGGGTTTAAGATAATTGGATTTAGCGATTTCATTGATAATACCTGCATAATCGCCTCTCGCCGGATACTTCAGGACCCAAAATACGAAGCAGAAATGACTGAAACGAACTTCGAAATCGCACGCCATCACTATTCTTACACCAACTTGGAGTATCTTCTTGACTCTTTATTGGACGTAACCCTGAACAGTTAAGTTTGAAAAGTTATGATTCCAGGCAAAGAAACCAGCACGAGTTTTATCGAACAAATCGAGCTCTTCTTCGATCGCGCAAACAGAAGAAGCTTCGGCATTCCTGGAATACTGCGTTTTGCTTTTGCTAGATTCTCAAAAATGCATGGTATAGAAGGTGCTGCCAGCATAGCGTTCTTCACTGTGTTTGGACTGCCACCACTCTTAATCGTAATCGTTACTGTTGCAAGTTATTATCTCGAAATCCCCGATATCCAAAATTTACTCGTACAAATTGTGGAAAATAATATCCCTATCCCACCTGAAACCGTCATCCAATTCATGAACGAGATCCTGAAACAACGCGGCGCGGTGGGGATTATAGGATTGATCGGTCTTGCATGGGCTGCATCAGGTGTATTAATGACATTGACGGCAAATATCAACCGTGCCTGGCCTACTGCAAAAAGACGCAACGTGATCGAGAACCGATTAATTGCCTTTTTAATGATCGTCGCATTTATATTCTTTATAGCCTTAACTTCAGTATTATCAACATTAGTAACTTTTGTAACAGAAATAGAGATCCCTGGGATGTTTATTAATCCATCTGTTGGATTTCTTACCGATTGGCTGCTCTTTATCTTGCGTTTTTTGTTATTTATGGCTTTATATTTTTTCGTTCCAAAAACCAAAGTAAAAAAACGTGCTGCGTTTTGGGCGGCAACTTTTGCCTCAATTGCCTGGGAAATCACTGCATTTACATTTAATTGGTACTTCCAAAGTGGTCTGGCAAACTATAACGTCTTATACGGATCATTGGGTACCCTGGTGGCGTTTATGTTCTGGATTTATCTAGATTGTCTGATCCTTGTATTTGGAGCTTATTTCAGCGCGGCGATCGTCAACCATAATAGTATTAGCAACTCATACAGAACTTAAGCCAACTGTAACCATCTTGATGAAGATTTCTATACTCCATTACGCTACACCACCGATCGTAGGTGGAGTTGAAAGCACGATATATCATCACAGCCGGCTCCTAACACAAGCTGGCTACCAGGTTAATATTCTTTCTGGGAAAGGTGAGCAATTTAATCAAGAAATCGCTGTACATTTAATACCTGAGATTGGATCTCGCAACAAGTCGATTTCCGAGATCAATCAAAGATTATCTAGGGGTGAAATACCAGAAGAATTTATAAATCTTCGCGATATGCTCTACCAAGAATTATCAAAAATTATAAAAACCACTCAAGTTTTGATAGTGCATAATGCTTTAACACTTCATAAAAACCTAGCATTAACTGCAGCTCTCAAACTCATCGCTGATGAAAAAAATACTAATATGGTAGCTTGGTGCCACGATTTTGCCTGGCAAGATTCACTCTACACGCCTGATCTTCATCCCGGGTATCCATGGGAGTTGCTACGCACCCCATGGCCAGGAGTCCAGTATGTTACTGTATCTGATCACCGTCGGATTAGGTTAGCAAAATTGTTAAATTTATCTGAATCAAATATAGAGTTAATTCCTCCAGGTGTAGATGCGTACGAATTTCTCGGTCTTTCAACTTTTTCCAGAAAATTAATTGAAAAGCTAAAGTTATTAGAGGCCGAACCTTTAATTCTATTACCAGCTCGTATCACCCGCAGAAAAAATATTGAATTTGCCATTAGAGTAATAGCATTATTAAAGCGCGATTATCCAATGACTAAGTTAATTGTCACTGGTCCACCAGGTCCGCATAATCCCCAGAACATAGCTTACTTAAATTCTTTAAAATCGCTGCGGAAGGAATTAGGTGTAGAGACAAACGTCGAATTTTTATATGAAGCAAGCGATGATGATGAGGTGCTGATAATCCCCGATAATGTTATTTCCGATTTCTTTCGAATCGCTGATATATTATTATTTCCAAGCAAACGTGAAGGTTTCGGGATTCCAGTCCTTGAAGCCGGGCTGGTTCGTATGCCGGTTTTTGCTTCAGACATTGCACCAGTTCATGAAAGCAGCGCAGATACAGCGTACTTATTCGATCCAGCAGGTGCTCCTGATTCAGTCAGGGATAAAATCGCTTCATTCATAGAATCAGATCGAGCATATAAATTACGCAGGAATGTATTATCTAAATTCACCTGGGATTCGATCCTGAAGAATAAAATCATCCCATTATTAGACTCATTTGCGGATAAAAATGGAAACAACAGTTCAAAAACCTAAGAGAACCAAATCAAAAAGGACACGAGTATTTCGTGTCCTTCTATTAGAGACAAACGTAAAAGAGGCAAAAACTCTGTTACCTCTGGCTGAGAGAATCGCATCTGAGCGTCAAGGCAGGATCATCATCCTTTCGGTGTTGATCGTTCCGGATGGTGAGCAAATGAGCGTAGTTGCAAAAAAGGCCAGTCGATTAAGGGAAGAGCTAAGATCTTACCTAGAAAGTATGTCGCTCCCAACCAGAATTAAAACTTTGGTAAGAACTGAAGAAGATATCTGGGATGGAATTTACGAAATAGTGCGAAGCGAAAGAATTCAGCTTGTACTTGCTCATTGGAGCGCAACATCATTCGATAAAGAATTTCGGACTGATCTTGGGAACAATAAATTATTTAATATTCCGTGTGATGTCGCAGTTGTACGCCCATCTCAGATGGTAACCGTGAAAGAGAATTGGAAATCGGTAAAGCGAATCATTTTACCGGTCAGGGGTGGGGCAAACGCTGGTCTCACATTACGAGTAGGTCATGCATTAGCTCATCTAGAAGATGCATCCATTACGCTTCTACACGTTGAATCTCCTGATTTTAGTGAAAAAAAAGCGAGGTTCTTCGAAGAATTTTCACCTGCAATTTATGGACTGAAAAATGTCACCCGTACTATCACTACCAGGGGAGATTTACCTCAGGCGATTATATCTGAAGCGCAAGACCATCAAGCGATAACTATCGGTGCGCCATCTAATGAATACGGGCCGAACATCTGGATGGATTCTTTTTTAGATTTTGTTCTAGTGGATGGAAATAAATCTCTATTGATGGTCAAGGAATATATTCCTCAAGATCAATCCCTAGCGAGTGAGAGCGATATTTCGAGAGTCAGGGATCGCCCCCTTGCAGTTGTGGTTGATAAATGGTTTGCTGAGAACACTTACCATGCTCGAGAATTCACGAATTTCGAGAGATTGCTAGAGCTCAAGGAAGACCAAAAGGTCTCGATCAGTCTCGGTTTACCTGCACTTAATGAAGAGGAAACCGTTGGCAACGTAATCCAAACTGTCAAATCCGCTCTCATGGATCAGGTCCCCCTGATTGATGAGATTGTATTAATCGACTCTGGATCTGAGGATAAGACCAGGGAGATCGCTGTTGATCTTGGAATTCCAGTGCATATTCACCAGGAAACGCTTCCAAATTTGGGTGCCTTTCAAGGTAAAGGGGAGGCTTTGTGGAAAAGCTTGTATATCCTTTCAGGAGATGTTATTGCCTGGATAGATACAGACATTAAAAACATCGATCCACTATTTGTTTATGGCATTCTTGGTCCACTGTTAGATAATCCAAACATCCATTATGTAAAAGGTTTTTACCGACGCCCACTTCGCCAAGCAGACAGGATTGTCGCAGGAGGGGGTGGTAGAGTCACTGAATTGACCGCACGACCGTTTATTAATCTATTCTTCCCAGAGTTATCTGGTCTAATTCAACCCCTATCGGGTGAGTACGCTGGACGAAGATCAGCATTGGAAAGGCTTCCATTCTTTACTGGTTATGGTGTTGAGACCGGATTACTTATCGATATTCTTGGAAATTATGGATTAGAAGGGATTGCACAGGTCGATTTACTAGAACGCATTCACCACAATCAACCCTTACCATCATTATCAAAAATGTCTTTCGCAATCATGCAGGTCGTATTTAGCCGTTTAGAGCATCGTCATGACACACAAATGCTCGAAGAGGCCAATTTAACGATGAACCTGGTACGATTCAGCAAACGGAGAGGGTACTTCCTTGAACAAGATGAAATTCATGAATATGAACGCCCTCCTATGCGATCGATCCCAGAATACCGTCGAAAGAGAGGGCTAGACAATGATCACGGATGAGAAATCCTACCTGTTGAGATACTCTGGATGACCTCAATATATCTGATCAGACACGGCCAGACCGATTGGAACATCGATGGACGTTACCAGGGACAAGCAGATCCCCCTTTAAACAAGAAAGGTCTTGAACAGGCAGAGCAACTCGTTGACAACTTAAAGAATGAAGATCTAGAAGTTATATATACCAGTCCTCTTCTCCGGGCCAAACAAACAGCTGTAATCTTAACTGACCATTTAATGATTCCACTCAAAGAAGATCCCCGCCTCATGGAAATTCATCAGGGCGAGTGGCAGACAAAATTACGAGCTGAAATTCAAGCATCTTATCCAGATGTTTTCAAAGCATGGGAGACAAATCCTTGGGAGGTCACTCCACCAGGTGGAGAAAATCTCTTCCAGGTACAAGAACGTGTGAATTCAGCAGTTGATGACATCACCAAACTCCACCCTGCTCACAAAGTTGGTGTTGTTACTCATAGAATACCGATCGCTTTAATTAAAGTCCAATACCAGGATTTGGATCCTGATATAGTCCGTTCGATACATCTTCCGAACATATTTTGGGAAGAGATTGTCATCTCAAAAAATGAATGATGTATATAATTTGAAGTTATCACAGACCTAAATTGAATCCTCAAGACAGAATTTTCAACCAATTACAATTTTTGTATGGAAATGAGGCGGATCAAATCTGGCCAGATCTCGATCAAATTCTTGATTCATTTCGATCCCGCAATCCCAATTCGTTGAAGGGAGGATTCCAACTCGATCAAAATGATATTATTCTAATCACATATGGCGACCAATTTAATGAACTTGGTCGCAGGCCTCTGCAATCACTTTACGATTTTCTTGACAAATATTTAATAGATGTCATCAACTCAGTTCACATCCTGCCATTTTATCCATTTTCTTCAGATGATGGATTTTCAGTGATTGATTATCGACAGGTAAATCCAGATTATGGAACCTGGGAGGACATTGCGAAACTCGCCTATAAATTCCAACTGATGTTTGATGCTGTGATAAATCACATCTCCAGGCGCAGCTCTTGGTTCAAATCCTTTTTACTTCAGGAGCCACCCTATAAGGACTATTTCATCACGATCGATCCTGGTACGGATCTGTCTTCTGTATTCCGACCTCGAGCACTGCCCTTACTAACAAGAGTTGACACGTCAAGTGGCAAGATGCTTGTGTGGACAACGTTCAGTGATGATCAAATAGATTTGAATTACTCCAATCCAAAAGTTTTGTTAGAGATCATAGAATTGCTGCTTTTCTATATTGAACATGGTGCCAGATTGATCCGACTTGATGCCATAGGGTACGCATGGAAAGAGGTCGGAACTTCATCGCTAAATCTTCCACAAGCACACAGCATGGTGAAATTACTACGCGCCGTAATTGATGATGTTGCCCCTGGAGTAGGATTGATCACCGAGACAAATGTACCTCATGAGGAAAATATCAAATATTTTGGTGCACCAATTAGTGAATCTGGTGACAGTGATTCCCCCTATATTGGTGACGAAGCCCAACTAATTTACCAATTTTCTCTGGCACCATTGATCTTACATACTTTCTCATGCGGAAATGTCACAGCATTATCTGCTTGGGCAAGAAACCTAAGCGTCCCATACCACAACTCCTCATTCTTTAATTTTATTGCTTCACATGATGGCATTGGTGTGATGCCTGCTAAAGGTCTATTGACTGAGGATGAAATTCAAACCCTTATTGACCAGACGATTCATCACGGTGGGGAGGTCTCATATAAAACAAATTCGGATGGTACCAAGAGTGTATACGAGCTGAATATCACTTTGTTCGATGCATTAAATAATCCATCAGAACCTGATCCAGAGCTGGATATCAAGCGCTTCCTGGCTTCTCAAGCAATTATGCTCTCGTTAGCTGGTGTACCTGGGATATATGTCCACAGCCTATTTGGTTCCCATAATTGCCATCAATGTGTCGAAGAAACAACTCGAGCACGATCAATCAACCGGGAAAAGTTCACTCTGGATAAATTGCAATCAACATTGGTTGACCCGGAAAACCTTCATACAAGAATTTTTCAAGGTTACAAGCATCTGCTCCGAATCAGGCGGGTTATTCCAGCTTTCCACCCCAATGGGCCCCAAACGATCCTAGAGATTGATCCTCATGTTTTCGCACTGCTGCGAACCGATCCGAACCTCAATGAACACATCTTCTGCTTGATCAATGTCACCCCTGAAAAACAAACAGTTGCCATTGACCTTGAAATTGTAAACTTGTTAGATGCGAGCTCAATTAGGGAGCTCGTTGACAATAAGGAATACACAAACGATTCCAATCATCTCAATCTATCATTAGACGGATATCAGGTCATGTGGCTGACTGGGAGTTAATCAATTTGATATCTAACTCTTATCTCAAATATCAAATCCCATGAATCAAATTGGTAGGCCAAAGAAATCATCAGTCTAATATTTAACTTTTCTCAAATCCGTGGAAATTTCACAGTCACTTGAGCAATCCCTAATATCAAAACCGTGGGGACAGAAAGTTGCCCGAATAATGGCTGCTGGCTTAAAGGCAGTTGATCCCAGGTCAGCAATATCGAATCATGTAAAACGTGTAAAGGAATCGATAGAAATCAACGGGGATCGATTCAGTCTACCGCTGACTGGACGGATATTTGTGATCGGTGCTGGGAAGGCTGGCCAGCCAATGGCTGGTGCAGTTTCAGAAATATTGAGCAAAAAAATAGAAAATGGTTTAGTGATCGTAAAGGATGGCTATAATGACTTAAGTAGTCCAATTGAAAATATTGAAATCGTCGAAGCTGGCCACCCTATACCAGATAATAGAGGTGCCCAGGCGACAAAAAGGATTATCGAACTCCTCAACCATACCCGGAAGGATGACCTGGTGATATGCTTGATCTCCGGAGGTGGCTCAGCGCTAATGGTTTCTCCTGTCGAGGGTATCTCTCTCGCTGAACTGCAGGACCTGACTGGGGAATTACTCGCTTCGGGAGCTACTATTAACGAAATCAATGCCTTGCGAAAACACCTGGATCAGGTAAAGGGAGGTCAAATCGCTCGATATGCTGCCCCTGCGAGACTCATTTCATTAATCCTGTCTGATGTGGTTGGGGACCCCCTTGATGTCATAGCCTCAGGACCAACAGTGCCGGATTCAACAACTTACGATGAAGCAATAAACATCTTAACTAAATATCAAATTGAACACAGGATTTCCAGGAAGATCATCAAGTATTTAAAATCCGGGAAGAGGGGAGACATTCCAGACACACCAAAGTTAAATGATCTAATATTCAAAAACGTAACTAATTTCGTGATCGGCAGTAACCTGGTTGCAGGACAAGGAGCTCTCAAACAGGCACAAAAAGAAGGTTTCCACACCATGCTATTGACGAATTATTTGCAAGGTGAGGCCAAAGAAGTCGCGAAAGCCTTGGCAGCTATCCTTCGCCAAATGGCTTCAAATAATCCACCTCTCGCAAGGCCAGCATGTATCATTCTCGGAGGAGAGACCACAGTTACTCTTCAAGGAAATGGCCAGGGAGGAAGAAATCAAGAGATTGCCCTTGCCTCGGTTTACGATTTAGCCGGCATCAATGATATTGCACTGATTACCTTGGCTACCGATGGAGGTGACGGTTCCACAGATGCTGCAGGCGCAGTTGTCACTGGTGAGACATTTCAGAGAGCACAGGAGGCAGGTTTAGACCCCCAGATATACCTAAGAAATAACGACTCTTATAACTTTTTCAAATCTTTGAATGACCTGGTGATCACCGGACCGACTCTAACCAATGTAAATGACCTGGCGTTTTTATTCTCATTTTGATATTAGAGAAGTGATATGAATAATTCATCCTTACCGCTGGTTCTTGTCACCCATACATTGCCTGATGGCTGGCTAGGTATGCTCAAGGACAGATGTCAATTAGTAATTGGCCCTGAAGATGCGAATCTCATCTCCAAAAATCTGGAAACAAATCTCCATAAGGCTGAAGGCCTTTTCACTTTGCTGACTATCACTATTGACCAAGAGCTGTTGTCAAAAGCACCTAACTTGAAAGTAATCAGCAACATGGCAGTTGGTGTCGACAATATTGACCTTGCTGCCTGTACTTCAAGAGGTATCCCGGTTGGTAATACGCCCGGAGTCCTTACCGATGGAACAGCGGATTTGACCATGGCCATCCTCTTATCTGCTGCCAGAAGATTGTTCGAAGCTAACCTGGATGCGCGCGAGGGGCGCTGGAAGACCTGGTCACCAACAGGATGGCTGGGCAAAGATTTACGGGAAGCGACTCTTGGTATAGTTGGCATGGGGAAGATCGGATCGGCAGTGGCAGAACGTGCCAAAGGATTTGGAATGAAGATTATTTTTTCCGATCCAAATCCTCGCCAAGAAATCGCGACACGTTTAGGCGCGCAGCGAGTTCCATTTGAGGATGTTCTTCAGCTGAGTGATTTCATCAGTTTGCACATTCCTCTGACTGAAGACACTCGCAATTTGATCGATGAGATGGCCCTACAATCGATGAAACCATCCGCGATCCTAGTTAACACCGCTCGCGGTCAGATCATTGATCCTAATGCATTACTTCAAGCGCTCACTAATGGATGGATCGCCGGGGCAGCTTTGGATGTCACAGATCCTGAACCACTGCCACCAGATCATCCCCTATATGAATTACCGAACTGCTTAATCATGCCCCACATTGGGTCAGCAACCTGGAACACACGCCGCGCTATGGCAGAACGAGCAAGTGAGAATTTGCTCGCAGGACTGGAAGGTCGACGATTGCCCTATTGTGTAAATCCTGAGGTATATCAAGTATAAATGTCACTAACTTTCACTCGTGAATTTCGCGTGCGCCATTACGAATGTGATGCTTTTGGTCATTTAAATAATGCCAATTATCTGCGTTACATGCAGGAAGCAGCATTCGATGCTTCGGCAGCTGCAGGCTACGATCCTGAGCGCTACTCCGAGATCGGTCACCATTGGTTGATTCGGGAAACAGATATCGAATATTTAAAACCACTAAAATTCGGTGATCGCGTGAACGTGAAAACCTGGGTTATTGATTTTCACAACATACACTCTCGAAGAGCTTATGAGTTTATCGTTCTGGGATCAGATGAGATCGCTGCAAAAGCAGTAACGGACTGGGTGTATATAAATTCCGATAACGGCAGACTTGCCAAAATTCCAATGGAATTGAAAGTGGCTTTCTTCCCAGAAGGTATCCCCAATGAATATCCTCTCCGAAACCCATTTCCATCTGCTCCTCCCCCACCAGAAGGCGTATTTGAGATGAATTTACGAGTTGCATGGCAGGATATTGACAGTGCTCAACATGTCAACAATGCTGTTTATCTGAACTACATTGATGAATGTGGGATGCAAGTCATCGCCGCTCATGGCTGGCCAGTTTCAAGAATGCTTGATGAGGGATTCGCAATATTGATTCGGCGCCACCAAATCCAATATCGTCACCCAGCAAAACTCGAAGACGAATTGAGAATCACTACCTGGGCATCAGATATTCGTCGATCAACTGCTACAAGGCATTACAAAATTGAGCGAAAAGATGATAATCAACAAATTGCTTTCGTTCATTCAAAAGGCGTGTATGTGAATTTAGAATCGGGTCGACCAGCTCGTTTTCCAGAAACATTCTTGGCCGATTTTGCACCGAATCTCATCTTATAATAAATCGATGGCTGAATTTGAACCCTGTTATCTACGACTCCTCGAAAATGGAAGATTGGCTAGTCGTGTATCCGAAGCATATGAGCATTTATCCATTTGCGATGTTTGCGCGTGGGAATGTCCTGTAGATAGAAGAGCTGGAAAAATTGGTGTCTGCCGAACAGGTGAACTCGCCAGGGTAAGCAGTTACGGGCCTCATATGGGAGAGGAAGACCCACTTAGAGGGTGGCGAGGATCTGGAACAATATTCTTCACGCGCTGCAATCTACGCTGCCAATATTGCCAGAACCATGATATAAGCCAAACTGATAGTGGAGATGAGGTTCAACCAGAGAAGATAGCCAGCATGATGCTCGAGCTACAGGCTCTTGGTTGCCATAACATCAATTTTGTCTCCCCTAGTCATGTCGTTCCCCAGATATTAGCTGCGGTATTGATCGCAGCCCAAGCTGGATTAAGTATCCCACTTGTCTACAATACAGGGGGGTATGATTCGATGGCCATGTTGCGCTTATTGGATAGCGTGATAGATATTTATATGCCGGATATGAAATACAGCGATGCAAAGATCGCCCGTAAATACTCAAAAATCCGTGATTATCCCCAGGTGAACCAGGTTGCGGTAAAAGAGATGCATCGTCAGGTTGGAGATTTGGAAATCAATGAACGCGGTATTGCGACACGTGGATTATTAGTTCGCCACCTGGTACTCCCAAATGAGCTGGCAGGGACAAAAGACGTGGTCCGCTTTCTCGCTAACGAAGTTTCACCACATACATTCCTAAATCTCATGGATCAATATCGTCCAGCCTACAAATCACATGATTATCCTGAGATCAACCGTGGATTGACCAGCCAAGAATACCAATCTGCAGTAGATGCAGCATCCGCTGCTGGGCTTGACCGTCTCGATCAACGCAAACCGAGATTTAGAATTACTTTCTAGCGAATTATAAGAATTAAACCTATTCATCTCTCTGATGGAATGGTAAACTTATGAACATGTTTTTCTCTAATCTCGCAAGACCATGCCCATCTCCTTATCCACGAAAGCCCAAATGGGCTTCCGGTATTTTGGGCATTGGTTAGTGAAAAGCAATTAGCTTATCATTTTTTTACACCCTCGATACTGGAAGCACTGATGAGGGTGTTTTTCTTTTTTGATCTATGGAGGAATCATTATGAGAATGAGTAATCTCTTCAGCAAGACATTGCGACAAGATCCTGCAGATACAGAGGTTATCAGTCACAAACTTCTCGTTCGAGCAGGTTTTATCCAGCAGCTTGCAGCCGGCATATTCAGTTATTTACCTCTCGCCAAACGTAGTCTGACAAAAATTGAAAACATTATGCGCGATGAAATCGATGCGATTGGAGGTCAGGAAGTCACCATGCCTGTCGTTCACCCAGCTGAAATCTGGAAGGAAACCGAACGATGGTACAAGGTGGGCTCAGAAATGGGTCGCTTCCAGGATAGGTCTGGAAGAGATATGGTCCTGGCCATGACCCATGAAGAAGTAGTTGCCGATCTTGTTCGCAACATAGTCAACTCATATCGGCAGCTCCCTGCATTGGTATACCATATACAAACAAAGTGGCGAGACGATCCACGCCCCCGGGCAGGTTTGATCCGGGTACGTGAATTCACCATGAAAGATAGCTACAGTCTTGATTCATCATGGGAGGGACTTGATCGCCAATATCGCAATCACTATCAGGCTTATTACAACATCTTTCATCGCTGTGGCCTTAAAGTAAAGTCTTTCAAATCTGATGTGGGAATGATGGGTGGCACTATGGCGCATGAATTCATGTATCTCACTCCCATCGGAGAGGATTCACTGTTAGTATGTGGACATTGCGGCTATGCTGCAAATCGCCAAATAGCCCGATTTAAAAAAGAGCAAGCTCCAAAAGAAGACCCCCGTCCATTAGAAAAAGTCTCAACTCCTGGGATGAAAACCATTGACGCATTAGCAGAATACCTTGAATTACCCCAATCTAAAACTGCGAAGGCAGTCTTTATGGTTGCCAGCATAATCGATGGTATAGAAAACAAAGATCAATTGGTATTCGCAATTGTCAGAGGTGACATGGATCTGAATGAGACAAAACTAGCAAATGCAATTCAAGCTAAGGAATTACGACCTGCACTCGAGAAGGAGATCACGGCAGTTGGAGCAATCCCTGGTTATGCATCACCAATTGGGCTGGAGGGAGTATTGGTCGTGATTGACGATGTGATACCTGATTCTCCTAATCTGGTCTCAGGTGCGAATGAAGAGGGATTCCACTTCTTGAATGTAAATTACGATCGGGATTTCCAAGCTGCAATCATTGCTGATATAGCTGCTGCAAGTGAGGGTGATCTCTGCCCTGAATGTGGAACCCCGTTGTCTTTAACGCGTGGAATTGAAGTAGGAAATATCTTTAAACTTGGCACAAGTTATAGTGAATCGATGGGGGCAAATTTCCTCGATAAAGATGGTGAATCTAAACCTGTCATCATGGGTTCATATGGGATTGGATCCGGTCGCTTGCTTTCTTCAATTGCAGAAGCACATAATGATGAGTATGGTTTGGTATGGCCAATCACGGTCGCTCCATATGCAGTCCACTTAGTTCTCCTCCCCGGGAAAACCAATTCCAGCCAGGACGGAAACGATAAAGATATCGATAATGCACAAAAAGTAGCCGACGAACTCTACAGCCAACTTCAAGGAGAAGGAATCGAGGTACTGTATGATGATCGAGACCAGAGGCCTGGGGTGAAATTTAACGATGCAGATTTAATCGGTAATCCGATTCGATTAACTATAAGTGATCGTTCTCTTCAATCTGGCGGTATTGAAGTGAAATTGCGTGATCGAGAGCATAAGAACATCATCCCGCTGGATGAAATAATCCCCCATGTGCGCACAGTGATTGATGATCTTCTAAATGATATCAATAAATCTGTTGTGCCAATGCCATATGAGGAATAATCTTCTATGGTGAATTAATTGAAATGTGGAGTGTTCATTGTGAACTCATCAGAACACTCCACAGTATTGTGCTGCCTGTTCTTTTGCTGTTCAGAATAGAATTAACGCATCTTAAAGTACTTTGTTAACCCTAAGGCCATATTTAAGTTCCCAGTCAATTTCACCTTCTGCTGCATAAAAGCAGTCATTGGATCAATCTTACCCAAGATAATATCCTTATAATCTTGAGAATCTGCCCGAAGCGTCATAGTAGGTTCATCGGTTGTGCCTTGATCGACAACACACTTCTGATCTCCTATCGTGACCACCCAGTCGCCTGCTTCAGCTCCGGTAAGGTGATATTGGATCACAGCTTCAACACCTTCCGCTTTCTCAGGAATGAAGGCTTTCGGCATTCGATTCATTAATTCTTCTATCGTGATTTCATCAGCCATTTACATTTCTCCTGATTAATTTAAATTTTCAAATATACCTGCGGCGCCCATTCCACCGCCGATACACATTGTCACCATTCCAAACTGTACATCCCGGCGTTTCATTTCGTAAATCAGCTGGGTGGTTAATTTTGCACCTGTGCATCCCAATGGGTGACCAAGGGCAATCGCACCACCATTTACATTGGTAATCTCTTGATCGAGACCGAGCTCCCGAATAACAGCCAAGCTTTGGGCAGCAAAAGCTTCATTTAATTCGATCAGTTCAATATCTTCCAAAGATAATCCGGTCAGTGTTAGTACTTTCGGGACAGCCACAGTTGGTCCTATCCCCATCAATTCCGGAGCGACCCCACCTACCGCATAACCGACGAACCTGACCAGGGGTTGAAGTCCCAATTCTTCAGCCTTGGCACGTGACATTAGGATCACCCCAGCGGCTCCATCCGACATTTGGGATGAGTTACCAGCAGTGACAGAACCACCTTCCTTGAAAACTGCTCTTAATTTCCCCAACGCCTCAATGGAGGTATCCGTGCGTGGACCTTCATCCTTTTTGAAGGTGAACGAGCGTTTAACAGGACCGTTTCCGTTCGAACCTGGCTCGATGGTCTCCACTTGAATTGGCGTTATCTCAGGATCGAAAACACCATCTCCGACAGCTTTACCAGCACGCATATGACTGATGAAGGAGAATTCATCCTGATCCTGGCGATTTACCCCATATTTTTCAGCTACGTTCTCAGCTGTTAATCCCATATTGGTATACATCTCTGGTGATTCAGAAGCAAAAAATGGATTTGGGGCAAACTTCAACCCTGTCATTGGAACCATCGACATTGACTCTGTCCCACCGGCAATGATCGCTTTCGCCTGCCCTGCCATGATTGCGTGAGCTCCATGAGCGATGGTTTGCAATCCCGAGGAACAGAAACGGTTTACAGTCTCTGCTGGAACCGATTGCGGCAATCCCGAACGTAAAGCCACCATGCGACCCATATTCATACCTTGTTCACCTTCTGGGAAAGCACATCCTAAGATCACATCATCAATATCTGCCGGGTCCAAAGCCTCTGTTCGTTGCAGCAAATCCTTGATTATTTCTGCTGCCAGATCATCGGGTCGAGTAGTGGCCAGGCTGCCTCGCTTGGCTTTTCCAATTGCGGTTCGAGCCGCGGTTACGATCACAGCATCTCGTTTTGCATCATATTTTTCCATGGCACGTTCTCCTAATTATTCAAAGGTTTTCCAGTTCGCAATAAATGCCACATGCGTTCCTGGGTCTTTTCTTCACCACATAATGAAAGGAAGGCTTCTCGCTCCAGATCGAGGATGTATTGTTCGTCCACCCAGGTTGAGCGACTGATATCTCCCCCGGTCATTACATGGGCAGCTTTTTGAACAATCAGAGCATGATGATCGGTCATATAATTCCCCTCTTGATACATAAAGATCCCAACCTGTAGTGCTGCTAGGCTATCGCGTCCTGCAGCATAAATTTTTTCAGGTTTTGGTGGTAAGTATCCGGTGGATACAAGATTAAGCACTTCTTTTTTGGCTTCTAGGAGCAGGTGATCGCGATTGAACACAATCCGGTCACACGGACTCAGAAAGCCTAACTGCAGGGCATCTTCAGCGCTGGTTGATATTTTTCCTGTCCCAAGCATCTCGACGATCCTCATCAAGAATGGAAGAGCTTCCGCGTTTTGAGTGCGCATGGCAGGATTCAATATTCTGCGAAGAAGTTCTTTTGTCCCCCCACCCGCAGGTATTACTCCCGGTCCAACCTCAACCTGACCTGCATACAATTCTGCACCTGCCACAACTCGACTGGCATGCATGGTGATCTCTAATCCCCCACCAAAATCAAATCCAGCAGGCGCGACGATCACTGGTTTCGGCGAGTAGCGCATGCGCATATTGGTATCCTGGAGAGTCTTGATCGCCAATTCCAATTGTTCCCAATCCTGGTTTTGGGCAAGCATGACTATCATGAATAAATTGGCGCCGGCACTGAAGTGATCTCCTTCAGAGCCTAACACAAGACCATCAAAATCCGTATCCAGCCTATCCAATCCTTGAGTCACCATGGAAATTATTTCATCATCAAGGATATTCATCTTGCTGTGAAATTCAACACACACCACACCGTCTCCCAAATCCCATAAAGATGCTCCTGGATTCTTGTCGATCAAGGTTTGCTCATTCAAGACGAGGATCCCAGGTGAAGGTTTCAAATCCTTGTATTCTCCTAATCCAGGATCGTAAACACCGATCTTAGTTCCATTACTATATTGATAGAAAGTTTGGTTTCCTCCAGACAGCATTTCTTCAACCCATGGAGCAGGTTCGAGGCCTTCTTTACGCATACGATCCAGTGTTTCACCCACGCCCAACATATCCCAGGTCTCAAATGGACCAGCATCATGACTGAAGCCCCAACGCATCGCATCGTCAATTGGTTTTGGCGTCTCGGCGATCTCGGGAATTCGCTTTGAAGCATATGCCAAACCCTGGTAAGTCAAGGCCCGGACTAACTCTCCTGCCCGATCTTCAGCCGCCAATAATACCTTAAGCTTTCCACCCAGATCCTCAACTTCTTTAGCTTCTCCAATAGAATCGAACTTTGGTTTGTTTGGCGGCGCATATTCCAGTGTTTCCAGATTCAGCACCCAGAATTCCTTCTTGCCATTTTTGCGAACTTCTTTATAAAATCCCTGCTTCTTTTTTACCCCCAACCAATCATTTCCCACCATCGTCTGGATGAGTTCATTAGAACGTTCAGACTCAAGAAAGCGTATAGCTTCTTTATCTTGTGGGATCGCAGGTACCAAGTTACGTCCAACATGATCCCAAACATCAATCCCCACCAGATCGATCAAACGGAAAGTTGCCGTTTTTGGTCGACCCATTGGAGGCCCGGTGATAGCATCAACTTCTTCTACCGTGTAACCTCGTTGGAGAATGTAATCAAGTCCGAAAGCACCCCCTGCAAATCCCAAACGATTGGCGATGAAATTAGGGGTATCTTTGGCAAGAACAACACCCTTACCAAGACGGTATTCTAAAAAATAACTGATATGATCGATCACCGAGGAGAGTGTATCCTCAGTTGGAATTACCTCCACGAGCTTCAAATAGCGAGGTGGATTAAAGAAATGTGTACCTAGGAAATGTTGTTTGAAGCTAGCTGATCGGCCATCTGCTATCGAAGCCACTGGAATGCCAGAAGTGTTGGTGCTGATAATTGTTTTATCGGAACGGATCTCATCGATCCGCTCCATTAAACTGCGTTTGATCTTCAGATTTTCGATGATGGCTTCAATCACCCAATCTGCTTCACCAATTACCTCAAAGTCATCCTCTAAGTTGCCTGTAGATACAAGTGCAGCATGATCCGAGGTAAAGAAACTAGCTGGACGTGATTTCAATGCTCGCTCGAGTCCTTCGTTTACAATTCGATTGCGCACTGCAGGATCATTTAAGGTCAACCCTTTGCTCTCCTCCTTTGGGGTTAGCTGGTTGGGGACGATATCAAGCAGGGTCACTGGTATACCAACATTAGCCAGATGAGCAGCGAGAGCCGCTCCCATCGTGCCCGAGCCAATGACAACTGCCTTGTTGATCTGGTGTTTCATAACGCCTCCTTGAAGATCATTTAACTAAAGCGGCTTAAATTTTTTTGGTCGGAAATTAACCACAGTCAGCAAATTACCTTTCCCGAACATTTTCATTGGTCAATCATCAATTAGCGTAATTGACTTCCGCGATATCCAAGAATATTTCGGGCAACAATCAATCGGTTGATCTGACCGGTTCCTTCATAAATGTCAGTTATCTTTGCATCCCGGAACCACTTCTCTAATAGATGATCACGCGTATAACCGATCGGCCCCATTATCTCGACCGCTTTTTGAGTGATCTTATTGACGACATCCCCTGCCAGCACCTTACTCATCGATGCTTCGAGAGGATTGGGCTTGCGATTATCAGCCATCCAGACAGCCTTGATCACCAAAAGCCAGGCTGATTCGAGCATCACTTCCATATCGATCACGTCTCTCTCTACATTGGACAATTTCTGTCTGGGAAGCCCGTATCTGATATTTACACCTTCCTGAGCGAGCATCTCTTTCAGTAACTCCAACGTAGCCCTGGCAACGCCAATCCCAGTAGCAGCAACTAATGGTCGCGTCGCATCGAAGGTTGCCATAGCTCCCTTAAATCCTTTGGTTGCTTTCTCTTTTGGTACTTCGGCGCTTCCCAGGATGTTCTCATAAGGTATGCGAGCATCCTGAAGAACAATTGAAGCCGTATCGCTCGCTCGAATACCCATTTTGTGCTCAAGTTTTGTAACCTTAACTCCAGGTGTTCCTGCCTCTACAACAAAAGGTCGCATGCCCGCACGACCAGCAGCTGGATCGATGGTTGCCCAAACCACGACTAATCCATCTCCCTCCTCCAAAGATTTTTGTCCAGCTGTGACAAAGATCTTTTCACCATTGAGAATCCATTCATTGGTCTCCTTATCCTGAATCGCAGTGGTACGGATCGCGGAAGTGTCTGAGCCACAATGAGGTTCAGTCATTGCCATCGCACCAAAGGCTGGCATTTCCTGCTGGAAGCGCTTAAGAAATTTCTTCTTCTGTTCTGGAGTCCCTGTCGCTTCTACAGCAGCTGCGCCTAGCCCACCACCAGGCGTGACCAGATACATCCCAACATCTCCCCAAGATAAGGTCTCCAGCATGAATGCCAGAGATTGGTATCCAATTGGTGGATATTTTTTCTTCTTTTTCTCCTCTGGCATTTCTTCTTTAGCGTCCCCATCGCTTGGAGTTAATGAACCCGCCCCAACCGCTTGCATTGCCTGGTGCATAAAATTTATGTAATCCCAAGGGATTTCATGCTCGTGTTCGTCAAAGTGACGTGAGTGTGGACGCATCATCTCTTCCGCAACAGTTTGCAGCAGATACTTTTGTTTCACGATCGGTTTTGGTGTTTCGAATTCAATCATGATTTCCTCCTAAGTGCAGGAATATCCTAGCATCTTCATCAGTTAGATCATGGCTAACCCAGTAAAGGTGGCAATCCCACGCCCGCTGCGCATCCACATCTCCACTGGGTGTTCTCGTATGTATCCATGGCCTCCTAAAATTTGAACTGCACGGTCAGTTACCATCATGGCCATGTTGGTCGCCCCAGTATGGGCAAGATATGCATATTTACTTGCATCTTCTTTTCCCTCATCCAGCATCCAGGCCGCCTCCCAGGTCAATAGTCGGATAGCTTCAATCTCTGTCGCCATCTCAGCCAGCATGAAAGCAATTGATTGTTTCTGAGCCACTTTGACACCGAAGACTTCACGATCCTTTGCATAATCGCGTGCGTATTCAAATGCTGCTCGTGAGAGACCAACTCCCAGTGCAGCTACAGCAATTCGTGAAGAGTCAAGAATGAGGTTGAAATCGTGGCCATCAGGTCCACCAAGACGATTTTTCTTCGGGATATGAACATCATTCAGGCTCAGCTGATAAAGTGGCAGAGCCTTAACTCCAAGTAATGGTTGTCTTTCACCTACCTCCAATCCTTTCGTCCCTGGTGGAATGATGAATCCTTGCGAGCTGCCGTTGAGGTTTGCATAAGCCAAAAAATTTTCGGCCTCATCGGCAAAGGGAACAAAGACTTTGTCTCCGTTGAGAACATAACCATCATTAGTCTCTCTCGCTTCAGTTTGCAAGTCATTTGGATCGAAATCAAAACGAGGCTCAACTAGAGCAGCTGTAAACGGCTTCCATTCGGATTCAATGATCGATCCCAGATATTGCTGCCTTTGTTCCTGATCCCCAGCGAAAAGAATAGGGAGTGCAAATAATCCTGGTGCTAAGATGGCAAAAGCTCCTGCGATATCACCAAGTGCCAGTTCTTCCGCCGCCAATGCTCCGGTTACTGCGGAATGATCACCGAATCCTCCGTATTCCTCGGGGATCGAGGCCTGTAATACGCCAAGTTCCCATCCTTTCTCGATCAGGTCTTTAGAAAATTGTTCGTTTTCATCTGCATCGTGGGCAGCAGGACGTAAATCGTTTATTGAAAACCGTTGAATGGCATCAATTAACATCTTTTGCTCTTCGGATGGCTCAAATGCGTACATAGCTACCTCCACAGACAGGTAATTAATTTTTGATCTACAGATTCACTGGTAAAGCCAGTAATTCGATCTGAAGTCATGATTTTATGAATTTATTTGATTTTCACTGTTCTGCCTCGATGACAGAATCCCGATCAAGTAAGCCGATCAAAAAAAGTTGTGAGAATTGATCGGCAATATGTTCAGCAGACATTGGTCCTTCACTCTTGAACCAAGTCACCGTCCAATTTAATACACCTAACACTGCTCTTGCTGAAAGCGATGGGTGCTCGCATGAGAAAATACCCGCCTGTTTTCCTTCCAAGATCAGATCGCGCCAAATTTCCTCAAAACGATCCCTCTGTGGGATATGGCGCTTTTGGTATTCCGGTTCGAGAGAGCGGTGTTCCAGGATTAACACCGCAGCTAAATCCTGGTACTCAGTCAAGGTGCTCAAATAAGCACACATTGCTTTGCGCAGCTTCTCATCAGCTGGCAAAGGTTCTTGTATAGCCTCGCTGACTCGGTCTGTTAATATCTCTAATCCCTGGCTTAAAAGCTCAAAGAGGATCTCTTGTTTGCTCGGGACATGGTGATAGAGACTGGCTTTTTGCAAATCAACTGCTAATGCGATATCTTGCATCGAGGTGCCGTGATACCCTTTTTGGCTGAAGATTTGTGCCGCCGCTTCAAGGATTTCATCTTTGGTCATCACTAATCCTACCGAACGTTCGGTAGGATTAGAATAGCCTATATTCTAGTTGTTGTCAAGCAGGACCAAAATTAGATTGTAAGTTCGGAATTCCTCACCACTTATCTGCCCGGTCTCACAAGAAACTATGATTAATGTCATTGCGAAACTCGGGTGTTTTTCCCGAGTTGTGGCAATCTCCAGCAAGAAAGAATGTTTCTATAGCCAATTATGAGATAGAGCACTTATCATGTCGAATGAAACTATCGATCTCAAAGGATATGGAATTCTAATTCAGAAATAAGAAAAGTTGATAAATGAATATGCCAACCATAACCATTTTGGATGCAACTATAAATATATTTGGGTGTTATAAATTACGTGCGCGAGATTGTGCAGCTTATTTTCGCGCAACACTCATATTATCCAAATTATTTTCGAAAGGAGTTATCAAATGACAAAAGAACGTCCCATCGGAGTGACTATTCTTGCTGTTTTGGCAGGGATTGCAGCTGTGATTGCAGCTTACCATACGCTGCAATTCCTTGGAATCTTCCAATTTAGAGCCGGACCATTCTCGTTCCGCGATTTTAATTTATTTGGAGCCTTGATGTACGGTTTGCTGGTCTGGGTGTACATCTGGTTGGTTCAAATGTTATGGAATGTTGATCCCTCGGCTTGGCTGTTCCTTGTGATCATCACCATCTTCAACCTGATCCTCGCATTTGTGGGTATGATAGGTGCAGGGGATTGGGCAGATTTTGGCTGGTCCGTGTTCCTCAATGCCATTGTCCTAATATACTGTATGCTACCGGGGGTGCGAAGAGCTTTCGGAACAGAGGCGGCTTAGACCAGAAAGTATTCTGCTCATAATAACGATCCCAGGAAATAGGATGATTTTCTGGGATCGTTTTGATAATATAGGGGAGGATTCGTATTAACCCCAGATGATGTTTCTTTTGAGTACCCCCGAATAGTCTTATTACGTAAAATCAAGTTTCGTTTATTTGCTAATGCAAGGTATATATATCTCCAGGCAGGTCGAAAAAACGTACTACCTGTCGGGAATCGTAAGAACCAGAATTAGGGAAACCCGGGACAGCTCATATCAAACACAGGTCCTTTTCGAATCAGGAAATCCCCTTGTCGATTAGGACCGGCCAACCATATACAGGCAAATCCACCTTCTCCGGTGTAATCTACGTAATTTAGCTCAACGCACCATCTTCTCATACTTCCATCTGGAAAAGTTTGCGAGTCAGGCAAATCATCGATGACTATGCGTGTAATCTCTGCTCTCTGGCACATATTGTTTCCGGATAAAGGCGGAAAATCACAAATGGCTGAGATCGCCAAATCTCGAGCGACACCAGGAAATCGAGGTGCGCAGGATTGGCATATAAGGATCAAGAGAATTAGTACACAGATGGGTTTACGCATTTTTTCATTATGCAAATTCAAATTCAGAATTTCGCTAGTCAATAATATGAAAGAATTGCTGCCCTCCATGGATTATGCCCAGGAGGGCAGCGAGTGAATGCTCAGTGGTGACGGTCCCTCCTCAGGAAGGATTATCAATATATTCTTATCTTCGAGCATATCAGATCAATTATCATGAAACAAGTGGATTAAATCCATTATTTTCATGCAAGTTTGGGTATTGATCCCTCTGATACTCGCAGGTAAATTGGGGTGACTACCACAATTGGCAAAATAAAAACCCTTACGCTTTTGATAACGTAAGGGTTTAGGTGTATAAATCAGCAGATTTATACAATCAAGATTATTTTAATCGATCATGGATCGACCGCAGTGTTGTTATAGAACCAATTGTAGGCATAATAAGGACTGGTTTGGCTCTTCATGCGTATCGATATTTTATATGAGCCGTATAACGCTGAGGGGGTATCGAATGTGTACTGTTTTTTACCACCTGAACCAGAATCAACCGTATCGACTACAATGCCGCCAATCCCTTGTGTTCCCATTGGTCCCATCGTGACAACGTATTTATCGTTCGCTGTTAGGTTGTAAGTTTGTACAGTGACACTATCATCCCGAACAACGCTCAAAATCTTGAAGGTTGGGAATCCAGTGTAACCTGGATGAGTGGGATCCGGTGGATGACCACCAGTGCCAGTTGTATTATTGTAGAACCAGTTGTAAGCAAAATAGTGACTGGTAGGGCTCTCCATACGGATCGATATCTTATACGAGCCGTGTAACGATGAAGGGATATCGAAAGTCAATTCTTTTGCCCCCCCAGAACCGGTTTCCACTTTTTTGACGACAATACCACCGATTCCCCGCGTTCCCATTGGGCCCATGGTTACGGTATACACATCATTTGGGGTGAGGTTGTATGTCTGAACAGTGACTTGATCATCCATTACAACGCTCACTATCGAGAATGTTGGGAAGCCAGAATACCCAGGGGGTACTATAGGATGTGGTGGAGCAGGTGCGCCATCTTCACCTGCTACGCATAGTACCTGACCTGGAAATATCTTTGAGGGGTTAGCTAAATGGTTAATATCAGCCAGATATCTCCAGCTCACATTATAAATACGCCCAATTTGAACCAAGTACTCCCCGTGCTTGACGGTGTGGTATTTTGTACACGTTCCCGAGGCTAGCGCAGATCCGGAAACAAATCCCATACCCACCATCATCAATGAAGTCAATGCGAGGATGATCAGTAATTTTCGTGTAATAGACATTTTGCCCTCCGAAAATCTTGAACTTAATTAATCATTCCTTCCCCGAGAGATTTCCAGGTTCAGGAGCCAAAAACACCATAAGAAACAAATTATATCTCTATAGAATACCTCTCATCTGGATAATACTAACTGATTATGCATCATTTTGCACTCTTAATATTAACACCTTACTCATTTGTTAATAATTTCCCTGTCCCATAAAATTATACACCTTTTTTCCAAAAATGCAATATATTTTTTCTGCCAATATACATCGTCACTGCAAAAATTCTAGCAGAGAATTGGGTTATCTATGTTCAATTGCCACAGCCAGATCCAACATCCAATCAACTCTCAATCCACTCAAATCATCAGGAATAAATATCAGCCCCAAGCGGATGCGCCTGGGGCTCTTTTAACTTAATTCAATTTTATTGATTCACTTTCAATTTATCCCAATATTCTTTATCTTGCTCATTCTCCTCATCTAGCAAGATGGGGTGGATTTCCGGTGAATTGCGATATTTAAACTTGTCCCACAGATTTTGAGCCAAACTTTGATATTCAACCTCCACACCATTTTTGGAGAAGAAATCACAAACCCTGCGAAGATCGCGCTGGAATATTGGATACGCATTGCGGTTCTCATATGGCGAGATAGCCTGGGGAAAATCTATCAGTGTAATATCTCCTTGCCAATAGAGAATATTGAACGCTGACAAGTCTGCGTGAACCCTTTCGTTCGCCAATAATATTTCAACGTTATGTATCACGCGTTCAAAGAGGATGCGCGCTTCACTTGAGTCGAGACTAATTGTATTCAAGGTTGGAGCAGCCATATCAGCATCACCAATGAAATCCATAATTATGGCATTATTTCCACTTGCATATGGTACAGGCACATCCGCACCAGCTTGATACAACTTCTGCATTGTTTTATATTCATGTTCAATCCATGATGTATGCATCAGCTGGCGACCATATTCGGTTCTTTTATCTATCGCATGTAACTTGCCGCCATTTAGGATGATATTACCGGATTCATTAATTTCAGCCCGACCTTCACGGTATACGTGATCCTTTTTGAGTTGGCGGAAACGACGCGGCCTGTAGACCTTTGCCGCCAAAAAATTACCCCTAGCGGGCGAATCCTTTGAGGTATAACATTGGTAAACAGAAGCTTCCTTTCCTCCCTTCACTATACGAACCAAATCAGAAAACCACTGCATTTCGTAAAACATACCCAATGAGGCAATAATCCATTCCTTCTCATGACGAGAGGCATGGTAAGAGAAATTGTATTCCCCTATGTAATCTCGTTGGTCTTCCAGGGGAATCTGTGAAGAAACATCGGCAAGTTTTCTAACCTCTTTTGAACGGAACTTCCGAGTGCGATACTGTTCTTCAACAGTCATGTTCCTTATTCTTGGTAGACCTGCTAATTCGTCAAAATCGTCGTTATACTCCATTTCTTTATCCTTAAATTAAAAACCACAAGGCTTGGAACACCCTGTGGTCTGATTCTAGAGATTATCAACCGCTAGCCGATAAGATGCAGCTTACACATCCGATTAACGAAAAAACCACAAGGAAGAAGCATGCCTGTGGTGATGAGTCTAAGCTAGAGAGATTTGTATTTTATGAACCCAGTCTATCACCAGGAGGCGCGCTTAGCTTTATTAAATCAATTGAATATCTTACTTGCATCTATTATCGAGCCTCCTTTCAAGATAGGATTCGGTCAATTAACTCTTAGGAGTTTACCAAGGATCAACTCGTCGGTCAAGAATGATTCGTTATCTCCTTGAATAAATTTCCATATTGATCTATCAATCATATTAATTGGCAACCGAACGAAAACTAGATACTATTAGACATCAACCAATGAATTAATCTCGTTTCATTTTCCAAAGGAATTTACTTATAAATTAGGAGTGTTCAAAATTAAACGCTGCCCTTATTTCATGATCTGTTTATAAGAATCCTTGACAGGCTTCAACAACTACTCTAAAATTAATTAATCAAGTTGAAAAAATAATTATCAGCATGATGTAAAGTATCCCCCTGCCAATATACTAATGCCGCATTCGAAACATCTTTTAGGCAGTAATATAAATCTGGTCAAGTCTCACAATATTCGGGCAGTATTACTCAGCCTATTACAAGATGGCCCGACGTCCAGAGTTGAGCTCGCAGAAAAACTCTCCCTCTCTACCACAACCATTACAAATTTGATATCCGAAATGCTTGAACAAGGGATAATCCTTGAAGAACAAATTGAGACCCCTGAGAAACAGAGGCGTGTTGGCAGACCAAGGAGAATGCTGCACCTAGTACCTTCAGCTCGCTATTCGATTGGAGTCCATATTGGTGTGGGCTTATTCAGGGTAGCGATAACAAACTTATGTGCCGAAATAATCTATAACGAAATAGCAACGTTTGATCTCTCAACTCCACCTGAAGATGTGATCAGAGATATCGTTGAGATAGTCGAGGTAGTAATCGAAAAGAGCAAGATCGAACGGGAGCGGGTGATTGGTGTTGGTGTAGGAGCCTCGGGTTTGGTGAATTATGAAGAAGGGATAAATGTTATAGCCCCCCGGTTAGGCTGGGAAAATGTTCCCATTCAGCGGCTAATGGAAAATCAACTTGATTTACCCGTCTGTGTTGACAACAACGTTCGCACAATGACCTTAGCCGAAGCTTTTTTCGGGGATGGTCGTGGCGTCAGCGTTTTAGCCTTTGTTTATGGAAGAATCGGTGTGGGTTCAGGAATTGTTGTCAATGGTCAGGTATTTCGCGGCAGTGGAGCAGGTGCTGGTGAAATTGGACATACTACCATCATCCCTAAAGGTGGCGAGAGCTGTACTTGTGGGAACACGGGCTGTCTGGAAACACTATTATCTGAACCTGTATGGATACGACATGCTGAAGAATTAGCAGCATCTTATCCTGATAGTATCCTAGCTGCATATCTAGAACAAGACAATGAATGTTCCCCAATAGAACTTGTCTTCAAAGCTGCTTCGGATGGGGATGAATTAGCGCAGCAATTTATTGAGGATCGATCCTGCTATCTGGGTATTGCCCTCGCGAATCTGGTTAATGTGCTCAATCCTGAAATGATCATCCTGGGAGGGATGTTTGCTCAAGGAAGCGACTTAATCCTACCCATCGCTGAAGCAAAAATGAGAGAGACTGCCTTTGCAGGCTTAGGTGAAGACGTAAAACTTCAGGTCACCAGCTATGGTTGGAGAGCTGGCGTTATTGGTGCTGCTGCCCTGGCATTAACTACCTACTTCTACCAACTCGCTGAAGGCATCTAATGCATATACCACGAATTGCATTCTTGTCAATTTCACGAACCACTTTTGATATTGAGCTGGCCAAAGAAGTTAGCGAGATCGCATTTAATAGTCTTTCACAAATTCCGGTCTCTTTATTGGGCCAAGCTGATTTGATAACAGACCTGGGAAATGCGCAAAGGAATGCCCAATCACTGAGTACCAATACACTCGATTTGTTGCTGATATTTCAGGCAACATTTGCAGATAGCACCATGATCTCGGCCATAGCTGAAAGAATTGATGCACCTTTGCTATTATGGGCAGTCCCTGAAGAACATTCCGGGGGACGCTTGAGGCTCAACTCCTTATGTGGGATCAACCTTGCTGCTCATGCATTGACCCGCAGCGGGCGCCGGTATGAGACCATTTTCGCTCCCCCCGATGATCCTCAAGCTCTGGAAAAGATTCTTTCTTCGGCTCTGGCTGGACGCGCACGTAATATGTTGCGAAGTTCACGACTCGGTCGTGTGGGCGAAAACCCAGACGGTTTCGAGACATGCCTGCTAGATCCTGATTTGATCCGGCAGACATTCGGTCTAGAAGTGGTGCAATTCGACCTCGAAAGGGATATTTTTCCTCTTGCCCGAAAAATTGAATCCACCAGAATCGATACCATTCAGACCGCACTCGATCAAAAAGTTGATGGATTAAGCGATCTTGAACCCAAAGCCACTCGCGGCACCTTGAGTGTTTATGCTGCTTTGCAGCATATTGCTGCTCAAAAAGAAATCAGCGGTTTCGCAATGCGCTGCTGGCCTGAATTCTTCACCGAAATGGGCTGCGCAGCCTGTGGAGCCATGTCTATGATGAGCGATGAGATGATTCCCTGCAGCTGCGAAGCCGATGTCAATGGCACCATCACGCAGATTCTCCTCCAATCGATCAGTGAGAAACCCGCATTTGGGACCGATATCGTCTCGGTAGACGATGAAAGAGATGCGATCGTGGTATGGCATTGTGGATTGGCACCTCTATCGATGGCGGATTCAGATGAATCTGTGGGAGTCACGGTTCACTCAAACCGGAGACTCCCATTATTATTCGAGTTCAATCTTAAACCCGGGCTTGTGACCATAGCCCGTTTGTCGGAGTCATCCGGGGAATATAGGTTGGTATTCGGGCGAGGCGAGATCATACGCGGCCCTAAGAGTTTTTCTGGCACATCAGGATTGCTGCAATTTGAGCGGCCAGCAAGGGAAATCTTGGATCTGATCTTAGATGAAGGAATGGAACATCATATCTCCATCACATATGGTGATCACACTGAAGCCCTGATTGCATTTGCAAAGCAAATGAATATGCCAATATTCAAACTAATCCAATAAGGAGGTTCCTATTGAATTATTAAGCCATTTCTATGTCGATTGTAATGAAACTAACTATAGAAGGAGAAAGATCATGAAGAAATTACTTTTTGTTTTGTTGTTGGCACTCGCTTTGTTTCTAGCTGCTTGTGGAGGTGGTCAAGCTACGACAGAAGCGCCCGAAGCTCCACCTGTAGAAGAGGAACAACCGACAGATGAACCGGAAGCGATGGAGGGAGTCGAAATTCGCTTCATGTACTATGCAGATGGGATTGAAGCCGATGTGATGCAGCCCCTCGTGGATGCCTTCATGGCAGAAAACCCGGAAATAACTGTCGTTTTGGATGTGGTTCCTTACGACACGATCGACCAACAACTGCCAGTCCAGGTAGAGACCGGTGAAGGCCCAGATATGGCCCGCATCACCAATTTTGGCGTTTACAGCGGCAAGCTGCTGGACCTGCGGCCTTATCTTGAGGACCCGGCCTACTATGAAGCCAACTTCCCTGCTCCGATTCTAGAGGCCATGGGATATGGTGGCTTCCCCGATGCGCTGACCGTGACCGGACCTTTTG
>Ga0209742_10000124_pt1 | contig 43576 bp, 44 predicted proteins | sample DeeMarSeWOR38_10_FD_187462 | JGI IMG/M metagenome (GOLD analysis project Ga0209742, IMG submission 187462) | Marine sediment microbial communities from White Oak River estuary, North Carolina - WOR-3-8_10 (SPAdes) (version 2) | ecosystem: Environmental > Aquatic > Marine > Intertidal zone >...
CGGGCTGTAGTACTCGTTTTCGATCTGCAGCTTGTTGGTGCTCAACTGTTGATACTCACCATTCCTGATGACGCCGATTTTTTCGTATTCGGGTTCAGGCGTGCGAATCGCCTCACTCAGGTCGCGGATATACTCGTCCAGCCGATTCAACGAAATCGAGATGCCCGCCTGGGTCTGATTGTTGTAGCCCAGGTCACTCATGCGTAGCGACGTTCCGTAGGGCTCGTACCATGTCTCGGCGTTGAGTTCCGGCATCGCCAGTGCCTTGCCGCCGCCGAAGGACTTGCACAGTGCCGGCGAAGCGCCGAACAGGTAGAGCACTATCCAGCCGAATCTTCGGAAGTTGCGGACCAGGCCCAGATAGTGCGTTGACCGGAATTCGCTCTCGCCGGCGTCTACGCCGAGTATCTCCCGGTACCCCGGCCAGAATGACTCGGGCAGCGAGTAATTGAAATGCACCCCGGCTATCGTCTGCATGTTTCGGCCATAGCGATGACCCAGCCCGCGCCGGTAGATCGTCTTCATTCGCCCGACATTGGAATTACCGTATCGTGCCAGCGGTATATCCGCGTCAGCCGGCAGACGGCAGGGCATGCTGGCGCACCAGAGAAGCTCCTCGCCAAGCTTCTGGTAGGTGAACTGGTGTATGTCGCAGAGCACCTGCAGCGCCTCCCAGGTACTACCCAGTGCCGGCGTCACGAACTCGAGCAATGCCTCCGAAAAATCGGTCGTAATGAAACGATTGGTCAGCGCCGAGCCCAGGCCCTGCGGATGCGGTGTCTGCGCCAGGTAACCGTCGGAAGTAACACGCAGAGACTCCTTCTCGACGCCCCTCCTGCCCCCGGCAACGGAAGCGCCGCCACGAGTCAGCAGGGCCCCGAGGCGCTGCTCAAACACCTGATTCATAACCAGCGTTTTACCACAAGCTCGGCTGATGCGCTGTATCCGCGAACGCTGACCAGTGAACCCGTCGACGGCCGGCCTGTCGAATAAGAGGTACGCGGCGCAACACGCGCTGCGAAAAGCGCAAAAATGCGATACGGTATATCTATTGTGCGCCCTCCTGGTTGTTACCGGCGACGATGAACGTAGTTCCCTCGAGATCGATTTTGGCCGCGGCGCTGGCCGCAATATTACTCCTCGCCGCCGACCCGGCGCTGGCTTTTCGTTGTGGCGGCAAGCTGGTGCGTGACGGCATGCACGAGCAGCAGGTAATCGCGGCCTGCGGCGAACCGACGTCGGTCAGGCACCTGGGACGCACGGTGCGCGCCTATGACTATCGTTTTCGACTGCGGAACCCCGGCCACATCTACTACCGCACGCCCGGCGTCGGACACTTCGCAACGGAAGTCATCGTTACCGAGTTCGTCTACAATTTCGGACCGCGAAAGCTCATGCGCCGCTTGATTTTCGAAGGCAGCGTTCTGGTAGAAATCGAGACAATCGGTTACGGGTACATCGAGAAGTAGCGCAATACGGTTAAACAATAACCGTCGATCACTGACAAACCTGCTTAACTGCAGGTAACATGCGTCCTGGTCCCCGCCGCTTTCTTCGGAGTTATAAGCGCATGAGTGAATCCCGCCGTCGACGTTTACGCGATCGTTCATCCGGCACCGCCACACTTATCAGCGAAGGTTGCAGGATTTCCGGAGTAATAACCGGCAACTGCGACTTCCAGGTCAATGGCGAGGTGGAAGGTGACTGTGAGATAGACAGCACCCTGATGCTGGCGAAGAGCGCGCTCTGGAAGGGCACGATACGGGCAGGAAACGTGGTTGTTTCCGGCCATGTCGAGGGTGATATCCTCGCCACCGGCCGCGTCGAGATCACAGATACCGCCAGGATCACCGGGACCGTGTCAGCGGCAGCGATTGCCGTCGCTGAGGGCGCCGTCGTGGAAGGCGTCATGAAAACCACGAGCCAACCGGAACCCATGGAGTTCATCGAAAAGCGACATACCGAAGACTGAATCGACAGTCAGGGCAAATAGTTTCTATTGAAACCATTTGCCCAATTCAAGACGCGCGCCGACATTTCCATCCAGGTGCTAAACTTGGTGCAAAATAATAACGGTTAGATACGGCCGTCGGCGGCCGCTACGCCCGCCCCCGTATCACCCTGGATATCAAGGCAATGATCGGCTGCAACTTATTCCGCACTTCTACGTTGGCGCGATCCGTTTCGGGAATTTCCTCTGTGCTGGTCGTGTCAGCCTTACCCGCTGCTGCAGCGCGGGCGCAGGTCGCTGAAGACGGTCTGACCATGAGTTTCGTGTGGGTCGAGGTTTTTTCCACGCTGATCCTGCTGGTTGCGGGAATCGCAATCTGGTTGATCGCCCGGAGCCAGACAAGACGAATCCGCGAACTCAAACGGCAAGCCGAGAAGCTTCGCGACTCAGACTTCGGCGAACCGCTACGCGTCGAGCCCGGCGAACTTGGTGAGCTCGCTGCCGTTTTCAATGACATGCGAGACAAGCTCAAGACCACGACCATTTCTCGCGACTATGTCGACAGCATTCTGTCCAGCATGAACGATGCCATCGTCGTTACTGCCAACGACGGCTCGATCAAGCGTATCAACAAAGCCACATCGCATTTGCTCGGCTACGAGGAAAAGGAACTCCTTGGCGCATCAATCGACCAAATCGTTAACACCAGCAAGAGCGACACGCTCGTCGACCAGAAACCGTCCGGCCTGCCACGCGAGGCGTTTTTCGAGACCAAGCTCGGCGAGTCGATCCCGGTTTCCTACACCTGTTCCTTTCTTGGCGGCAAGGAGGCCGAATCCGGCGACCGAATCTACGCAGCGCAGAACATTACCGAGCGACGGCGTGCGGAAAAACGCATTCGCTACCTCGCGCGCATCGACGCGCTTACGAAGCTCCCGAACCGGATGCAGTTCCAGCATCTTTTGCAACGCTGCATTGCCCGGGCCCGCAGAAGTTCCAGGCCCCTGTGTCTGTTCTATATCGACATTGACGCTTTCAAGGAGATCAACGATACGTTCGGGCACCTGGCGGGCGACACGACGCTGGAGACCGTGGCGGAACGGCTGAATATGGCACTGCCCGAGGACTCGATTATCGGCAGGCTGGCGGGCGATGAATTCGCCGTGATTCTTGACGGACTCGGGCCGGACGAGAGCGGCAGGAAGCAGACCGACGCCCTGGCGAAACTCGTGCTGGACAGGCTGGCAGATCCGTTTTTCGTACAGGGTCATGAGGTCTTCATGACTGCGAGCATGGGCATTGCCTGCTATCCGAAGGACGCACCAAACGTCATCGACCTGATTCGTAATGCCGACGCCGCGCTCTACCATGCCAAAAAGTCCGGCGGCAACGTGTTCTCGTATTACGAGCCCGTGATGAACGAGGCCGCCGTCGAACGGCTGATGACCAAGAGCAAGCTAAAACGCTCTTTCGAGCGCGACGAACTACTCGTCCACTACCAGCCGAAGTACAACCTCGAGACCGGTGAGGTTTTCGGGGCCGAGGCACTGGTCCGCTGGGATCTCCCCGAGAGAGGCATGATTCTGCCGTCGGACTTCATTCCGATCGCGGAGGAGACCAACCTCATTATCGAGATCGGGGAATGGGTTCTCGACAAGGTATGCGAGGACTTCCGCTCCTGGCAGCGATCGGTGTCGTCCCCTGGCCGGGTCTCCGTCAACCTGTCTCTGAAGCAGCTGCGGCAACCGAACTTCACTCGCCGATTCAGCTCGATACTGCGCAGTTACGAGGTTTCGCCCACGTCCCTGGAACTGGAGATAACCGAAACCACGCTGATGGAGAACCCGGAGCGAACAATCAAGTTACTCGATCAACTGTATGCGCTCGGTTTGCATCTCGCCATTGACGATTTCGGCACCGGCTATTCATCTCTGAGCGCATTGCAGCAGTTTCCGATCAGTACGCTCAAGATCGACAAGTCATTCGTACGCCATGTGTCGAGCAATCCGGATGACGCGACCATCGTCAGCACGATCATCCAGATGGGCCGCAATCTCAACATGGATGTCGTTGCGGAGGGCGTGGAGAGTGAGGATCAGCTCGCGTTCCTGCAACGACTCGGCTGCACGTACGTGCAGGGCCTGCTGTTCGGTGACCCGATGAGCTCGGACAGTTACCTCGAGCTTCTCCTTGCTCAGGCTGAGGGCACGGACACGCACCGGGCGCTGTTTGCCTGACTTATTACAGCGTCTTCACTCGTTGCCGACATCATGCTTAAATAGGCCATCCTCGTAACCTGGGCGTACACGACTCGGATCCGCCCGATCGCCTGAAGTGACCCAATGAAGAATCTGACAATAATCACAGCTGCGCTATTCCTCTTTGCTTTACCGGCATTCGGTCTCGCATGCGAATACCCGGAACGTCCCACCCTGCCGGACGGAAACGTCGCGGCTAAGGAAGACATGATCGCAGCGCAGACAGCCGTGAAGGCATTTATCGCGGCCGTCGACGAGTACCTGAACTGCATCGAGCAAGAAGAAAAGGACGCTATTGCGGCGTTGGATAATCCGGACGAGGAAACCATCCAGCGTCGCGATGAATTGCTGTCAAAGCGCTTTGATGCGGCAAACGAGGAAAAATTCCTGTTCGGCGAACAGTGGAATCAGCAGGTTCGCGCCTACAATGCGCGCAGGTCCGAACAAAAATCGGACTGAATCCTACCAGCGATATTTTCGGAAGTTTTCAGGGTTGGCCCAATCGGATGGATTGTTCCATTCACGTGGTTGATTGAACTGGTCCGGGTCGAAGAGGTAGTAACGCCCGTCGACCTGCGGCCATTTTATTTCCAGGTAACCCAGCGATCTCAGGTCTTCCGGGGCCCAGGCTGAGCCCGTGTCGACAAGCAACACCTTCTCGCAATGAACGTCTCGAAGACGAGCCAGGAGCTGCTCCGCGCCCGTTCGGGACATGGAGCCGAGTGGTGCCACGACAATTCCCAGCTGCACTCTCAGGGTCTTCGGCAGCTCTTCGATACCGTAAAGCCTCTCGTAAGCATGCAGGGCCTCGATGCCCGGCAGTTCGGCCGCGGTCATACCGATGGTCAAAAGGCTGACGTTGCGGAAGGTGATGCCCAGGTTGTCGAGTAGTGACACGATACCTGGCGCCTGCTCATCCATTGGTCAGAGCTTATTGATCTCGTCACGAAGATCAAACCTGTTCTCAGTGACGATCCTCTCGAGCACCTTGATCCGGCCTTCCAGGGCGTCCAGCTGCGCCTGCGTATCTTCTGCAAGCGCGCTTTTATCCTCTTTTCGGTGGCGCAGTTTCAGATACTGTTGCACTGTGTTCGCGAAGAGCACGATCGCGACGATACAGACCACATAGAACATCGTGTTCATCAACACATCCTTTGGTTGCTGACTGATCAGTCCTTGAGCCGGTCGAACTCACGGTCCAACTGGTAACGCGAGGACGTCACGTACTTCTCGAGACGCGCAAGGCGCCTGTCGAGCGACTTGAACCGGCTTCGCACGTCACTCATCGTCTGAGAGGGCGACGAACGCACGGCCCTGTGGAACTCGGGGTCGACGTTGCGCGGCCTGTCCTTTGCGGAGACGCTGGGTATCAGGATGACAAGCGCCAGGTAGCCGATCAGGGTCAAGGGCATCGTAAAAAAAGCGATGACCGCGAGTAAGCGCGTGACGCATAGATTGAAGCCGAAATAGTCTGCAATTCCTGCGCACACGCCGCCGAGCATCGCCTTGTCGGCATTGCGATAAAAGCGCCGCTCGGTTACGGAAGCATGGCTAGTCATTCTGCCCTCCAGTAATGTCTCCGTTCGCGGCGCCAGAACTCGTACTCTGAACGCGCACCGGAATAAATCAATGGTTTTTCCCGAATCAGCAAGGTCGCAGCAATATACATGGCGGCCGTCAGCCAGAAAAACACCAGCAGGCTTATCACCGCCAGGGCGCGAACCGCGCCTACCTGCAGGTTGAAGCGGTCGGCCAGCCCGGCGCAGACGCCAAATATCCAGCCGTTTTCCCGATCACGGTAGAAACCTCGGAATGGACCGTAGTCAGTATTCCAGGTGCCTTGCCTCATTTATTGCCTCCTGTGCGTTGTTGAATCGTCGTCGAGTATCCGCTCCAGCGTCTCGATCCGTTCCTCCAGGCGTTGCGAAAGCGTCCAGAGCTCCTCGAGCATGCGCTCGTCATCGCCGGATATCTCGCGAGTCTGCTTCCACTTCGTGATGAAGTAGAAAATGACGATCACCGGCGCGAGAACCGTAAGGAACAGAATGACGGCGAGAGTCATTAGTGCATACATGTGCGCTTACTCCGAATCGGCCGCCTGCCGGGTTTCACCCTGCACGCGACGCTTCAGCTCGTCGAACTCTTTTTGCACGGACTCTTCGGCCTCGAGACTCGCGAACTCGTGATTCAGGTCCTTCGGCAGGCCGAGATCGTACGCCTCGATACGCCCCTCGACGTCATCGATACGCCGCGTGTACTGCTCGAACCGAACCATCGCATCATCGATCTTGTAGTCGTGAATCTTTTTCCGCGCAGCCAGCCGGCTGTTGGCCGTCTTGTGCCTCGCAAGCAGCGCTTTCTGCCGCGCCTTGGCGTCCTGCAGCTTTGCTTCCAGACGCGCGATGTCGTCGTTGAGTTTTGCCAGGCCTTCGTCGACGGCTGCGTAGTCCGACTTGACGGCGTCCGCAGCATTTTGCACTCGCGATTTTTCAACCAGTGCCGCTTTCGCGAGGTCGTCCCGGCCCTTGCGCAATGCCAGTTCCGCCTTGTCCTCCCAGTCCTGCAGTTCGGACTCGAGCGAGCCGAGCTTGCGGTTCAGGTCCTTCTTGTCCGCTATCGAGCGCGCGGCTGCGGATCGAACCTCGACCAGGGTGTCCTCCATCTCCTGGATCATCAACCGAACGATTTTCTCGGGATCCTCCGCCTTGTCCAGGATGGCGTTGATATTGGAGTTCACGATGTCACTGAATCTCGTGAAAATGCCCATGATTTGTCCTCTTGATGGCGTGAATGTCACCACTAATGTTGCAGCATCTGTGCCAACCTGCCCCGAATCGAAATAAGTTATTGTTTTAAAATCAATAATACCGAACATGCGGCACACGATAAGCAGCTGCAAAGTGGTCTTTTTTACTAGTTATTTACTTTTTTGACCAGTTTGTGGCTAAATTGACCAATGGCTTCCGAGCGCCCGGTACAACCCATCATCGGGGAGGCACCCGTCTTCCTCGAGATGCTGGAACACGTATCCCGCGCGGCGCCGCTGTCGAAACCGGTGCTGGTCGTCGGCGAGCGCGGCACCGGCAAGGAACTCGTCGCCTCGAGGCTGCACTACCTTTCTGACCGCTGGGAATCCAGCGTCGTTAAAGTCAATTGCGCTGCACTGACCGAGACGATCCTGGAATCGGAGCTGTTCGGACACGAGGCCGGCGCATTCACGGGCGCAGTGAGGACACATGTCGGGCATTTCGAACGGGCTGACGGCGGCACCCTGATCCTGGACGAACTCGCGACGATTTCTCTGCGCATGCAGGAGAAGATCCTCAGGGTTATCGAATACGGTGAGATCCAGCGGGTGGGTGGCAGCGAGACGCTGCAGGTCGACGTGAGAATCGTGGGCTCCACCAACGCCGATCTGCGGCTGCTGGCCGCAGACGGCAAATTCCGCCGTGACCTCCTGGACAGGCTTGCGTTCGACGTGATTACGGTGCCGCCGCTGCGGGAGCGCCTCGAGGATATTCTGCCGCTCGCCTTTGCCTTCGCGATCAACATGGCGAGTGAATTGAAGCGTGAACTGTTTGCCGGATTCGGCCCGCGCGCCTCGTCATCGCTATTGCAATACGACTGGCCGGGAAACGTTCGCGAACTGAAGAACACGATCGAGCGATCCGTATACAGGGAGCCTGATCCGGAAAAGCTCATTACGAAAATTGCTTTTGATCCCTTCGACTCACCCTTCCAACCCGCGCCGGCAGTGACCGGGTCACCTGCGCCGTTGCGGCAGAAACGAGCGCCATTATTGCCGATGCGGCTAACGGAACGCCTCCAGGAGACGGAGAAGGAATTCCTGCGAGCCGCGCTGGAAAAAGCCCGCTTCAACCAGACGATGGCTGCGGAACTACTGGATCTGAGTTACCACCAGTTTCGGGGCAAGCTCCGTAAGTACGGCATCAGCACCGAGCCGCAGTAATCAGGAATCGTCCCTGTAACGCCGCACGTAGATTGCCGCTGTTGCAAACAACCCGCAGACGACCAGGCCAGTCCAGACGGATGGACTCAGGAGAAACTTGCCGACATCGATATGGGCAAGCAGCCTGACCAATTCTTCATTCACCACCATGCGATCCTCGTCGAAGAAATGCTCGATATCCATCTCCCGGAACAAGGGAATCATCTCGCCGCGTCCGAACACGGCGCTCGCAAAGATCTTGGACCGGAAAAATATCCATTCGATGATCGGAATGATAATCAGCGGCATAAACGCCATGAGCAGCGGTGAGCGTTTGGTGAATGCCGAAACGAACAGGAACCAGCCAATGAGCGGTGACATCCATAGCGCAGATGCCACCGTGACTATCAGCGCCGCTGCCCAATTGTCGAACAGCGGCACGGAGCCCCAGATCAGGTGCGCCGCGTTGCCGCCCTTGACGATAACCCAGCCGCTTGTGATCACGAGGTTGACGAGATGCGTAAGGATGATCACCGCAACCGTTACCAGCGGCAGGACGAACAGGGCAGTCAACAACTTGGACACGACGGTTTCGGCGTCGGTAATCGGCAATGAGCGCCAGAACAGGATGCTCTTGTCCTTACGCTCGGCGTACAGTGAATCGAGGGTGTAGAACGTCGTCAGAATCGCGAGCGCAAACAGGAAGATCCAGGAGGTGCCCAGAAAAAACGCGGTCAGGGCGGCCTGGCGCTCGGCATCTCCGGCGATGTTCGACGCGCCGAACAACGCCATGTTGAGCTCCTTGTCGAAGGCCGACACCGTGACCATCCCGGCCAGCGATACCAGCGACACGATCACGGCTATCGCGATCGGCGTCACGTAAATGGATCGGTGCTCCCAGATCTCGCGCCTGATCAATGCCAGTTGATTCCCGATCATGTCATGGCCCCCTTAACCTTCGCGACGAACAGGTCGGCAACCGACGGCGTATGCAGGTCGCCAAGAGGCTCCAGACGTTCGCGATCGGGCTTCTCGAACAGCATTATCTTCTTGCCGAATACGTCGCGCTCCGCGATCGGGCCGATACTTCGGGCCTGCTCCGCTTTATCGCCCGACGTCAGTAGTTCCACGTAGTCCTCGCCGAGAGAATCCATCGACGCATCGAGAATAATGCGCCCTTCATTGATGAACATGATGTCGGTGAGGATGTTCTCGATCTCTTCCACCTGGTGAGTGGTGACAAGGATGGTCCGCTCCTCGTCGAAATAGTCTGACAGCAGGTTGGCGTAGAACTCCTTGCGAAAAATGATATCAAGGCCCAGCGTCGGCTCGTCGAGTACCAGCAACCTGGCATCGATAGCGGCGATAATTGCGAGGTGTAACTGCGCGACCATGCCCTTCGAAAGCTCGCGGACCCTGGAGTCCCTGCGGGTATTCACTTTGGTGTTAGCCAGTAATGCTTCGGCCTTCTCGCGTGAAAAGTTCGGGTGAGTCGATTCCACGAAGTCGAGTAGCTGGCTGACCCGTATCCATCGAGGCAACACGGCCACGTCAGCAATGAAACAGATATTCCGCATCAGTTCCTTGCGCTGCCTGAAGGGATCCAGACCGAGCACGGAAAGATCGCCGTCGCATTCCGTAAGCCCGAGCACGGCTTTGAGCAAGGTCGTCTTGCCGGCGCCGTTGGGCCCGATCAGCCCCATGATCTTGCCTTTGTCGATGTCGAAGCTGACGTTGTCGACGGCGCAAATCTTGCCGTAGTGCTTCGACACCCCTCGAGCGGTTACGAGGCTAGTCATCGTCCCCCCCTTTCTCGGCGGATTCGGTTGACCGGGAAAGCAGCTCTGCGGCATCGAGTCCCAGCCTGTCGATCGTTTCCAGCACCTTGGGCCATTCCTTGTCGACAAAGCGCCGGCGCTCGTCCTTGAGCAGCTGTTTGTGAGCGCCATCGGTGACGAACATGCCGCGTCCGCGCTTCTTCTCGACGAGTCCCTCGTCGACGAGCTCCTGGTAACCCTTGAGCACGGTGAGAGGATTGAGCCGGTATTCGGCAGCGACGTTGCGGACCGACGGCAGCGCGTCGCCATCTCCAAGCACGCCTTCGAGGATCATTTCGACCACGCGATCGCGCAACTGGCGATAAATCGGCAGGTCTTCACTCCACTTCGGATCCATCGATCTCTCGCTATCCGCCAGCGGCGCGAGCAGTTACGCTGCGCTTGCCGGCATGGTTCACAAAAAAACGCCGACCTGCACCCGCAGGCCGGCGCAACAACTCCGTCGCTACTTTGCTCGCCCTGGTGACGGAAAATGAACCTACTGAAAATATCATTGCGTTAATCGTCGCCAACCACACGCACAACCTTGTGAAGCAGCGGATCGGATCCGTGGTCGGCACCCGTCGACACGGGAGCCGACTGGCCAGCGATCAGTGCAATCGTCATCAGCAACATGATCGTGATACTCACGATTTCGTTCAGGTATTGGGCTATGCGCTTTTTCACCGCGGGTCTCCGCCAACAGGTCCAACTGAGCTAGTGTTATAGTTGACTATAACACTATTGGGACGATTTGCAAGCCTCGCGTCGCCAAAACTAACCCCGCCCGCCTCCGGGAGCCGTTTATATACCCGGATATGAAACAGGAACGTTTTAAAACAATGACTTACATCACCGCCTGTGCCCGGATTCGGCTCCCTGCGGGACATTGCCGCTAATGGCGGCTTCGGCACGTTTGCTGCGCCAGGCACCACGCGCGCTTTCCCAATCGGCGTGCCTCGCCTATGCTCCGCGCATGGAGCACCGGCCTGAAGACAGCGCGCTGATGCTGCGCTACCGCGACGGCGATGTGGCGGCGTTCGAGATACTGTACCGCCGTCACAAGGACGCGCTGTTCCGCTACCTGCTCAGACTGTGCCGTCAGCGCGCAGCCGCAGAGGACGTTTTCCAGGAGGTATGGGGCAAGATCATCAAGTCGCGCGAGAATTATCGCCCGACCGCGAAGTTCACGACCTTCCTCTACCACGTGGCGCACAATTGCTTTATCGATTACATACGCCGCAACAAGCGGCACGGCAACACGGCGGATATCGAGCCCGACTCGCAACCGGATGGCGGGGACTGTCCCGAAATGCTCGTCGAGAAAAGCCTCGCGCGGCGCCGACTGGATGCCGCGCTGAGATCGCTGCCCGATGAGCAGCGTGACGTATTTCTGCTCTACGAAGAAGGCGGGCTGGGGCTGGACGAAATCGCCACGATCACCGACTGCAAGCGGGAGACCGCCAAGAGTCGGCTGCGTTACGCGGTTCGGAAGCTGCGTGAGGCAATGGACGACCCCCCGGAGACAGCATGAGCGACAAGCGCATGAACAAAGACGAACCGGGTGACCCGCGCGTGTCCGCGGCTTATCGGGAGATGGCCGATGAACGCTCACCCGACCATCTCGATCACATCATTCTGAACGCTGCCCGCGGCGCCGCAAGGCCGCGCTGGAAAGACGCCGTCGCGTGGCTGCGACCGGCCGCGTGGGTCGCAACGATTGGCGTCTGCCTTGCCATCGTCATCGAGATTTCGCTGCTGCCCGATCCCGGACCCGCCGAATTCGACAGCGTTCCGCCAGCAACAGCACCCCCTGCGGTGACGTCGCCAGCCGCCGCAAAACGCCTCGAGAAAGCGGCGCCTCAGGCCGCTGAGCCCGCGGCGGCACACGCCTTGCGGAAACCGGCGCGTGGACCTTCGGCGGACCCGGAAGTACGTTCCGATGAGGCCGAAGCACTGAATCGGGTTCGGGAATTGCGTCGGCAGGAAGCCTTCCAGGAAGACACGGCGCCCGCCGCGATGCTGCAGAGCGCGCCGGCGACAACCTCGATACAAGAGACGTTAACCGAGCGATATTGCGACGAAACAGCGACGGCGGACCCCAACAGCTGGCTTGAGTGCATACTCGAGCTCGAACGGCAGGGACTCCTCGAGGCCGCCCGGCTGGAGCGAGAGCGCCTGGCGCTGGCGTTTCCGCCCCCGGAGCTTCCCTGATTTCGGTTCTCCCCGATGTTACTTGCGGAGGGCGATGCTAAAATCGCCGACCCCGGGGATTGCACAGTCACGCTGCAGGCTGGCCGGGGGACGGCAGCATGTATTCAGACCGGCTAACAGGGAATCACATCATGAAATCACCCGTTCGCGTAACGATCACCGGTGCTGCCGGCCAGATCGGCTATCAACTCGCCTTTCGTATTGCCTCCGGACAGATGCTCGGCAACGACCAGCCCGTGATCCTGCAGCTGTTGGAAATACCGCAAGCCCTGGATGCCCTGCGGGGCGTCGTGATGGAACTCGATGATTGCGCATTCAGGACGCTCGCAGGCGTCGTTGCGACTGACGATCCGAACGTGGCCTTCAAGGACACCGACTACGCGCTGCTCGTTGGAGCGCGCCCGCGCGGCCCGGGCATGGAGCGCAAGGACCTGCTGGAAGCGAACGCCGCGATTTTCTCGGTGCAGGGTAAAGCCATCAACGATCATGCGAGTCGCGACATCCGTGTACTCGTGGTCGGCAATCCTGCCAACACCAACGCACTTATCACGGCCAGCAACGCGCCAGACATCGACCCCGCCAACATCACTGCCATGACGCGGCTTGACCACAACCGCGCCATTGCACAGCTGGCGCAGAAGACAGACAGCCATGTCAGTGATGTGCAGCGGATGATCATCTGGGGCAACCACTCGGCGACCCAGTACCCTGACATCAGCCACGCGAGCGTTGCTGGCAAATCAGCCACGGATATTGTTGACCGGGCGTGGCTCACCGACGAATTCATTCCCGTCGTTCAGCAACGCGGCGCAGCTATCATCAAGGCGCGGGGCGCCTCGTCAGCAGCATCCGCGGCCTCTGCAGCCATCGATCACATGCACGACTGGGCGCTCGGCACCGATGGCGACGACTGGGTGAGCATGGCAATTCCCGCGGATGGCAGCTACGGCATCGAGCAAGGCGTGATCTACTCGTACCCGGTGCGCTGCAGCGGCGGCACCTATAAGATCGTGCAGGACCTGGAGATCGACGAGTTCAGCCGCGCGCGCATGGACGCAACGGATGCCGAACTGCGCGAAGAGCGGGCCGCTATCGAGTCCCTGCTGTGAGGTGACGCACTCGATGGCGTGGGTCGCGTCACGGTGTTAGTGTTTCACAAACGCAATTTCCTGAATCGGGAGGATAGCGCGTGTCCAGTTTTGTCATGAGCCTATTCTGGTTGCTGCTGTTCGTTGGCGGCGCCATCTACCTTGCCTATCAGCGAATCGACCTGCGCACGTCGACGGTCGCGGCGGGAATCGCGATTCTCGCCTACACGATTTTCGGCGAAGGCGCCTTCCTGTGGAAACTGCTCCTGTGGGCGGCCTTCGGCGCGATGATCGTGCCCAACCTCATCGAGTTCCGGCGCGAAAAGATCACGAAGCCGCTGCTCGACGTCTATCGCAAGATGCTGCCTTCGATGTCCGACACCGAACGGGAAGCGCTCGAAGCGGGCAACGTATGGTGGGAAGGCGAATTGTTCTCGGGCATGCCGAACTGGGACCGGCTCATGTCCTATCCCGCCCCGAAACTCTCGGACGAGGAGCAGGCATTCCTCGACGGCCCATGCGAACAACTTTGCCGGATGCTGAATGACTGGGAGATCTGCCACGAACATGCCGATATGCCGAAGGAGGTCTGGGACTACATCATCGACAACAAGTTCTTCGCGATGATCATCCCCAAGCAGTACGGCGGACTGGAATTCTCGGCCTACGCGAATGCGTGCGTCATTATGAAACTCGCGAGTCGCAGCGCCACGGCATCGTCGACGATCGGCGTCCCGAATTCGCTGGGACCGGCGGAATTATTGCTCCACTACGGCACCGAGGATCAGAAGAACCGTTACCTGCCGGGCCTCGCTGCGGGCACCGAAATCCCCTGTTTCGCGCTGACTTCGCCACAGGCCGGTTCCGACGCAGCCTCGATCATCGACAGTGGCGTCGTTTGCAAGGGCGAGTGGGAAGGCAAGACCATCACCGGTATCCGCCTCAACTGGGACAAGCGCTACATAACGCTGGCGCCTGTCGCGACGGTACTTGGACTGGCCTTCAAGCTTTACGATCCCGATCACCTGATCGGCGACAAGGATGAATACGGCATCACTGCCGCTCTCATACCGACCGATACCCCCGGGGTGACCGCCGGCCGCCGCCACCATCCGCTGACGATCGCGTTCCAGAACGGCCCGACGTCGGGCAAGGACGTATTCGTGCCGCTCGACTACATCATCGGCGGCCAGGAAATGGCGGGCAAGGGCTGGAAAATGCTCGTCGAGCTGCTGTCTGTCGGCCGCGCTATCACGCTGCCGTCGACTGCCGCGGGCGGCGCACAGGCGGCCAGCTACGCGACAGGTGCCTACGCCATCATCCGCAAGCAGTTCAATACGTCGATCGCCAATTTCGAAGGCGTGGGTGACGCGCTGACCCGTATCGCCGGGTACAGCTACATCATGAACTCCGCCGTTTCCGTAACGTCCGGTGCGATCGACCAGGGCGAAAAACCGGCCGTGCCCTCGGCAATACTCAAATATCACTGCACCGAGCTGGGCCGCAAGGTCAGCAACGACGCGATGGATGTGCACGGCGGCAAGGGTATATGCCTGGGGCCTAACAACTACCTCGGTCGCGGCTGGATAGCCGCCCCGATCGCGATCACGGTCGAGGGCGCGAATATCCTGACGCGCAGCCTGATCATCTACGGCCAGGGGGCGATTCGTTGCCATCCGTTCGTGCTGCGTGAACTCGCCGCCGCCGGCGACGAAGATATCGATCGCGGCCTGATCGAGTTCGACGACGCCTTGTTCGGCCACATCGGCTACGCGATCAGCAACGTTGCTCGCTCGTTCTTCCTGGCGCTGACGCATGCGAAATTCAGCAAAGTGCCCCTCAACACACCGACGCGCCGCTACTACCAGAACATCAATCGTTACAGTGCGGCGTTTGCGCTAGCGTCGGATTTTGCGATGCTGACGCTCGGTGGAGACCTCAAGAAGCGCGAGTTGCTCTCGGCGCGGCTCGGTGACGTGCTCAGCTCTATTTACCTCGCTTCCTGCGTGCTGAAGCATTTCGAAAACCAGGGCCGTCGCGCCACGGACCTGCCGCTTGTCGAGTGGTCCGTCCGCACGCTGATGTACCAGGCACAGGAAGCACTGCATTCGTTCCTCAGGAACCTGCCCAATCGCTGGGTCGCGACGTTCCTGCGTATCTTCATATTTCCGCGCGGCCGCACCTACTCGGCGCCGTCCGACGAGCTGGTCCATAAAGTCGTCGAACTGGCAACGACGCCGGGCGAAGCGCGCGAGCGGCTTAGCCAGCAGGCTTACACGACTACCGAGCCCGGTAACCCGATTGGCTTGCTCGAGGAAGCGCTGCAGTTGAGTATCGAGCTCGCTCCGCTGGAACGGAGGCTGCGCCAGGCCTACAAGGAAGGACTCATTCGTTCCGAATACCTCGGCGAGCAAATCGACGAAGCCGCCAGCGCGGAAGTCATCAACACGGACGAGGCCGCGAAGCTGCGCGACTACCACGAAAAGGTATTTGCGCTACTCGCCGTCGATGACTTTGCGCCGGAAGACCTGCGGCGCACGGCAGGCGGGCAGGCTGACAAGTCATCGCCAGAACCGGCGAAAAAGGCCGCGAAGCGCAAGCAGGCGCCGCGCAAGAAGGTTTCCGGAAAAAAGAAGGTCACCCGTAAGACAAACAGCGAAACCGAATAAGGGCCGATGACGGCTGTTTCCGGTCCCATTTATGAAAGCCGGGTATTCATAGAGCCGGAATCAATCGAGGACTTCGGCGCCTGGCTCGAGCAGCAGCTGAATATCGCCCGTGAGGCCGCCGGCGTCGTCGGTGTCGTCTCTTTCGATATCGGCCGGGATGCCGATGGCCGTCCGGGCAGGGCCTGCCAGTTCACGCTAGAGGATGATGAAGCCCTCGAGCGCTTCGTCGACGGGGCCGCGACCGACCTGGAAGCCGCGGCACTCGAGCGGTTCGGCGCAGCGATTTCGTGGCAGGAGCGCATCCTCCGCGAAGACAGGTTTCGCGAACTGCCGGCCGGCGAGATGCCGGAATGCCTGAACTGCGGCGCACACCTGAGGGGACAGTACTGCGGCAATTGCGGCCAGCGCGCGCGCGGCCGGCTCATCAGTCTCTGGGAACTGGTGCGCGACGCATTCGGCGACCTGTTCGAGCTGGACTCGCGCCTTTGGCGCACCCTGGTGCCGCTGGTGGTCCGGCCGGGACGGCTGACCTACGACTACCTGCAGGGCCGGCGCGCGCGCTACATGCCGCCGTTTCGCATGTATCTCGTGCTCAGCCTGCTGTTTTTTCTGGTTGCCTTTTTCGATCCGCGCGAGACCTTCGGCATTTTCTACGAGCCCCAGACGCTGGAGGAAATCGATCACGAGGAGCGGCGCGAGGCCGCCGAGGTTGCGGACGAGGTCCGCCGGGACCTCGCGGAAGAAGGAATAATTATCGGCGCTCCGGCAGGCGCGGTCGACATGGGTGACATGGGTGACATGGGTGACATGGGTGACATGGGTGAGGATACGTCGGACGGGGTCGACGTCAGAGTCAACGGCAAAGAGCTGGGGGTAAAAGACTGCCAGTTCGACGACGAGTCGATCGACGGCCCGGACTGGCTGAAACGGCGTCTGACGCCGGAGCGCCTCACGCACATCTGCGAACAGATCAAGAAAGACAACGGCCGCCAGTTCCTGAGAAACGTTCTCGACAACATCCCGATTGCGCTGATCGTCCTGCTGCCGATCATGGCGTTCGTGCTGAAGGCGCTGTACCCGTTGTCACGCCGCTATTACGTCGAGCACCTGCTGTTCTTCGTCCATTTTCACGCCTTCATGTTCCTGATCCTGACCCTGCAGATTCTCATCGGCCGGACAAATGCCTCACTGCCGACGCCCGAGGCGGTCGGCAGTCTGCTGATCGTTGCCGCGTCGTTTTACATCCCGGTGTACCTTTTTGTCGCGATGCGTCGCGTCTACGGACAAGGCCGGTTGCTCACGGCGCTCAAGTATGTCGTCCTGACCGTCTCCTACCTGGCCGGATTCACGGTTACCATGCTCGGCGCCGTGACCATGGCCGCGTTCTCGGTTTGAGAACCCGGGTGGACGAAACTGCGGAAACACTTGTTATTATGGCAACAGCGCACGCTCGAATAACGAACTCCCGGGCCGTCTGCCCGCCCTGTGCCGCAGGAATGGCGGGTCGCGACCGGGCCGATCGACATGCCGGGTGAAATAAGTAGTTGAGCAGCATGGCCGGGAACACTAAAATTCCCGGGCTAACCAAGATCCAGCCTATGAAAGACACCAGGAAACCCATCGGAATATCAGGCCTCGCCGCCTACGTGCCACCCTATCGCGTGTGGCTCGAGGACTGGTGCGAGTGGACCGGCGGTCACTGGCCCAAGGTGCGCGAAGTCGTTGGGCGCAGTTTCCGCGTTCGCGGACCGAACCAGAGCGTCTACACGATGGCGGCAACGGCCGTCATCCGCCTGATCGAGCAGTACGACGTCGACCCCACGAGGGTCAAGTTCCTGGGTCTCGGCACCGAATCCAGCACCGATAATTCCGCCGGCGCGATCATTATCAAGGGGATGGTCGACAAAGCACTCGGCGCGCGCGGCCTGCCGCCGATCTCGCGCAGCTGCGAGGTCCCCGAGTTCAAGCACGCCTGCCTGGGCGGCGTTTACGGCATGAAGGGCGCCATACGCCACCTGGCCCTCGATGGCGCCGGTGGCCAGGCCATCGTAGTGTGCGCCGATATCGCGGAGTATGCGCGCGGCTCGAGCGGCGAACCCACCCAGGGCGCTGGCGCCGTGGCTATGCTACTGGAGGAGGATCCGAAACTTGCCGTCGTAGACCTCGTCGGGTCCGGCTCCGCATCGGACTATCGCGTCATGGATTTCCGCAAGCCGATGGTTCGTTTCTGCGGCCAGGATCGCTCGGAATCGCACCACATTCAGGACTTCCCCGTTTTCAATGGTAAATACTCGACCACCTGCTATGTCGACGAGACGCTGCATGCACTCGCGGACATGTACGAAAAGCGGCGGCTGAATCCGAGCGAGTATTTGCGGTCATTGAAGACAGTGTTCATGCACAGGCCTTACCGGCGCATGCCCGAAACGGGCTGGGCAATTTCCTACCTGTTTGCACTGAGCCATGGCGACACGGACGATCGCGCCGAGCTTGCATCCTATTGTTACGAGGCGGGCGTCGAGCCGCAGGCTGTTCTCGATGAAATGCGCGGCAGGCCGGACGTTGCCGCACTCGCCGAGCCGGAGCGACTCCAGTACGAGGCGTATCCGCTCACCATGGCGGTATTCAGGGTTTTCCGAGCCTCCCGCCATTACCGCCGGGAAATCCTCGACAAGCTCGCGCTCGGCAGCGACACGATGCTCGACCTGGGCAACCTGTACACCGCCGCACTGCCTGCCTGGATGGCGGCCGGGTTCGAGCAGGCGCTGGATGAAGACAGCCTCAGCGCAGGCGAAGAGGTGCTCACGCTCGGTTACGGCAGCGGCGACGCGGCCGAAGTCATACCGTTTTTCATGGCCGACGGCTGGCGCGAGGCAACCGCGGCGATACGCTTCAGCGACGCCATGCAGCACGCCGTCGATATCACGTTCGACCAGTACGAAGCCCTGCACGCCGGGCGCCGCGCTACGGGCCTCGACTACCTGCCCGTCAACGAGTTCGTCATCGATCGTGTCGGCCAGTCCGACGACCGCCACTTCACTGATCTCGGCATCGAATACTACAAGTATGTAGGTTGAGATCGGGCTTGCCGGTGTTCATCACCGGTCTGCTCGCTGCGCGAGCTTTAGGCCTCGTTGACGAACACCGGCAAGCCCGATCGTTTAAGAGGCCGCGCCGAGGCAGGTATACACTTTGAGCAGGTCGGCGTGCGCACCGGTAAGGGCATCCCACTCCAGTTTGAACCAGGGCGTAAAGCGCTCGGGATACGCCGATAACTCCGAATCCAGTGTAGCGGCGCTGACGAACCGGATCGCCGCAATTTCTTCTTCGTTCGGCCGCACGTCATCGTCGATTCGACCGAGGAACACGTGGCAAAGCTCGTGCTCGGAGCCGAGATCGCCATACGCCGCCTGGTAGCGGAATTTGTAGACGAACTCGAGATCAGCTGCGAGATTGAGTTCCTCTTCAAGGCGGCGCCCGGTCGCCGTATCTATCGATTCGCCCCGCCGCGGGTGGCTGCAGCAGCTGTTCGACCAGTACCCCGGCCACAGACGCTTCGAATTCGCGCGCTGCTGCAACAGCAGCTCGCCCGCGGCGTTGAACAGGAACGCCGAGAATGCGCGATGCAGAACGCCGGCACCATCGTGGCACGCAGCCTTCGAGAGGTAGCCCTGCTCGTTGTCGTCTTCATCGACAAGTATCAGCTGTTCGGCTTCCGACGAAACCACCCGGTTTACGTTTTCCAATGTGCTTCCTTGTCATTACTCAGATCGATGGTCGAATAGCCTGCCGACCGCAACGCCGAGACGACCTCCTGCACGGCACCCGGACATGCCGCGACGATCGACCCGCCGCCGCCGGCACCGGTCAGCTTGGCCCCTGCCGCACCTGCATTGCGCGCGATTCCGACCATCCTTTCCAGCTCCGGCGTCGACACGCCCAGCGCGTTCAACAGTCCCTGGCAGATATCCATCAGTTGGCCCAGCTCCGCATAGTCGCCGTCTACGAGCGCCTTTGCACCCGCAACGCTCAATGCATCGACCTGGTCGAAAATGGCTGTGTACGCCTCCGGCTGAGCTTCATACCGCGCGCGAACGCCCGCAACCTGTTCGCGGGTAGAGCCGGGCTGATGACCGCACGCGATCACGATCGGCGGGCGCTGCTCCAGCTCGAGCTCCTCGACATGGAAAGACTCGTCCCTGCAGAACAGCATCGGCCGGGCGAACGTCGCCAGCGTGTTATCGACGCCCGATGGGTTGCCGTGCGCGAGCTTTTCGCAGTCGAATGCAATCTCGTTGACGCGATCGTCGCCGAGCGACAGGCCGAGCAAGCGATCGAATGCACGCACGATGGCGACCGCGAACGCCGCGGACGAACCGAGGCCCATCGCGCGCGGCAGCGCGGACCGGACGCGGATCATGAACCCTTGCCGGGTGATGCCGAGGTTCTCGAGGATCCGGTGCACGGCCGCGTCGATGCCGTCCGCATCCTGCAGAATCTCGCGCGACAGGCGCCAGTCGGGGACCTCGAGCGCGAGGCTCGCGGCTTCCTGCACGGTTGCGGTGACGGCACCCTCGATCGGCAGAGCGAGCGCGTGCCTGCCGTAAACGGCCGCGTGCTCGCCCAGCAGGATCACCTTGCCCGCGGCCGTGCCCATCGGTTCATCCTGCTGCGGCCGTTCCGCCTGCAGCTGCGCCGCGACGTGCCGTGCGCGCGTCTCGCTGATATCTCCGCTCGCGACGAGTTGCTCGACGGCCTCGTCGAAAAGGTCTGCGGCAACGCCGCTTGCGGCCACCAGGCTGCGCGCGTGCAGGCGCATGTGGCCTCTCTGTATGCCGCTGGTAGCCAGCGCGCGCAGTGCCGCGAAATTCTGCGCGAGCCCGACCGCCGCCATCAGCTGCGCCAGCTCCGCAGCCGATTGGACGCCCGCTATCCGCAGCCCGAGGGCGGCCGCCGGATTCGCGGCGAGCGTACCGCCGACGATACCGACTTTGAGAGGAATCCGGATCTCTCCGACGAGTTCACCGTCGCTGCCGACGCCCCAGCGTGAGAGCGGCCGGTACTGACCATCGATGCCCGCGTAAGCGTGTGCACCCGCTTCGATCGCACGCCAGTCGTTGCCCGTGGCAATCGCGACGGCGTCGATGCCGTTCATGATGCCCTTGTTGTGCGTGGCGGCACGGTACGGATCCGCGACGGCGATGTCGCTCGTCATGACGATGGCATCCCGGACGACCTCTCCATCGAGTTCGTCAACGGCCAGCTGCTCGATCCGGTAGCTGACGCGCGCGGTTGCCAGAGAGCGGTCGGCGAGATTCGAAAGGATGCGCATTGCGACCGAGCCGCCAACGATTTCGGCCACGCGCGGTGCGACGGTCTCACAGATCGTGTTGACCAGGTTCGCGCCCATCGCATCCCGGGTGTCGACGAGCAGGTGCACCACGAGCACGGTATCGCCGCCCGGCAGTAAAAGCCTGCGTACCTCGATATCGCGAACACCTCCGCCTCTCTCCGCGAGACGCGGATGAACGGCGTTTGCGGCCGAAAGCAATTCGTCCGCGGCGGCCTCGACACGCGCCGCCGCAGATTCGGGGTCGGCAATATTGGTGACGTGGATCTGTCCGGCCAGCAGTGACTCGTCGCAGCTGGCCTCGAAGCCACCGTTGCGGCTGGCCAGTGCTGCGGCAAAACTCAGGCCCGCGACGATCGACGGCTCCTCGACGACCATGGGTACGAGGCGGCCGGCGCCATTGACAATGAAGTTGGGCGAAATTGCGAAGGGCAGGCCGAACACGCCGATGACGTTTTCGATAATCCTGTCCGCGGCCGCGGGCAGCAGCACATGGCGGCCTTCGCGCAGCGTGGAGGCATCGTCGGCAGACAACAGACCGCGCTTTTCGAGCCGCTCGATGCGCTGGCGGATGTCCAGCCGGTAGAACCCGGATATCAGGGAGTCGTTCACTTCTCGTCTTTGTCGTGCAGCATTGCACCGAGAGGATCGATGCTCAACGCGAGCCGCGTAAAGCCGGAGCGCGCCGCTGTTTTCCCGAATGATGCCAGCGATGCCCTGCTCGTCGCCAGCGCGACGCCGATATCGCCGCCGCCCGCCCCGCAGGGCTTGTACACCATGCCTTCGCCGGCCGCCCGTTCGGCAAGCGCTTTATGGCCCGCATCGAATATGCCCAGCCCGTGGGCCGCGTCAAAGCTCAACAACGCCTCCGTGTATTCACGCAGGCCCGCGACGACCGCGGAGCCCTGCCCGCGCTCGAAATCGGCCGCAACCGATGTCGATGCTTCGCTCAGCTTGCGCCGCGATGGGCTGCCGGCCAGGTCGCCGAACCGCGCGAGCCTGCCCCGCGTCTCGGCAGCGACACCGCTCCACAGCACGCTGAAGAAAAGCCCTTCGGGCCACGCCACGCGCTTCGACTGCTGCTCCGGCATGCGATATTCGACGATCCCGCCGGCAAGGCTGCAGGCAATGTCGACGCCGCTGCCCGAGCCGCCCTGAAACCGCCGGTGGGCCGCATGCGCCACCTCGGTGGCGTTCTCGCCGCCCAGTGAATTGAGTGCGGTCGCCAGCGCGGCGGTCAGCGCGGCACTCGACCCGAGGCCTGTTTTCCTGCCGCTGCCAGGGTCGCGGAATGCCGCGGTATCGAGCGAAATTGCCAGCGGATCTCTGGCCGCCGCGGGCCGGGACGTGTTCCAGACCACTTCGAACAGTTCGAAATCGCCGCCGCCGTCCAGCCACGTCAGGTCACTCGAATCCGTGCTGAAGCGGCCGGTCGTTGCAGTGAATCCGGGCGCCCTCACGACATGGTGGTCGCCGTCGTGTGCTTCGATCGTTACGACAGCGCGGCGATCAACGGCAACGCAGATCGCCGGGGCACCGTCCAGTACCGCGTATTCCCCCGACAAGACGAACTTGCCCGGTGCGCTCGCCGCAATCCTCATCAATCCGTTTTCACCAGTGCCGCGCCCGAGCCGATGCCACTGGCCAGCACGGCCTCGACGCCATCGGTATTCGACAGGGCATCGACGACCCGCGGCTCGTCAGCGGGCAGGCATATCACCTTGACCTGTGGGCCGGCGTCAATCGTGAAGAACGCAGCAACGCCTTCCGCCTGGAGCGCGCGCACACTCTCGAGGCACTCGAGCGTCGCGGCGCTCCAGTAGACGACGGGAGGGCGCGACGCCCACATGACCGAATGCATCTTCAGGCAGTTGTGCTCCGCGATGCTGGCGAGTTTGCCGAAGTCCCGGACGGTGATGGCGTCCCGCGCCGTGGAAAGATCCATGTCCTGCTCTTCGATCCAGCGCGAATAGAACGGCGAGGTCCTGCGGCTGATCTCCATGGCCTCGCCGGAGCTGACCGGCTTCGGCGCCTGCGACGTGACCGCCGCAACGATGCAGAGCGGCCACGCCGCGCCGTCGAGAATCGTGTTTACGGCTATACCGTCACCGTCGTTGCGGAGCTCGACGAAACCGCCGTACAGCGAACGCGCAGCGGACCCGGACGCCCGGCCCGCAAGCCCGGCCAGCTCGTCGGCACTGCACGTCCTGCCGCCCGCGGCACATGCGGCCACGACCAGGGCCGCGAACGAAGAGGCGGACGACGCAAGACCCGCCGCTATCGGAAAATTGCTCTCGCTGGTCACGCGTGCCCGCAAGCGGTCTGCACCGAGCGCGGTGTCGAGACAACGCGTAACTCGCGGCAACATCGACTGTGCGCTGCGCCCGTTGACGTATAGCTCGTCACGATCGAGTGCGGCATCGAGATCGACCTCCATCGTCGTGTACAGCTCGTCGAGCGTGAGTGAAATCGAGCCCACGGCCGGAAGATTGCGTTCGCTGTCGCGCTTACCCCAGTACTTGATGAGCGCGATATTGGGTTGGGCTCTCGCTTTTGCCCTCATGATGCGGGATTCCGGCGTGGTCGAAGCGGAAGGGATGCGAATTATAGCCCAGACGGGGCAGCACTCCGCGATCTGAAAACGTGTACGCTACAGGGCCGATTGATGGCAACGAGTCCCGGTGGCGAATAACTTCGAACAACGCATCCCCCATTACACCCGTCGCGTCGAGGCAAAGCTCGACAACGTACTGCCGGACAGCGGGGTCCAGCCGAGCCGGCTGCACGAAGCGATGCGCTACGCGATCTTCAATGGCGGCAAACGCGTGCGTCCATTACTCGTCTACGCCGCCGGGGAGTGCCTGGGTGTTCCGGAGTCGCTGCTCGATTCACCAGCCGCAGCGATCGAACTGATCCATGCATTCTCGCTCGTGCACGATGACCTCCCCGCGATGGACGACGACGACCTGCGCCGCGGCATGCCGACGCTGCATCGCAAGTTCGACGAGGCGACCGCGATACTCGCCGCTGACGCCATGCAGCCACTCGCCTTCGCCGTGCTCGCCGATATCGACGGCGTCGCCGGCAATATACGCGCGACGCTGGTAAAGCTGGTCGCGGACGCCTGCGGCTCCACCGGCATGACCGGCGGTCAATCCATGGATCTCAGCGCGGAAGGCCGGTCGCTGGACGCGGCAGAACTCGAGCTCATGTTTGCGCTCAAGACCGGCGCACTGATACATGCCTCGGTCATGTCGGCCTGCGTGCTCGCAGAGCGTGTGCCGCCTCAGCACGCTGCGGCACTCGACGGGTTCGGGCGCACGATCGGCCTCGCGTTCCAGATTCGTGACGACCTGCTGGACGTGGAAGGCAAGACCGAGGATATCGGCAAGCCGGCGGGCTCCGACGAGCGCATGAACAAGGCGACCTATCCAGCCCTGTTCGGCATCGAGGCCTCCCGGCGCCGCTGCGACGAATTGCTCGCGAAGGGCCTCGGCTGCCTGGAGGCGCTGCCTGACGCCGCGGCCCTGAGCTGGCTGGCCCGGTTTATCGTGGACAGGGGCAAGTGAAGCGATGGCAGCACGGGTCATCCTGCACGTGGACATGGACGCCTTCTATGCGTCCGTGGAACAGCGTGACAATCCCGAGCTGCGCGGCAAACCGGTCGTCGTTGGCGGCGCCAGCCGCGGTGTCGTTGCGGCGGCGAGCTACGAGTCGCGGGACTTCGGCATCCGCTCCGCGATGCCGATGACGGAGGCGCGCAGGCGTTGCCCGGAGCTGGTTCGCGTTGCGCCGCGCATGGCCCATTACCAGGCCGTATCTCGAGAGATCTTCGGCGTCTTCAAGGAATTTACGCCGCTCGTCGAGGGTTTGTCGCTCGACGAGGCGTTCCTCGACGTGACGTCGAGCCGCCGTCTTTTTGGCAACGGTCACAGCATTGCCGTGGCAATCAAGGACAGGGTCCGCGAACGCACCGGACTGACAGCCTCGGTCGGCGTGGCAACCAACAAGCTGGTCGCCAAGATCGCCTCGGATCTCGACAAACCGGACGGACTCGTCGTCGTTGCCGCAGACCGGGTGCACGAAGTGCTCGACCCGCTGCCGGTGTCGGTCATTCCGGGTATCGGCAAGCGGACCCTCGCGCGCCTGCACGCGATCGGCGTGCACACGATTGCCGAGTTGCGCAGCGCGTCGGACCGCGACCTCGAACCTGTGTTCGGGCGTTTTACGCAGAAGACACGTGACCGTGCCGCCGGGATCGACGAACGTCCGGTCGTCGCATCACGCGCGGAGAAGTCGATCAGCAACGAACAGACCTACGATATCGACCTTTGCGACAGACGGGACCTGCAGCAGCAGCTTCTGCGGCTGACGGAGCGTACGGCGAGCCGCCTGCGCAAGGCGGCGCTGTGCGCGGGCACGGTCCAGGTCAAGATTCGGCAGTCCGATTTCAGGACTTTCACCCGTCAGAAGCGACTCAGGCCGCCGGGAAACGGCACCGACCAGATCTACGCCCTGGCCCGTGAACTGCTGGACGCCTGGCTGAACGGTAACCCGGATGCGCGAATCCGCTTGCTTGGCGTAGGCTGCAGCTCACTGGCGCCGGCCGCACAGCCGGACCTGTTCGGAGACGGCGATACGAGCACGGCTGCAGAATTCGATCGAACGATAGACGAGATTCGCGATCGCTTCGGCAGCGACTCGTTGACTCGCGCCAGGACCTTGGATCGACCGTGAATAAGGTAGAATCGATCGTAGTTCTGCACGGTCGGCGGACCTAGTCATGTACACGAGTTTCTTCGGACTCAATGAAAAACCTTTCGCGATAACGCCCGATCCGCGTTACCTCTTCATGAGCGAGCGCCACGGCGAAGCCCTGGCGCACCTCGTCTACGGCGTGACCGAGAGCGGCGGATTCATGCAGCTGACCGGCGAAGTCGGAACCGGCAAGACCACGCTCGTACGTACGCTGCTGCAAAACAAGCTACCGAACAACGCCGATGTCGCCGTCGTCTTGAATCCGCGCCTTTCGGTCATCGAATTTCTCGAGACCATCTGCGAGGAACTCGGAATTCTCGCCCCCGAAATTCGCGGCAGCGTCAAGGCACTGGTCGATGCACTCAACCACCAGCTGCTCAGGGCGCATGCCGAGGGCCGACGCGTCATACTCGTCGTCGATGAAGCGCAGAACCTGTCTCGTGATGTGCTTGAGCAGGTGCGGCTGCTGACCAACCTCGAGACGGCAAAGCAGAAGCTGCTGCAGATCATCCTCATCGGTCAGCCCGAACTCCGCGATCTTCTGGCGCGGGAAGATCTGCGCCAGCTGGCGCAGCGCATCACGGGCCGCTACCACCTCGAACCCCTGTCTCGCGACGAAACCGCGCAGTACATCGAGCACCGCCTGCGCGTGGCCGGCGCACTCGGCGAAGTCTTCGACGGCCCCGCGAAGCGCGAAGTTTACCGGCTGACCAAGGGCGTACCGCGGCTGATCAATGTCGTCTGCGACCGCGCCCTGCTGGGCGCGTACAGCAAGGAGACGCGGCGCGTCAACCGGCGGCTGGTCCGACGCGCAGCCGCGGAGATAGAAGGCATGCCTTACGCGGCGCCGCTGTTGCGCTGGGCAATCCCCGTCATCGGCGGCGTCGCCATCGCGGTGATTGCTGCCAGCGTGTGGCCGTTACTCGGACAGCGCGACGAGCCGGCGCACGCGGAAAAGGCGATCACCGCCGCCGGGACAGGTATTGCGGTGCCAGCCAGCGAGGGGACACAGATTGCGGCGGTGTCCGAAACGGCGCCCGAACCCGAGCCACGGCCGGAACCCGAAGCGAAAGCGGAGTCGGAGGCCGATTCCGAGGCGGTGCCCGAGGCGACCCTTGACCAGCAGTTGCTGCTCTCCGGCGAACTGACCCGGCTCGCGCCGGCCTTCGAGGTATTGTTCTCGCTCTGGGATCTCGAGTTCGACGAACCGATCACGAACGGCTGCGACCTGGCGCAAAGCGCCGGTTACGCGTGCCTGATGCAGCGGGGTTCATGGAGCAGCCTGCGGCAACTGGACCGGCCGGCGATCCTGACGCTCACCGACAGCCGCGGCAAGGAACACCATATCGTGCTCGAGGCCCTGCAGGGCAGCACGGCGCAGCTCTCGATCGCCGGCGTCAGCGTTACGCATCCGTTCCTGGATGTGACGGACCTGTGGTTCGGCGATTACATCCTGCTGTGGCGGCCGCCGAACGGTGACCCGCTGGCCCTCGGCCGCGGTTCGCGCGGCGACAACGTAGTCTGGCTGCGCGAGAGCCTGGCGGCCATCGACGACCGCTACCGGGCCGAACCACTCGACTCGAGCATCTATGACGAAGAACTCGAGCAACGCGTGATCGACTTTCAGCGCGACCATCGACTCGACGTGGACGGACTCGCGGGACAGCAGACACAGATCATCATCAACTCGCTGCTCGGGTCGGAAGGCACGCCCCGGCTGACGACATCGAGGCTTGCCAGGGAATGACCAATGTCGTTCATACTTGACGCACTGAAGAAATCCGAAACCGAGCGGCAGCAGCAAGGTCCCTCGGATTTTGCGAACGTCCCGTCGAGCAGCGAGCCGCGGGGCGCGCCTCGCTGGCTCTGGGCACTCGGTCTGTTGCTGGCAGTGAACCTCGTCGTATTGCTGGGGGTCCTGTTGCAGAACGACACGTCGGAAATCGTCCCGGCACAGGCTTCGAACTCGCAACAAGCACCGGCAGCGGGCCAATCGTTCTCCGAGAGAATCCGCGAGGTGCAGGAACGGGAATCGGCCAGCAGGCCGCGCGCCGCGGCCACGCCCGAGGCCGCCACGGAGCCCGTAGTCGAGAAGCCCGCACCCGAACCCGTGGTCGAGGAACCGGCGACCCCACAGCCACGATCGCAGCCGGAATTCACACTTGCAGCACTGCCGACGGCCGACGAACTGCGCGCGAACGGCCAGCTGCAGATGGCCAGCCTGCACCTCGATATCCACGTCTACAGCGATACGCCGGCCGACCGATTCGTCTTCATCAACATGGTCAGGCACCGGGAGAAATCGCGCCTTGCCGAGGGGCCGGTCGTGCAGGAAATCACGCCGGAGGGCGTCATCCTGGACTACCAGGGAACCCGCTTCCTGCTGCCGCGTGAGTAGTTCGGGCTGCACGGTTTGAACGTTCCCGCATCGACACAACTGGACGGCGACGTCTTTGCCAACGCGCTGATCTCGGGCATTCATCGCGTTATCGACGACCAGGAATTGCTCAACCAGATCAATGTATTTCCGGTGCCGGACGGCGATACGGGAACCAACCTCAGTCTTTCGCTGGGCGCCGCCCTGCCGGTCCTTCAGCAGAACGACGAAAAGCACCTGGGGACCCTGCTGGCAGCGGTCGCCGACGCATTGCTGGACGGTGCCCGCGGTAATTCGGGCGCGATCATGGCGCAGTTCTTTCAGGGCATGAGCGACTCGGCCGGCGAGCTGAGCCGTTTCACGCCATACACCTTCGCAAAAGCGGTCTCCATGGGCAGCGACTACGCGCACGATGCAATGTCGAAGCCACGCGAAGGCACCATACTGACGGTAATCGCCGTATTCGCGACCAGTATCGCCAACGACGCCACGCACAATGCGGACGGCGGCTTCGCCGCGCTGGTCGGAAAGGCGCTCGAGAAATCGAGACAAGCGCTCGCAGAAACCCAGGAGCAGCTCGATGTGCTGCGCAAGGCCGGCGTCGTCGATGCGGGCGCCAAGGGCTTTGTCGACCTCGTTGACGGCATGGCGGAATACCTCCACACGGGAAACATCGTCGACAAACCCGACCTGTCGTTGCTCAGCATCGAGACGCCCCTGGTTACGGCCGGCAGCTCGCTCGAATCCGGCTATCGATTCTGCACGGAGTGCATCGTGACCGGCGTCGATATCGACCGGCGCAAGCTGCGCGAGGCACTCGCTGATCTCGGTGACTCGCTCGTGCTTGCCGGTACCAAGCGCAAAGCCAGGATACATATTCACGTCGACGAGCCCGACCGTGTATTCGAGCTCGCCCGCAGGTACGGACATGTCAGTGCAGAGAAAGCCGATGACATGCACCGGCAGCAAACCAGCAGCCACGATGCCGGCAGACGCTTCGCGGTAATCACGGATTCCGCCGCCGACATACCCGACGAAGACATGGAGCGGCTGGATATCCACATGGTTCCCTGCCGCATTCAATTCGGTGATCGCGGCTACCTCGACAAGGTCAGCATCACGGCCGGCGAGTTCTTCACGGAACTCGCGGCGAGCCCCGACCACCCGACGACGTCACAGCCGGCGCCCGGCGACTTCAGGCGCCAGTATCAATTCCTGGCGAGTCACTTCGCCGACGTTTTGTCGATCAATCTCACCGGAAAGGTAAGCGGCACGCTGGAAGCGGCACGCTCCGCCGCCGAGCGCGTCAATGCCCATGGCCAGATCCACGTCATCAACTCGCGCAATGCATCGCTTGGCCAGGGACTCCTGGTCGTTGCCGCTGCGGAGTATGCAAAAGCCGGGCTGAACGTAGAAGATGCGATCGCTGCCGTGAACAGGCTGATACCGGATACCCGGACCTACGGCCTGCTGAAAGACCTGCGCTTCGCGGTGCGTGGCGGCCGGGTTCCGCGCTGGGTAAAGACCATCGCCGACCTGCTGCGTGCCACGGCAATTATCCGCACCGTGCCCGACGGCCGCGTTGCCTCGGGCACGTTTCTGTTCGGCCGCAAAAACCGGGTAAAGCGATTTGCTCGGTACGTTGCGAAGCGAACGCCCGCCGCGGCTTCGCTCGACGTCGCCATCGGCCACGCGGTTTGCCATGAAGACGCGGTCGAACTCGAACGCGAGTTGCGCGGTCATTTCGACAATATCCACCGCACCACGATCACGGATATCGGTGCGGCGCTCGGCGCACACGGCGGGCCGGGCACCCTGATCGTGGCCACCCAACCTTACGCTCGCCCGGACCGTCCCTAGCCTTCCAGCACCTCGCCGTCCGGGTCGATCAGTTCGTCGCCCTCATTGCGCGCATTGTTGACGCGCCGGTCTACGGGCCATGCCCGCAGGCGGGGGCAATCCCTGGCAGCCGACGCGATTGGTTCGTCGTCGCCGGCGAGCCAGCGTTCGGCGCGGTCCGCATCGAGTATCACGGGCATGCGGTGATGCAGGGGTGCGAGAAAATCGTTCGCCTGCGTGGTGATGAGTGTCGCCGTTTCGAGCGACTCACCCGTATCCTTGCTGTGCCAGCGTTCCCAGAGCCCGGCGAACGCAAACGGCTCCTCGCTTGCCAGCGAGATGTACCACGGAATCTTCACCGAACCCTCGCGGTGCCATTCGTAGAAGCCGTCGGCGAGCACGAGACAACGCCGGCGGCGGTAGGCTGCCCGAAAGGCGGGTTTCTCGGCGACCGTCTCGGCACGCGCGTTGATCATGCGGTTACCGATCGCGGGATCCTTCGCCCAGAACGGCACGAGCCCCCACCTTAATGCGACGAGTTCCCTGCGATCGGTCTCGTCCTCGCGATCACGTACCGCCGCGATGTCCTGCGTCGGCGCAATGTTGTAACGAGGGCCGACATCGAGCGAACCGGCCGCGCCGAACAACGCAGCGGTTGCCTCGGCCGGGGAAAAGAACGCGAAACGGCCGCACATGGTTACTCGCGGATCCCGATGCCGTGATTCATCAGGTACAGGCATGCGGAGAACAGCAGCGCCACGAACCCGATGAGGATGACGTAGGCGTTAACGATGCTGATGTCCGAGGTTCCGAGGATGCCATAACGAAAGGCGTTCACCATGTAGAGAATCGGGTTCGCCTTGGACACCGTCTGCCAGAACTCGGGCAGCAGCGAAATCGAATAGAAAACCCCACCCAGGTAAGTCAGGGGCGTAAGAACGAATGTCGGTACGATGGAGATATCGTCGAACTTCTTCGCGAAAATGGCATTGATGAAACCCGCGAGCGCGAACACTGTCGACGACAGCAGCACGATCGAAATCGTCATGAGCGGATGCTGAACCTGCAGTCGCGTAAAGAACAGCGCGACTACCGTAACCAGTGCGCCGACCATCAGGCCGCGCAATACGCCACCCGCAATGTGCCCGATGATGATCGCCGAATTCGACATGGGTGACACGAGCATTTCCTCGAGGTGGCGTCCGAACTTGGCGCCGAAAAACGACGAGACGACGTTGCCGTAGGAGTTCGTGATCACCGACATCATGATCAGCCCCGGCGCGATGTACTGCATGTAATCGAAACCGTCCATCGTGCCGATGCGCCGCCCGATCAGGTTGCCGAAGATAATGAAGTACAGCGTCATCGTGATCGCGGGCGGCACGATGGTCTGCACCCAGATGCGCATGATCCGGATCATCTCCTTGCGGATCAGCGTCTTGACTGCGATTGCATTGAGGGCGAGGTTCATGCTTCCGGAACCTCCCGGCCGTCGCGCTGCTTGCTTTCGACAAGCCGCATGAACAACTCTTCGAGGCGATTCGCCTTGTTGCGGAGACTGACGACCCGGATGCCGCGGACGTCGAGTTCATTGAACAGGTCATTGAGCGTCTTCGAGGCCCCGAGTTCAACCTCGAGCTCACTGCCCTCCAGGAGTGCCGTGCGAAAGCCGTCGAGCTCGGGCGCCTGCACCAGCTCCTCGGCGAGACTGAGCACGAATACTTCGCGCTGCAGCTTGCGGAGCACGCGGCCCATCGGTGCGTCCTCGATGATCTCGCCCTCGTCGATGATCGCGACATGACGGCAAAGAGACTCGGCCTCTTCGAGATAATGTGTCGTCAGAATAATGGTCGTACCAGCTGCGTTGATTTCCCGCAGGAATTCCCACATGGAACGGCGGATTTCGATATCGACGCCGGCCGTGGGCTCGTCGAGTATCAGCAGCCTGGGTTCGTGAACGAGGGCTCGGGCAATCATGAGCCGCCGCTTCATGCCGCCCGACAGGCTTCGCGAAACGTCGTTGCGGCGGTCCCACAGCCGCAGGGCTCGCAGGTACTTTTCCGCGCGCTCGTGGGCGAGACGGCTGTTCAGCCCGTAATAGCCCGCCTGGGTCAGCACGATGTTGCCGACCTTCTCCCACTGGTTAATATTGAGTTCCTGCGGCACCAGCCCGATGCATCGCTTGGCCGCTTCGAGTTCGCGCTCGATACTGTGACCGAAGACCTCCACATCGCCCGCGGTCTTGTTGACCAGCGACGAGATGATCCCGATGGCCGTCGTCTTGCCGGCGCCGTTCGGCCCGAGGAGTGCATAGAAATCTCCGACGGCGACGTTGAAATTGATGCCCTTCAGCGCCTCCTTGCCGTTGGCGTAGGTCTTTCGCAGGTTTCTTATAGAGAGGGCATTCATCAGGCGGCGTATTGTAACCATGCCGTCGCCGCATCGACACAGCCAGGCCCGGCCTCGTCACCTGCTGCGCTTTCCCGACGTCCGAATTCGCGCGGGCGGCGTTTTGCAGGCAGCCGCGGCGAGCGCGCGGTAAGGCCGCGCCGGGGCATTGGTCAGCACCGTGTGCAGGGCGGCCACGCGAGCCGCGATGCGCAGGTGCCGCCGTTTGCTGACGCCCGCGGTGAGCAGTTTGTCCCAGAAACCGGCTTTGCCGGCCATCCTCGGGGCAAGCAGCGTCTGGTCCTCCAGCGCCCGTGTGAACAGATCCATGAGCGTGCACGTGGCGAGTTGCTCGCACCAGGTCAGGCTGGCGCCACTCACCAGCCGCGCGGCATAGGGGTTGCGTTGCGCCAGCTGCCAGAGAAACCCCAGTCCCGCGGCCGTCAGCCGCGAGGCCGCCTCGTCACGTATTTGCATGCACTGCAGCAGATCGCGCGTGTGCTGCTCCAGGAACAACGATTGCCACCGGGCCTCATCGTCCTCCGCCAGCGACATCAGCAGGAACGGCGTGCGGGCAAGACGTTCGCGTTGCTCCAGGCTCAGGTCAGCAAGCCGTGCGCAATTCTCGGGCGACATGGCGCTATCCCGGGCGTTCCCGAGCGACCACGTTCGTTGCCAGGCGATAAACGCAGTGTTCAATACGAAGACATTGGCGAGGTCTGCTCGATCCGGGCCGTGGTAAGGCATGGCAACGCTCCTGTTGGCGAATCTCGGCGGATTCAGTATTTACGAGATGTTTTCTTTCTGGACCAATTATGGATCATAATGGGCGTGTTACAAATTTATATGGGTATTTTTGATCACAAAAGGAAGAATATGCGCCTGACAGACGACCGCTATGCAAATGAGAGGAGCCAGTTCGAGCTGGCGTTGCGCATGATTCGGCATGAAGCCCGCACCCGCACGATCCGCGAGTGCACCGGGCTCTCGGACGACCGCATACGCAAACTCTACGGCACCTATTTTCGCAATTCCGGGATTACGGAGGTCCGCCGCCGCCGCGGCAAATCGCCACGACAGATAACCCGCTTCGTCAAGAATGCAGACCACCAGCTGCAGTCGACCACGCTCGTGGCGCTCTACAACGCGGGGCTCTTGCTGCGTATCGATGACCGTAACCTCGTGCACCCGTGCTGGCCGCGGCCCGACGTCGAATTCGGGCACCGCCTGTGCCGGGCCTTCGAAACCTACCTGCTGCTGCACGAACGGCCGCTCCTGAGCTTCGAATGGGCGTGGTCGCTACTGCACAGTATTTGCGGCAGAGAGGAGCTCTACCTCGCCGTGTGCGCCCGATGCGACGGGCGCTACGTGCAGGATGCCTACGCGCTCGACCTCAAGACCTGCCCATGCTGCGAGATCGAGGCGGAACGTCGCAGGCGCCCCGGCATCAAGAGCTTCGGTGGCGACTGATAAGCCCCGCGGCATTCGGTTAAACTGCAGCACACGTTCGCGAGCCCCGGGAGTTCGGTTGCAGGATCAGAATATTTTTGCGGGCGCGTTCGTCGACCGAAGCGGCGAACGGCGCAAGGATCCTGAATGGCTTGCGCGGGCGGCGACCAGCGGCGAATGCCGCTTCGTGCCCGTCTGGGGGGACAGGTGCCTGGCAGGCGGCGACCCGCCGCACACCATCCTGATGTCGCGCCGCCAGGTCGAATCCTTCATCGATGACGAGCACCTGATCTTCCTCGGCCTGTACCAGGACCGGCCGGCATTCGCGTTCTCGATCGACAGGAGTCGGCCAGCCCCCTTCGCGGAACTCGGCGAGTTCCACGACCTGCGGCTCCTGGGCACCATTCTGCCCCCGGACGAGGCCAACCTGGTCGCTCACGCGCGAGCGCTCGTGCTGTGGCATGCATCGCAGCTCTTCTGCGGCGTATGTGGCACCGCGGCGCGACCGGAAGCCGGCGGTAACGCCCGCGTTTGCATGAACCCCGACTGTTGCCGGGTCATCTTCCCGCGGGTCGATCCCGCCATCATCGTGCAGGTATCGGACGGGGACCGCTGCCTTCTCGGACGCCAGGCCAGCTGGCCGCAGGGACTTTACTCGACCATCGCAGGATTCGCCGAGCCGGGCGAGAGCCTCGAAGACGCGGTTCGGCGTGAGGTCTACGAGGAGACGAACGTCCACGTCGGCGAGGTTCGCTATCACAGTTCCCAGCCGTGGCCGTTCCCGTCATCGCTGATGATCGGGTTCCAGGCGCAGGCCATCTCCTCCGAAATACGTCTGAATGACGCAGAACTCGAGGATGCGCAGTGGTTCACTCGCAGGGACCTGCGCTCCGGTCATCCGAAGCTGCCATCCACCGTCTCGATCGCGCGCCGTCTCGTGGATCACTGGATCGACCTCGGCGACTGAGCGGCGCGCCTGGCCGGCGGCGTTGTTATGCTTCGGGTATGTGCCTCCTCGTCCTCGCCGTGCGAACGCATCCCCGGCTGCCCCTGATCGTTGCGGGCAATCGCGACGAGTTTCACACGCGCCCGACGCAGGCTGCCCACTGGTGGCCGGACAGGCGCAACATCGTGGGCGGCCGCGACCTGCAGGCCGGGGGCACCTGGCTCGCCGTGCACCGCAACGGTCGGTTCGCCGCCGTCACGAATTACCGCGATGCCCGCAGGGAGAATGCGGGGCTGCGCTCGCGCGGCGGGTTGGTCACCGGTTTTCTCGACGCGGATGCGGGCGCCATCGACTACCTGGAATCGATCGAGAGCAGCGCGTATGCCGGTTTCAACCTGGTGGTGTCGGACGGCCGGTCCGCCGGCTATCTGTCGAATCGCGGCGCCGGCCTGCGTGAATTGCCGCCGGGCATCTACGGGCTCAGTAACGCTACGCTCGACGATCCCTGGACCAAGGTGACGCGAACGAAGGCCAGGCTGGCCGACCTTATCGACGCGGACGACGTCAACGAGACGACACTCATGCGCATACTCGGCGACCGGGGCAAAGCATCGACTGACGAGGTAGAGACCAACGGGCTCTCGTTCGCGATGGCGCACACGCTAACCGCTCCGTTCATCGTCCACCCGGAATACGGCACGCGCTGTTCAACCGTTATGACGGTCGACGACGGCGGCAGCGTGCGTTTCCTGGAGCGTCGCTTCAATCCCGACGGCCGCGTGAGCGGCGAATCGAAATACGCTTTCGAATCAGGACAGGATACCGAGTAGCCAGGTTCGGATGTCGTCGATCTCCTGCGGGCACACGGCGTGTGCCATCGGGTAGTCGTGCCAGTCGACGTGGAAGCCGGCATCAACGAGCGCGTCTGCCGCAGAACGCCCGTACTGCATCGGTATCATCGGGTCGAAGCGACCGTGCGCCATGAAAACGGGTGTGGTCGTGATCAGCCCGTCGCCCTGCAGCGCGTCCGGCAAGGGAAGCCAGGTCGACAGCGCCATAAGCCCGGCCAGCTTCCCGCCGGACCGCAGCACCGTGTTGATCGCGATCGCCCCACCCTGCGAGAAGCCCGCGAGTACGATACGGCCGGGGTCGATGCCGCGCTGCTCCTCGCGAGCGATGAGCGCCTCGAGCATGTTGCTGCTCTCGTTGATTCCGGCGGCGTCGACCGGCCCGTTGCGGTCGAGCGAGATAATGTCGTACCAGGCGCGCATCGCCATGCCGCCGTTCAGCGTCACGGGCCTTACCGGCGCATGCGGAAATACGAACCGCAGCGGCAGCGCATCAGGCAGCCGCAGCTCGGGGACGATGGGTTCGAAATCGTGGCCGTCGGCGCCGAGGCCGTGCAGCCAGATGACACTTGCGGATGGCTCGGAACCGGTCTCGATTTCGACGGTTTGCGGATCGGACATGGATACTCCAGGGGCTGTGTCTTGGCACGGGATAGTCGGAGGCGCGCAGTTTAGCCGGAACCCGGCAATAAATCCTTGACGATATATGCGCATGATGTTATTTCTATGCGCATATTTATGCGATATTGATCATGCCGAACGCCAACAACGACCAGGGCGAGCGCCGCAGCGCCATTCGCGAACTGCTGGGCCGGGGACCGATCCCGACCCAGCAGTTGCTCGTGGGGGAACTCGCCCGGCGCGGATTCGCGGCAACGCAGTCCAGCGTGAGCCGGGACCTGCGGGAGATCGGCGCAGTCAAGACCGCGCGGGGCTACGAACTCGAAGCCGGGGAGCTGGCCGACAAGCCGGAGCTGAACGCGATCGGCGAATTCGTTCGCGCGATTCTGCCCGCCGGCCCGCATTTGCTCGTGCTGCGTACCGCCGTCGGTGCGGCACAGCGCGTCGCCCTCGCGCTCGATCGCGCCGGCTGGCCCGAAATCGTGGGCAACATCGGCGGCGACGATACCGTATTCGTGGCCACCGACTCCGCCAACCATCAGAAGATCCTGGCCGCCAGGCTCGAACGCATCGTTGCGCGCTGATGCGCGCCACCCCGGGAGCATATTCGTGAGCAAAGTTGAGACACCGATCATTCTTGCGTTTTCGGGCGGCCTGGATACGTCGTTTTGCGTGCCGTGGCTGAAGGAGACCTACGGCCGCGAGGTCGTTACGGCGACGGTCGATACGGGCGGCATCGATGCCGACGCTGCGAAAGCACTCGAAGAGCGCGCCTACGCGCTCGGTGCCGTGGAGCACGTGCTCATCGACGCCCGGCAGGATTTCTTCGACACGGTCATTCGCTACCTGATCGCGGGCAACGTGCTGCGGGGCAACGCCTACCCGCTGTGCGTCGGCGCGGAGCGCGGGCTGCAGGCGTCGCGGCTCGCAGCGATCGCCAATGAACGCGGGGCGACGACCGTCGCTCACGGCTGCACGGCGGCCGGCAACGACCAGGTTCGTTTCGAAGTCGCTCTACGAACACTGAGTCCCGGTCTCGAAGTGCTGGCACCCGTGCGTGACAACAGCTGGGTGCGGGACGAGCAGCTCGCCTATCTCGAGAAACACGGATTGCCGCTGCCGGCGCAGGGTTCCGCCTATTCGATCAACCGCGGCTTATGGGGAATCACGATCGGCGGGCGGGAGACCCTCACTTCGCAGAACTCGATACCCGAAGACGCCTGGGTGCTGTCCGCACAGGCCTTCAGCGCGCCACTGGAATCCAGCCGACACACGCTGGAGTTCGAGAGCGGCATCCCGGTAAGGCTCGACGGCGAAACGCTCTCACCTGTCGCGTTGATCGAGGCGCTGGAGAAACTGGCGGGCCGCTACGGCATTGGCCGCGGCATTCACCTGGGTGATACCGTGCTCGGCACCAAGGGCCGGGTCGCTTTCGAGGCGCCCGCCGCCATCACCCTGATTAGCGCACACCGCGAACTGGAAAAGCTCGTGCTCAGCGCACAGCAAGCGCGCATCAAGGACAGCCTCGCCGCTGTTTACGGTGACCTCGTGCACGAAGGCAAGCAACTCGACCTCGTATGCGCCGACATCGAGGCATTGCTCGAATCGTCCCAGCGGCGGGTCAGCGGCAGTGTCGCGTTCACGCTGCGCCCGGGCGCGCTGTTCATCGACGGGGTCGACTCGCCGCACTCGTTGCTCGCAGCGACCAAGGGCGTCTACGGGGAATCGGCCGGCGAGTGGACACCCGCCGATACGCTCGGTTACGCCCGCATCCTTTCGCTTACCGGTTCGCTGCAAACCCGCGCCTCCGGGGGCGAGCCGTGAAATCGGTATTCGTCGACAAGGTCGCGTCGGTTGCGCAACACAGCGACCTGACCAACAAGCTGAGGCTATCGCCCGAGATACCCTGTGAAGAAGGGATACTGGTCGCCGTTCGCGTCATGAACAACAAGGCGCGTTACAATCAGCTGGAACTCACGTCCGGCCGCATGGCCACGGTGACCCAGGGCGACATCGTGGTGGGCGCACTCGGGCATCGCAAGGCGCTGCTGGGCTATTCCGGGCACCTGCCCAAGCAGCTCGCGGTCGGCGACACGATTCAACTCCTCAATATCGGGGGCGTCCTGGGAATTTGCGATTCCGCCAATCCCGACGTGGGACCGCCGTTCGACTGCGAAGTCCTCGGCACGGTGCTGCACTTCCCTTACCTCGGGGAGCGCATCGGCGTGCCCGCCCGTGCCGGCGCGCAGACCTTCGACCCGGATGCTCCGCTGGACACGCATGGCGTCCCGGTCGTGGCGCTTGCCGGCACCTGCATGGATTCCGGTAAGACCGCGGCCGCCTGCGCCATCGTCAGCCGCCTGCGGCACCGCGGGCTGCACGTTGCCGCCTGCAAGGCAACGGGCGTATCGCTGCGCCGGGACATCCTCGCGATGCAGGATGCGGGCGCAGCGGAGACGATGATCTTCTCCGATCTCGGCATAGTGACCACGACGGCGGACAACGGTCCGGCATTGACGCGGACACTGCTGACCAGCCTTGCCAGCGAACGGCCGGACGTCATCGTGCTCGAACTCGGAGACGGCCTGCTCGGTGCATACGGCGTGGAGGCCATACTCTCTGATGCGTCGATCCGCGCCGCCCTGACGGCGGTCGTGCTGTGCGCCAACGACCCGGTCGCGGCCTGGGGCGGCGCGAGAATCCTGAGAGAGCAGTTCGACATCGAACCTGCCGTCGTGACCGGTCCGGCAACCGACAATGCCGTCGGCATCGACCAGATATCGGAGCGGCTCGAACTGCCCGCGATCAACGCGTTGTCGAACGGCGTCGCCCTCGGCGACCACGTCTTCGGCGTGCTGCACGAGGAACGGAAATGACCTCCGTACCCGCGGTCGTGCTCGGCGCAACCGGCTACGTCGGTGGCGAATTGCTGCGCCTCATCGCCGCGCACCCGCTCTTCGACCTGGCCGCCGCCGTCTCCGAGAGCTGCGCCGGCAAACCCGTCAGCGAGACCTTCCCGCACCTGGCCGGCGCCTGCGACGATACGCCGTTTGCGGCCCACGGAACGTGGCTGGACGGGATTGCCGCAAATTCGCCTCTTGCCCTGTTTTCCGCCGCGCCCCACGGCGCGTCGGCCGCCATGATCGCGACCGTCCTCGAACAGGCGCAGGCCCGGGGGATCGACGTCCACACGGTGGACGTGTCGGCCGACTTCCGTTATCGCGATGCCGCAGCGTACGAAGCGGTGTACGGCGCCGGCCACGGTGCGCCGCAGCTTCTTGGCGATTTCGTGTGCGCCGTGCCGGAGCATCTCGCGGACACGGATACGCAGCATGTCGCCCACCCGGGCTGTTTCGCGACCGCCATACTGCTTGCCGCCGTACCGCTGCTGCAGTCCGGGTTCGTCGCGCCGGAACTGTTTGTCACCGGGGTCACCGGCAGCACCGGTTCGGGACGTACGCCGCAAGCGGGTACACATCACCCGGAACGCCACAGCAATCTCTATGCCTACAAGGCCCTGGCCCACCGGCACGCACCTGAAATCGTAAACCTCGCCGAGACTGCATCGGGAACCCGGGCCCGCATAAACTTCGTACCCCACTCGGGGCCCTTTGCGCGGGGCATATTCGCCACCGTGCAGGCAAAGGCGGCTGGCGAGGTGTCCGTTGCCGCGCTGCGCGAGTATTTCGAATCGCGCTACGCGGATGCGCCGTTCGTACGAATCGTCGACGGCTCACCGAAGCTCAAGAACGTGGTGGCCAGCAACATGGCCGAACTCGCGATTGCGCATTCGGGCGACACCGTGGTCGTGATGTCGGCCATCGACAACCTCGTGAAAGGCGCTGCCGGCGGTGCGATGCAGTGGATGAACCGCCTGTTCGGGCAGCCCGATACGGCGGGCCTCACGGCCATCCCGCCGGGCTGGACCTGAGATGGACGTGACTCGGGCAAGTCACCCGGATGCACGCACGCGCGAGGCGGCTGCGACGATCCCCGTGTACGGCCAGTTGCCGTTCGTGCCCGAGCATGCCGAGGGCTGCGACATAGTCACCGCCGACGGCCGGCGCATACTCGACCTCTACGGCGGCCATGCCGTCGCGGCACTGGGCTACGGGCATCCGCGGCTCGTCGCCGCGATCAGGGAACAGTCGGAATCCCTGCTCTTTCAAAGCAACGCGGTCGCGCTCGACGTGCGGGCAAGCGCCGCGGAGAAACTCGTGTCGGTTGCGCCGGCCAACCTCGAGCACGTGTTTTTCGTCAATTCGGGCGCCGAGGCCAACGAGAATGCCTTGCGCATGGCGCTAACCGTGACCAGGCGGCGCAAGGTGCTTGCGATCACTCACGGCTTCCACGGCCGCACCGCGGCCGCCGGCGCCGTCACGTGGAACGCGGGCAAATGGTATGGCTTTCCGCAGACGCCTTTCGACGTCGATTTCATTCCGCGCAACGACTGTGCTGCAGCCGAGTCGATGATCGACACGGACGTAGCAGCCGTAATTGTCGAACCCGTACAGGGCGTTGCCGGCGCGTTCGACCTGTCGCCCGAGTTCCTGCAGGCGCTGCGCAACGCGACGCGCAAACACGGCGCCTTGCTGATCGCCGACGAGGTGCAAAGCGGCATGGGACGCTGCGGGCATTATTTCGCGGTCCAGGCCTACGGCATCGAACCCGACCTGCTGACCAGTGCGAAGTCGCTCGGCGGCGGCATCCCCTGTGCTGCGGTACTGTGCCGCAGCGACATCGCGTCACAATTCGGCCCCGGCGACCTCGGTACGACATTCGGCGGCGGGCCGCTGGCGGCGGCAGCCATCAACGCCGTCGTCGATACCATCGAGAACGAGGCGCTGCTCGCGAACGTCCACGAGCGGGAGGCACAGATTCGCGAGCGCTGCATCACCGGCCCGGTGATCCGCATACAGGGCAAAGGGTTGTTGCTCGGACTCGTTTGCAGCCGGCCCGCGGTCGAGGTGCGCGACGCGCTGCTGGAGCAGGACATACTCACCGGCACGAGCGCGGACCCCCACGTGGTACGGATCCTGGCGCCGCTTGTCATCACCGAACAACACGTGGACCATCTCGCGCTCGCGCTCGCCGCAATTCCCGGCGGCGGCGCTTAACGACTGCAAGGAAACCCGATGAAGACGTTCAACGACCTCGCCGAACTCGGCAACGAAGAAATCAGCGCCCTGCTGGAACTCGCCGGCCGGCTCGACACGCACCCGGAACCGCAGGCGCTGCAGGGCAAGGTACTGTCGCTGCTGTTCCTCAGCCCCTCGCTGAGGACGCTCGCCTCGTTCCAGGCCGCAATGACGCGTCTCGGCGGCGGCTCCTTCGTGATCTCGCCCGACATGTCGATCCACGGACTCGAAACGCGTCCGGGTATCGTGATGGATGGCACCGCGGCCGAACACATCAACGAGGCCGTGCCCGTCATCGCGTCCTACGGTGACGCGATCGGCATCCGCGCTTTCGCGGAGCGCAAGAATCTCGAGCACGACATGGCGGAGACGGAATTCAACGCGCTGACCAGTCTCATCGACACGCCATGGATCAACATGGAATCGGCGATGAGTCACCCCTGCCAGAATCTCGCCGACTGGAAAACGCTGGACGATCTCGCCGTGCCCGCCAATGGCGGCAAGTTCGTACTGAGCTGGGCATTTCATCCGAAAGCGCTGCCGCTGGCCGTGCCGGCCTCGACGCTCTACACGGCGGCACGTCGCGGCATGGACGTGACGGTCCTGCGTCCGGACGGCTTCGAACTCCCCGAGCCCGTCATGCAGCGCGCGCAGGCCGCGGCGGAAGCGGCCGGTGGCTCGTTAAAGGAAACCGATGACCGGGTCGAGGCGATGCAGGATGCACACGTGATCTACGCGAAGTCCTGGTCTTCCACGCGTCATTACGGCGACCGCATCAACGATCAGAAACTGAGAAACGAACTCGTCGACTGGTGCGTCGACGAGCCCTGGTTCGACAATGCGAGAGAGGATTGCCGCTTCATGCACTGCCTGCCCGTGCGCCGCGGGGTCGTCGTCGCTGACCGTATCCTGGACGGGCCGCGCAGCGTCGTGATCCACGAGGCCCGCAATCGCATGCTGGCGCAGATGGCCGTCCTGCACCGCATGCTGGGAGGCAGCAAATGACGTCGAAACGCGAGCTCGCCATCGTCGTATCGGCGCTCAAGCATGCGGCGCCCTACATACGGCTATTCAAGGGCAAGGTATTCGTCCTGAAAGCGGGCGGCGAAATATTCGCGGACAAGGCTGCGACGACCGCACTCATGGAACAGGTAGGCATCCTCCACCAGGTCGGTATCCGCGTGGTGATGATCCACGGCGGCGGCCCGCAGTCGACACAGCTCGCGGCCGCGCTGGGCGTCGACACGACCTTCGTCGACGGCCGCCGCGTAACCGACGACGCATCGCTCGACGTCGCAACGATGGTGCTGAACGGGCAGATCAACACGCGCGTGCTCGCGGCGTGCCGCGACCTGCAGATCCCGGCGGTGGGCATCAGCGGCGTGGACGCGGGACTGATCCGCGCACACAAGCGCCCCCCGGTCGAGCGCGAAGGCGAGTCCGCCATCGACTACGGATTCGTCGGCGACATCGATTCCGTCGACGCGGACATACTCAGGAAGCAGCTCGACAACGGCCTCATGCCGGTGGTGAGCCCGCTTTCCTGCGACGAGTCCGGCACGCTGCTCAATATCAACGCGGATACCGTCGCCGCAGCCATCGCCGCGGAACTCGGCGCCGAGAAACTGATCCTGCTGACGGGCGCACCGGGCGTTCTCGAGGACGCGTCGGACCCACATTCACTGATCAGCTACATCGACCGCGCACAGCTGGACGCGCTGCGCGACGACGGCAAGCTCGCGGACGGCATGCTGCCGAAGGCGGCTGCAATCGATGCGGCCCTCGCGAACGGCGTGCAACGCGTGCACGTGATCTCCTACAACTTCCCGGACAGCCTGCTACTCGAGGTGTTCACGAACGAAGGCACCGGCACGCTCGTCGTCAACGATGTCAATGCGCTGACGCCCGCCGAGCAG
>Ga0209742_10000125_pt1 | contig 43379 bp, 33 predicted proteins | sample DeeMarSeWOR38_10_FD_187462 | JGI IMG/M metagenome (GOLD analysis project Ga0209742, IMG submission 187462) | Marine sediment microbial communities from White Oak River estuary, North Carolina - WOR-3-8_10 (SPAdes) (version 2) | ecosystem: Environmental > Aquatic > Marine > Intertidal zone >...
GTCTTTCCATTATCTTTTGTGCAATGAATGTTTTCTGTCATGATCCTTATATGCGACCGCCTTTCCTGCGCCTCAAAGTCCATATCTCCCTGCTCTCTAATTCGCATGCGAATATGACTCTCTATACCCAATCGACAAAAAAAACAAGCACAGGAATCATACAGATTCATTGATCCTGTGCAACTGTTCACCTTATAACACTTGGTGCATGAAATCCAATATACAGTTTCAGAAATGAGACTGTTACTCAGGAAAAAACTCTGGAGGTGTGCTTAAAGGGGAAGGGGAAAATCTTTTTTATGCCTGTATAATCAACCGCCACTGGCAATTTTTAAGAGCAGCCGGCTCCCGGGATAAATTGTATTGTCTGTGAGCTTATTCCATCTCTTGATCTCATCAGTTGATATATTGTGCATTCTGGCAATGGTCCAGAGTGAATCACCGTTGCGGACCTGGTAGAAGGTCTCGACCATTGGCTCTTCAGATTCTGCAACCTTGAGCAACAACTGTCTGCCGGGCTGGATAATATCATCAGAAAGATTATTCCATCTCTTGATCTCGTCCGCTGAAACCTTGTATTTCCTGGCAATGGTCCAGAGTGAATCGCCTCTGTGGACGTCATAGTAAAATTCTGCTTCTGCCGGTTGGGAGCTTGCCACCAAGATACGGTCACCAGGATGAATGACGTTTGATGTCAAGCCGTTGAGCTGCTGTAATTCTTTTGAATCCAGATGAAACTTCCTGGCAATGCTCCAGAGTGAATCGCCTTCCTTCACCAGGTAGTGGCTGCCTGCGTCGTTCTTTTGCAGCTCTGAATCATTTGTACTTCCTTCTTTCTTGTGTTCCGGCCTAAACTGTTTCACCTGGTTACTGGCGGAAGATATTTCCGCGACTCTGTACTCGCTGCTCTGCACATAGAGAATAAGCTTTTGCCCGGACCGTATTCTGCTGATATCACTTATATCATTCCAGGCGGCTATCAAATGAATCGGGACATTGTAAAGGCTTGACAGATGTGAAACTGTCTCACCCGGACGCACTTTATGCAAAACAAAATTGCCCCCTGCTGCCTCTGCTGCCAGGTAACCCTTGGCTACACTTCCTTCCGGAAGCATTTCATAGGCTATCATCTGGTAAGGAATACGCAACCGCTGTCCAACCTGTAACCCTGAGGCGCGCAGGTTGTTTGATTTCAGAACCGCAGTTTTGGTCAGTCCGTATTTCCTGCAGACTGCGTCCAATGTTTCTCCCTTCCTGACCGTATGGGTTTTGAAGCCGGTTGACACTACAGCCTGCACCCGGGGCAGATTTTCTTCGATCTGTTCTCTCTTCCCGAGCGGCACTTTAAATGGGTAAGAAGCCTTGTCAGGGGGGGTAAACTCTTTCCGCAGTTCATTGTTATATCTTTTCAGGGTTTCCGCTTCGATGTCACCGGCCAGGGCAACTGCCTTGACTGCAGTCCAGCGTGGTACTTCCACAGTTTCGTATGCCAGAGGCGGTTCATATTCAATATTGGCGAAACCATATTTTTCCGGCTCCCTGGCAATTAAAATTGCAGCTATGAGCTTGGGAACATATCGTTTTGTTTCCAGCTGCAGGAAGTTACCCTGGGCTATTTCCCAGAAATCGGTGGTCTTGTATTTTTTTATGGCTCTTCTGATTTTACCCTCGCCCGCATTATAGGCTGCGACTGCCAGGTACCAGGAGCCAAACTCATTGTACAAATCTCCCAGATAGGAAGCTGCAGCCTGGGTGGACTTGACAGGATCACGCCGTTCATCAACATATGTATTGATTTCAAGGCCATAGTTATTACCGGTGCTTTTAATGAACTGCCAAACCCCTACAGCCCGGGCCCGCGAGTAGGCCCTTTCATTATAGCCGCTTTCAATCATGGCCAGATAGGCGAGATCCCCAGGCAGGCCGAGTTCTTGAAATTGTTCTTGAATCATGGGAAGAAAACGGCCCGACCTGGAAAGCCAGACCGTAAAACTGTCCCGCTGCTTGCCCATAAAAAAATCGAGATAATACTGGACCTGACGGTTGATCGTGACGGGAAAATCATATTCGACAACATCATCGGTATCTGTAATCGCCGGAACCCCTTGCTCCCATTTACCAAGAAATTGGAGGTCCTGTAATTCCTGGTCCTTGGTCTGCTCGGGTTCAGGCTCAACATCTCCCTGCAGCATGCCTTCTTCCTCTGCACTGCTCAAGGCAGGAGGATAATTACCTGTAGGTCCCCAGTTGAAATCTGTGGGCTGTTCAACCGAAACAATTATCTGCGGATGGTGCTCCCGGTCAAGACCTCCTGTTTTTACAGGGGCACAGGCAGCCAGAACTGCAATGCAGAAAATTATGGTAATGATTTTAGACAGGATTGACCTGGTGATACTCATGCGTTTCCCTGGCAAAGGTTTTCAGTCCGCCATTCTCCCAACAATACCTGTTTAGCAAAAAACATGCCGGATGTAAGAGTAGTGAAATTATCCGGGTAGTTGGGAATTCACTCCTTCAATAGCTTTTACTCTAATCAACTGCTTATATAATAATTGCTGCAGCATAAATATCTATTGTACCTTGGTACTAGCCGGTAATTTAAAATAAAACGCGTAAAACTTTTGGCGGAACAGTATCATGATATCTGGGAAAGCCTGAGACGGTTTAGTATATTTTCTATTTGTGCGATCTGATTAAAGAGAAGAAATAACCAGAAAAATTTTTCAGTAACTACCATGAAATTCCCTGCTGCTGCAACAAAAAACAAGTCAGGGCTTGAATTTAGAGAATTTTTGGTTGAAAATAAAACCCTCTGTGCGGGCCCGTTTCTGCATAATGCGCCAAATGACAAGAGAAGGGAGCTGTTGCATTAATCAGAAATTGGCTTTTTATTTCATTTTTTTATTAATTACAATATGTTATATTATTTATTTTGATGCTTGCAGGCGCATATGAAGAACGGAATACAAGATATGCTTAAAAAACTTCTTTATACCATTGCAGCTTTGAGTGGAGTGACAATTATTGTCGGCCTGTGCGCCTTTTTTTGGCTGATTGTCATTTCTCCTGGCGAAGAGGTGAAACAGGAGAATATTGAGAAAATCCTTTCCATGGAAAGCCCGGTCTATTACAGAGATGGCCAGAACAAAATCGGAGTTTTTTTCCAGGAAGCCCACAGGCAGTACATCCAGTATGATGAGATCCCCAAAGCTTTTGTCAATGCCATCATCGCAGCTGAAGACAACAGCTTTTTCAAACACTTTGGTGTTGACATCCAGGGGGTGATGCGGGCCATTGTTGCAAATATCAAGGCTGGGAAAATTGTTCAGGGCGGCAGCACCATCACCCAGCAGACCGCCAAAAACCTTTTCAAGAGAAAAGACCGCTCCCTGAAATCCAAGCTGACTGAACTGCTTTACGCTCTAAGGCTTGAATACCATTACCCGAAAGAAAAAATAATGGAGTTTTATGCCAACCAGTTCTATGTCAGCGGGAACGGCCATGGTCTTGGCGTAGCAGCCCAGTATTATTTTAACAAACCCGTTTCAGAGCTGAGCACCCTTGAATGTGTTTTTATCGCAGGCTCTGTCAAAAGGCCTAATTACTACAACCCTTTTATCAAGGATAATGAAGAGATGGCGAACCTGGCCATCAAGCGGGCAAAAGAGCGGACCGGCTATGTCCTTGGGCAGATGCTAAAGCTTGGCATGATATCTCCCGGCGAGTATGAAGAATATATGGCGCAGGAGATCGCTTTTGAGCAGGGACAGATGTTCTTTCCGCTTAATACCCTGATGGATTTTGTCAAGAAAGGCCTTTCTGCCCCCGAGGTGGAAGAAGCACTTGCAGCTAACGGCATTGATAATATTGCTACTTCAGGCATTAAGATATATACCACCGTAGAAAAGGATCTGCAGGATCAGGCTTTTTATGCATTGCGCAAAGAGTTGTCCAGGCTGAGCATCCGGCTCAAAGGGTATGTACATGAGGAGGTGCAGCAATACTACGCGAGCCTGACCCAGGCAGGCGACTGGGACCTGCAGGAGGGAGCCTTTCTCTTTGGTACGGTTTCAAACGTTGACATCTCAGACAAACCATTCATCAGCGTTTCCCTGGCAAAATCTGGCTCCAAACAGAGCCTTACGGGAACCATCGATCGTTCAGGTATACTGCCTGCTGTTGATTCCCTGGTCAAATGGAAGAAACAGCGTTGGACGGAACCCGAAGAGCAGGATATGCAAAGGTTCCTTATAGGATTCAAGGTCGGGGACAAAATTCTTGTCAGTGTCCGCCAGATTGACCGGAGCAACAACTCTATCCTGCTTGACCTGGAAAAATATCCTGAAATCCAGGGCGGCTTGATAGGTCTAAAGGATGGAACCATCCGGACCATGGTGGGAGGTATGGAGAACCGCTTCTTTAACCGTGCTGTCTCTGCCAAACGCCCCATGGGATCCGTGATCAAACCCCTTGTCTATACTGCGGCTCTCCAACTTGGCTGGAACAGTATTGATGCCCTCGACAACGAGAGAAACCTGTTTGTCTACCAGAAACAGGCATATTTCCCGAGGCCTGACCATGAGAGCCCGCATAAGCAGGTGTCAATGAGCTGGGCCGGTGTCCACTCTGAAAATTTGGCAACGGTCTGGCTCCTTTACCACCTGTGTGATCACCTCACGCCAGCCCAGTTCAAAGAACTTATCTCCCACCTTGACTTGAGCCCGCGCGATTATGAGTCACATGCCGCATACAGGCAGCGGTTGCGAGATACTCTCGGTATTGTGGTGGATGAAGAACAACTCTACCGTGCAGCATTCAGGCAGGCTGTCATAAACCTCGAACCCGACCTGATCTTCAGCGGCAGGCTCGAAGAATACCAGTACTTGAAAAAGATGCAATATGGGGCTAATTTTGAAAATTTTCTGGAAGACATTGAAAATCTTGCAGGGCCAGAATACGAGTCAGAAGAAAGACTCCAGCGCCAGATTGAGGAAGAAAAGAATATCAGGCAGCAGATTCTCAAAAACAATTATCTTCATCATGTGAATCTATTACAGGAACTTGAATTCCTGCGGGCCAGTCTTTCTGGAAAATTCCAGTTGAGCAGCACTGAAATGCCGGAAATGTTCCTGGGCCGCTTTTATCATGACAGGTTCAATGACGTCTTTATCTATGCCAGTGAGCCTGTTGAAAATGATTCCTGGCAACTGCTAAGCCCTGCGGATATACAAAAAGAATTACATCCACTCTCATTTGCACAATTCAGTAAAAATTTTCAGGATAACTTCTGGAACAATATCCTCATTGAAGGCAAGGTCAGCCTTTCAACCCTGCAGACACTCAGTGATGCTGTACAGTCAGAATTTGCATATCTTACTTCTGTCCCGCCATACAGTTTCGAGGTTCTCTCACTCATTCCGGATTTCCGTGTTCTTGCCGCTTTGCGCTATGTGACAGCCTTGGGCAGTGCTCTTAATATCAGGAGTGAACTGGAACCTGTCCTGTCATTTCCCCTGGGTTCAAATGTTATCTCGCTCCTTGAAACGGCAATGACCTACGAGGCCATGACAATCGGCCATATCACGTTGAGCGGCTCGGATAACAGCATTGATGAACTGGCGATTATTGACCACATAGAAAATACTGATGGAGATACCATCTTTGTGCCTGAGAGGAAAAATATCAAAGTCGTTGATACCAGGACAAGTATTGCGGTAAGTGACATATTAAAGAATGTAGTTAGATTAGGCACAGGGCGGTATGCGCATGAAAATGTACGGCTCCACAGTCGTGATCCTGAAATCGAACGGCAACTCAAACCATTTAACCTGCCTGTTCCCCTCATGGGAAAAACAGGAACTGCAAACCGCTTCACAAATTCAGCTTTCGCAGGTGTCATTCCCGGGCCAATTAACGGCCAGAACGGCTTTATGGCCAAAAACGGATATATTGTTGCTGCCTATGTCGGCTTTGACAACAACGAGCCAATGGTCAGGAATAATACCCACATCACAGGTGCCAGCGGCGCTCTGCAAGTCTGGGCCAGGATGGCAAACAGCATTCTTCTTGAAAAGGAATTTGGGGCCGAATTGGACCTGGTTGACCTGGCTTTTTCAGTTGATCCTGCCACCGGACAGACAGGTTTACGCCTGATCCAGCCAGATCTTGATCAGAAGAGTATCCCGGTTAACTCAGGCAACGGCTTGCCTGCCCGGACGCAATATGGCAGCACCAGCTCCACTTCTTCAACAGACGCCAACATCTTGACCTTCGGGACCCTCCTGCCCAACGGTGAATTTGAGCCTGCCAGAGCCTTTCAGCCATTCTGGAGTAATTAATTCTACTGACTCCTGCCATTCTTACCTTTGAACAAGGGCTTCCCAAGCCCTCTCCTTTTCGATTATAAATAGTTCCACCACAGTTTGTTAACTCTTGCATAATTAACAAATTCTGTTTTATTGCTTAAGCTTGACAATTTGCAGGAACAGTGAACCTCTTAATACAACAGGCAGCTTCTTGAGTTCACCTTCTGCATATCAAAAAACAACAGGATTATGTATGTTGCCCTATAACGCTTTCAAGCCCTTTACTGTAACGATCCTCCTTGCATTCCTGATATACGGGTGCGGGGCCACCCGCCCGGTTACTCCCGCAGGCAGAGTACAGTCCCCTGAGCCAGCAAGCCAGGAAGTAATACAGGAAGCAGCCATCCAGTCTCAAGGCCCGGAGCAAGTTGAGCAGAAAACTGCTGAGCCGGCCCTAACCTCCCCCCCATCGAGAGTTTTCCAGCCTGAAGAGTCAACAGAAACCAGGAAAATGGAACTGGATTCAGCAGATATCGAGTTTATCCAACGCCGTTTGGATGAATATGGAAACAAATTTGAATCCTGGCTGGAATTTTCCGAATTAACGCAGGAGGACGATGCCGCAGAGGAACTTACAGCTTCTGAAACAGAATGCGTGCAAGAGCTTGAACGTATTCTGAACGGGTACAGCCTCTTGCTGGAAAGGATGCATCTGAGCGGGTACAGTCTCTTACTGGATAGAATGCAGCCCGATGATACTGTTGCTTTTGACAGTATTGCAACCGCGGATCTTAAAAAAATGCAGCAGCTTGACATTGCTTTTCTTGAAAGCAGATGCGGCGAATTGCTTGCCGTGGATTTTGCTCCCCGCTATGAATTCCTGCCTGAGACCGAACCGAAACTTTCATTTGCTGCTGCGCAAGAAGTCATTGCCGCAAATGTGGAACAGGGTGCCTATCAGGAAGCACTCTTATCGTATGGGCGTCTTGCCCAGGATTTCCCTGACCAGGCGCCCTCTCTATCCACCCAGATGAACTATGGCCTTGCGCTGCAATACACCGGCCAGATTGAGGCAGCTGCAGTACACTTTACAAGCATGCTTCAAGCAGATGAACTATCTATTGGAACCCTCAGCCTGCAGCGGGAAATCGCAGACCTTCTTCTGGCCAGCGGCAATGTTGATGCCGCAGCATCCTATTATGACAATGTACTCTTCGGGCATGAAGCTATCGGGACTGAAACAAAATGGGCTGAGGAACAGCTTGCCTTTCTGCGTGAAGTTGATCCGGAGTCTGAGGATATGGCTGCCTACATCGCGCTTTTGCGTGAATTCCAGACGTATGACTACAGGATTGATGCGCCCAGGTTAAATGAAGCAATAAATGCTTTTGCGACCCAGTATACCGGTAGTCCCGTAGCCGTCAGTGCCTTGCGGCTTAAAACTTTTGTAAAGGAGCAGCTGAAATCATGGTTTAGCCGCCAGTTGATCAGGGTCGATTCTCTTGTCGCGGAAAAAAAATTTACAGAGGCAGCTGAAATTCTTGAAAGCATGACTCGCTATTACCTTCCTGCCGAGCTGCAGGCAGTTCTGCAAAAAACCTATTACGAAGTCGCCCAGACGGAAATCCAGGAAATGGAAACACAGCAGCAGATTCAGGAAGTGGCATTGAACGAACAGTGGGATGCGGCCACGAAACTCCTGGAGTCTCAACGATATGACAGTGCTATAGCAGCATTTACAGCCCTGCTGGATACGGAGTATGAAAAAGAGGCAATGATGAAGATTACCGAAGCAGCCAACCAGGCGGCCAGCCAGATGCGCAAAGATGCAGCATCCCTTTTTGTCAGAGCTGGCAGGACTCCAGACCTTGAACAGAAAAAGGAACTCCTTCTGGCCTCCCACCGACTGCTGACTGAAATCGTGGACAAGTATCCGCAAACCGAACTGTTGGACAAGGTCTATCAGAATATTGCCATACTGGAAGGACAGATCGCACGGTTTGACCCGGCACTGCTCGAAGAGCTGCAGCAGGAGAATCCTGCGGCAATGCCCCCTGTTGCTCCTGACCCTCTCACAAGACAACGTCAGTGATTTAATCTTTTTCCGCCGCTGGTTATTCTACAGATTTACTCTGGATTGCTCCAGGGACAACAAGGCCTTTTTAATGGCAACACCTCCAGCAAAACCACCAAGGCCGCTCACAGAAACTACCCTATGACATGGAACTATTAAGGCCGCCGGATTAGCTCCACAGGCCATAGCGGCGGCCCGTGATCCTTTAGGGGAACCCGCTAATTCAGCCAATTTCTTATATGTAATGATGCTGCCATAGGGTATTGCTTCAATATGGCGCCAGACGTTTTTCTGAAATTTCGTTCCCCCTGCAACCAGGGGTAACTCTCTGGAGCAGGAAAACTTGGTAATCCTGCCGGAGAAATAATCAGCAAACATAGTATTGTAGCGAAAATTTTTCTGCTGCAGCTTGCTGAGGGACACCCTGCGATTCAAGATCTTTAACAGCTCTTGAACCCGTTCATGCTTTCCAGGTGCAAAAGTTAGCTGTATAATATTTTCTTCGGGCCCCATGATACAGTAAATGGTAAATTTTCCATATCTGCAAGTAACAGAAGCAAAATCAAGGCCAGCTCCTGAACATGACAGTTTGAGCAAGTAGTTGTGTAAATACTTTTTCATGTGTATCTGAGTTATAAAAACAGGTTTACTTATGCATCCTCTGGAAAAGAAAACTCTGAAAATCTTAGAACGGGAGAACCTGCTGCAGGCCGGGGAACGGGCTGTTATCGGAGTCTCAGGTGGACCGGATTCCATGGCACTCATGCATGTTCTGGCCCGTTTAATCCCTATGCTAGATATAACCCTGGCCGCTGTCTATGTCAATCACGGGCTCAGACCTGCTGAAGCCGAAACAGAAAAAAGTCTAGTCGCAGCTGATGCAATCCGACTCGGTATTGATTTTTTTTCAGGCGCCGTTGATGTCAGAGGCTTGGCAGCAAGACAAAAATTCTCCATCGAACATGCGGCCAGATTGCTGCGTTACGATTTTCTTGAAAAAACAGCCGACACATATGGTGCACAAAAAATAGCCCTAGCTCATACCGCGGATGACCAGGCTGAAGAAATTCTCCTGCGCCTCATCAGAGGCACAGCCCGTAAGGGCCTTTCAGGCATGAAAACTATGCGCGCCGGAAGATTTATCCGTCCTTTCCTTTGTTTCCCCAAGTCCCGGCTGCTTGACTATCTTGATAAGTATACCATCCCATTTCAACTTGACAGTTCCAACACGCAAAATCTTTATCTGCGCAATCGTATAAGAAATGACCTGCTGCCTTATCTGTCAGAGCGCTACAATCCGGACATCCGCCAGACCCTGACCCGCACCGCGGCTATTCTGCAGGACGAAGAAGAACTGCTGGAAACCCTGACAGAGTCTGCTTCTGCAGAAGCTGTTTCCATTATGCAGGGAACATCGGCACAGGTTTATGGAGACAGCAGCCTGCGCCCGGGAGCATATCCGCAGGCTCTGAAGCTCAGCCTGGATCTTTTTATCATGCAACCGCGTGCAATCCAGAGAAGGCTTTTGGAAAAATGCTGCTGGCTCATGGCTTGTGAGCCCCGCTCCAGGCAGATAGAACACCTCCTGCAATTTGCCATGCCGAGTACTCCTGCCGGCAGTCTTCACCTTTCCGACGGCCTACGAGTTACCAAAATCAATAAAGATCTAAATTTTACATACCCCCACGGGCGTGGACCGTTTCGTGGCGACCTCCGGACAAAAGCTGGCGTGGAAATCCCTGAAACCAGTATCCCGGCACCCGGCAATTATGAGTTTCCTGCATTAAAAAAAAGGCTGGTGGTTGAAGAAATTGGCAAGTTCATTCCTGCACCAGGGAATATTTTCCCTGCAGGCGAATATCTCGATTCAGGCCTTTTCTCTTTCCCACTTACAATCAGAGGGCCCAAACCAGGTGACCGTTTTCATCCCCTTGGTGCACCGGGGCGCAAGAAAGTGTTTGATTTTCTCAGCGAGCAGAAAATCCCCCCGGCTGAAAGAAAACGTGTGCCGGTCTTATGTGTTGATGACTCCATTCTTGCCCTGCCCGGGCTCCGTATCGACCATCGCTTCATGATCACGGGAAAATCCACCCGTGCTGTCAGGGTGCGCTGGGAGGAGATGGAATGTGAGTAAAAGGGGTCAGGGAGCCAAGGGAAAGTGTAAACCATTGGGGAAGGCAAAAAAATAACCCCAGCTGGCTTCCCTCTTTGCTTTTTATCGCGGTTTTTATAAATGTCGGAAGGCGTGTGGGGTTATTTTCCTTATACCATATTTTCTCTGCTTTGCCAATAATTTTTAAACTGACCAATCAGCTTTGCACAGGAGGTGTTGAAAGGGGATAACATGAGCAAAGAAACCTCACGATACATCCTTTATTAATTCGCACCATCAGGTAAATCAGGATATAGAGAGCTGAGAGAAGGAACTCTAAATTTTACCTGCAGCGATTATAAAAAAATCCTATTCGCAAACTTAGCCGTGTATAGAGTAGCCGCCATCTACCACGATAGTCTGGCCCTGGATCATGGAAGCAAGATCGGAGCACAAGAACAGAGCAACATCGGCAACATCTTCAGGTGTAGTCAGGCGGCCTAAAGGGGTCTTGGAGATCGCAGTTTCCAGAATCTCCTGACGGTTGGGAAATTTTTTCAAGGCTTCGGTATCAACTGCACCGGCACTGATGGTATTCACGTTAATGCCCCGGGGACCCAGTTCGACCGCCAGGTGCCGCACAAGGGATTCAAGCGCTGCTTTCGACGCCCCCACCGCCGTATAATTTTCAATAGCCCGCACCGCCCCAAGGCTGGAAACGGCCATGATCCTTCCCCCCTGCTGCATGAGCGCGACACCTTCCCGTACGAGGGAGAGCAGGGCCCTGGCATTTATATCCATGGCCCAGTTCCAATGTCGACTGCTTAATTCCAGGGCCGGTTTCAGGACTCCGGATGCAGCATTGCTTACCATGAAATGCAGTGTCCCGAATTCCTTTTGTATGAGGGAAAACATGCCTTTGACATCCTCGTCATTTGCCACGTTTGCTTTGACGACAAAACATTTTACTCCGTGGTCTTCAATCTCCCTGGCCGTGCTTTGAGCATCCCGGCGGTGCCGGACATAATTGACCACGACGTGGATGCCGTTTTGGGCAAACTTCAAGGCAATTGCCCTGCCAATCCCTCTCGAGCCGCCTGTAATTAATGCCACCTTGCCATTGAGTTGAAACATAGGAATTCTCTCCCGCTCCTGATGTATTCGTAATAAGCTGGAACAGACCTTGCGCCACTATGTAATTACAAGAAGTTTCACGGCTATACCTGTCTGTCTCGCGCTTTTTCCGAGACTGACAAATAGGGGCTGCAAAGACAAATTCAGGCAATATTTTTCAAATATTCCTGCTTTGTTATATTTTTCAACCCCAGGACGGTTTCCGGCAGATGAAAACAGTTTGAAGATTACCCCCAATTTTTCAGGCTTTCAAGGGGATTCTTTGACGCGGGCTGCAAAACGTCTGAAAGCACTGACCGCCATCCGCAAAGGGTTAAAGGAAACCGGCTTGAGAATTGCCGGAGCTTTGAAATCTTCAACGATAAGTTCAGAAGGTCGCAGCAGGGGATAGTCGAGCATATCTGGATCTATTCCGGCAAGACGCCGTTTTGCACACTCCTGCCAGATTGCACTTTGCGTCCGATCCAGACCTAGAAGCTGCAATATTGCTGTGTCAAGTGCTACTGGATTAATGGCACCGGCAACCAGACCCATAGAAAAGGGCCGTCCGGAAATCGGTCCGGTCTCATGCATGGCAACTATACCATCGAGTAAAGTCATGCCAGCAGGAAGCACTTGCAACAAATCGACCAGATGTGAAGCGAATTGCTCAGCATGATTTCCATAGCACAGGTGCCACCATGGCTTCTGAAAACCGACGACCGTGCCAAAATAATTTTTGACGGCAAGGGTTATAAGTAACTGGCTATGTGCTTTTACCCGTGGAAGGTTGACCAGCAGATCACATTCCAGGGCGGCACGCGCAATGTTTACAGTAACTCCTCCTGCAAGTTTCACCTTGGTGGATTGGTCAAAATTGATGCACTCTACGTCCAGTCCCGCCAGTGCTTCTGCAATCCCTGTGGCCCGCATGACACCCTTTGCCGTGCCAAAGGCTGGGGAATCGCCTATGATAACTCTTGCCCCCTGGTCAAGAAACCATTCTGCGACAGCCGCGACGAATGCAGGATGCGTGCAGGCCAGATGTCCCGGACTTCTGGCGCTCAAAAGGTTTGGCTTCAATAACACCCTGTGGCCGGCACCCACTTTGAAACCAACTGCATGGCAAAGCTGATCAATTTTCCCCCCTATTTCCTGTGACCGATACTGGCTGCAATCGAGAAGTGCAACCGAAGTTGACTTAATAAGCATCTAAAGCTCACCATAAACAGGGAAAGGGGATACGGCATGTATAAATAGAAAAAGGCCCACTTTGGGGGACAAAGTAGACCTTTTTCAGGAGAAAGGAGATAAGAGTATCACTCTTTCCCAATATTATGCAATCGCTATGCCATTTTTTTCTGTTCTTGTTTTTTCTTAAAAAAATCAGCATAGAAGCGGGTCATACTCCTTTTCCATTTTCTCCGCATGCACGCCAGGGTACAACTTTTTGTACTTTCAGGACGTCCTCTGTTTCCCCCCGTGGGGGCAAAAATTAATTTTATATAATAATAACAATATGTTAAAATGCTAAAAAAAATTGTACCATGAAAATCCTAGACATACAAATAATCTGGCTGCAGGTCAGGCCATCTTGCCCCAGTTTAAAAGCCCACCGGCAACAAGGATCTCCCGATGCCTCCCGGAAGCTTCCAGGTTTGCCTGTATAGGCTTTTGGTCAACCAGCACCGTTAGCCTTTTTTCCCCGGCAGAAATTTTCCGGCGGATGTCAGGTATTGCAACTTCAGACCCCTGCTTCAGCAGTTCATAGTCCTTAGGGTTTTCAAAGGTCAGCGGCACAATACCAAAATTAATCAGGTTTGCCTTGTGAATGCGGGCAAAACTCTTAACCAGCTTGACCTGGACCCCGAGAAATCGGGGCGCCAGGGCGGCATGTTCCCGGGAGGACCCCTGGCCGTAGTTTTCACCTCCTATTATCATACCGCCCAGATCTCCTGCAGCAGCATCCCTGGCCCTTTTAATAAAATCCAGATCAACGGCGTTAAAGACATATTCACTGATGGCCGGAATATTACTGCGCAACGGCAAAATCTTTGCCCCTGCCGGCATAATGTGATCTGTGGTAATATTATCACCCACCTTCAGCAGTATTATCCCGTGCCAGGTATCTGAAAGCGGCTCAAACTCCGGAAAGGGGGCAATATTGGGGCCACGAATAATCTCCACCTCTTTTCCCTCTGCCCTTGGGGGCTCTATTCTCTGATCGCCCGGCAAATATTTCTCCGGCAGTTCAAAATGTGGATATTCTCCTAAATCCCGGGGGTCTGTGATCTTACCCTTCACAGCTGAAGCAACTGCAACCTCCGGGCTGCACAGGTATACCTTATCGTTGACAGTACCACTGCGCCCGGGAAAATTACGCGGAAAGGTACGCAGCGAAATTGCACCAGTCGGGGGGGCCTGTCCCATACCGATACAACCCAGGCAGCCAGCCTGGTGGACCCTTGCTCCTGCCCTGACAAGGGTCAGCATATCACCTTGCGCTGTTATGTTTTCCAAAACCTGTCGGCTGCCGGGATTAATCTCAAAACTTACATCAGGATGTATCTCGTCCCTTTCAAGCACCCTGGCAACAACCATTAAATCCCGCAAGGACGAATTAGAACAGGAGCCTACAAGAACCTGGGCGACTGGTTTGCCTGCCACCTCAGTTACCTTGACCACGTTATCAGGTGAGGATGGACAGGCAATCAAGGGCTCCAGGGTGGACATATCTATGTCAATGACTTCATCATACCTGGCTTCTTCATCAGCGGTTAGGGGGGTCCACAGGTCACCGCGGCCCTGGCTTTCCAGAAATTTTTTCGTATTGTTATCCGAGGGGAAAACCGAGGTGGTTGCACCCAGTTCTGCACCAAAATTGGTTATGGATGCCCGGTCGGTTACGGTTAGGTCATGCACTCCGGGTCCGAAATATTCCATGATATAGCCAACCCCTCCTTTCACTGATAACTGCCTGAGCAGCTCGAGGAGAATATCCCGCGCCGATACCCATTCCGGCAGCCTGCCGCTCAACCTGATCCCAAAAATTTTCGGCATAACCAGGTAAAAAGGTTTACCGGCCATTGCCATGGCAACATCCAAACCGCCGGCACCGATTGCCAGCATGCCGAGACCGCCGCCTGTTGGGGTGTGACTGTCAGAACCGAGCAGGGTCTTTCCAGGGGCACCAAAACGCTCCAGGTGAACCTGGTGCGATATGCCGTTGCCCGGAGGCGAAAAATAAAGTCCGTATTTTCTGGCCACTGACTGCAGGAAGCGATGGTCATCGGCATTTCTGAAATCGGATTGCACCAGGTTGTGATCAACATAGCAAACAGACAATTCTGTCCTGACTCTCTGAATACCAGTAGCCTCAAATTCTAGATAGGCCATAGTCCCAGTCGCATCCTGTGTGAGGGTCTGATCGATGCGAATGCCTATCTCCGAACCTTTCTCCAGATTTCCCTCAACAAGGTGGGAGGCAAGTATCTTTTCAGTAACTGTTTTAGCCATCATTTTATCCTTCAGGTTATTTTACTTTTTGCAGAATTTTCACCATTATTCTGGCTGAATAATTGGCAGGTTAGCATATTGGTTTGAAGTTGCCATTCTAAAAACCGTGCATTCATAACACATACCCATGGCAAAGTACATGCTTCAGGTATAATGAATTGGCAAAAAAATCTCATCTCCAGGAACATAACATAATAAAATCAGAAAGTTACGGCAGCAACACCTGCTGACGGAGATTTTTTTACAAGGCCGCCTCATCCCGCATACCTTGCCATGCGTATCAGTTCAAAGGTGTAGTTTTTTATAAGCTTTAATCTGTCTTGTGCTTTTGTATTAAATAATTTAGTCAATCAATTCATTACGTATTATTGTATTGAGGAAATCTTGCCATTTCTGGTACGAGCATACCGGATGAAACGTTCTGCAATTAAATTTGACGAAATAATAAACAGGTGCTCTTAACTGAGTACCACAGCATATGAAAAAAACTTTCCGGCACATATTATTCTTTATCATAATCTTTGTTTTCTTTCTTGGTCTGGCGCCACGTTTTTTTAATCTTGATGAAGTTCAGGAAACGATCATTGAACAGATAAGCAAAAGCTTGGACAGTCCGGTTACCATTAAAAAAATGCATTGGGTCTGGCTGCCCTTGCCTCACCTTACACTTGTCAACACGATAGTAACCAATACACATTATGATCTCTCCCTGCCAAAGGTACAAATCTATCCCAGCTGGCGCACAATTCTTGGTGAAATCAACAAACCCGGAAACATCATTCTTTACAGGCCAGAAATCCATATAAAGAAAACTGCATTTCTGCCTGGCGAATCATCCGAATTCCTCTTGCCCGAGGCCACCATAATCATTAAGAATGGCGCGTTGGAGGTTGAATCTGCACAGGAATATGCAGATGTTCTCCTCACAGAGTCTCTGACATTCAGTGCTATCCGCGGTAAACTCAAACTGCTGCCGCAGGAAGTTGAAATAGATATCCAGGCGTCTTCCCCTTTCAGTAAGAACATCGATTTAAAAGGCAAGTTCGAAATTCCTGAAAAGAATTACCGGTTCTTACTGGACAGCCAGGAAATTAAGCTGCATCAATCCGTAAAGACTTTGTTCAAGGGACACCTCATACCTGTCGAGTCGACAGCCCGGCTAGCCGGCACCGTAACCGGTCAAGGCCTGCGTCATATCGAGGGGGACCTGCATGGGACTCTGCCCTGTTTTGTCATAAAACCCCAGGACCGTGAAATACCCCTAAGCTGCGGATTCGCCGACCTGAAATTTCTCAAGTCCGGGTCACTTCTGCGGCTCGACATTAATGACCTTGAGATTAAGGATCCCCAGGTCCGCCTGTCAGGGCGCATAGAACGAAGGCTTCCTGCAATGAACAGCGAGGAACAGCCTTCAGCTGCAGAACCTATCTGGGCCCTCGATATCTCTGGCAGTGACCTGGATCTCACATCCATACGCCAAAAGATCCTGACTCTCTGGAGTGACAATAAGGTAGCTGCAACTGTCACTGATATAGTACTTGGAGGAAAAGCCCTTTCTGCCGCCTACCGTTTTTCAGGCAGGACAGCAGATTTCAAAAAGCTTGGCGCCATGATCATTGAAGCCGACGTTCTCAATGCGGACATCCATGTTCCGGGGGCAGAACTGGACCTGACCGGAGCAAGCGGCCCCATACAGATCAAGGATTCCACCCTGACCGGGCATGATCTTAGTGCCCGTCTTGGAAAAAGTTATGGACGTAATGCGGAACTGCTCCTGGATCTCGAAAAGCATAACGGTGCTTTCAGGCTTGATATTGATATAGATGCAGACCTGGCAGACCTGCCGCCAGTTCTCACCCGGCTTGTGCGCCATGAAGGTTTCCAACAGCAACTCAGAAAATTTGCTGAAATCTCCGGCAAAGCGTCTGGGACCTTGCATCTGGGTGACAGACTGCATGGTATCATCACCCGGGTCGATGTAAAAAACATGGAGCTAACAACAAGGTACGATCCGGTTCCGGAAACCGTTTTTATTGACAGTGGTTCTCTGCTTCTCGGACCGGGAAAGATCAGTTGGCTGCAGGTAAAAGGCCGTATAGGCCAGCAAGAAATCAGTAATACAAGCGGTAATGTATCCTGGCAGACCGGAGACATATTGCTGCACATTGAAGAAATCGAGGCGCAGCTGGAAGGGGCATCTCTTGTTTCCCTGCTGCAGAAGACAGGTGTGGCGCAGAAAATAAATCATGCGCTCACATCCTTAAGCGGCATTATCAGTCTTACCGGGGGAACATTACAGGGGGAGGCCCTGAAGCCTGAGTCCTGGGAGTACGATCTTGCATTCACAACAAGAGGACTGACTCTTACAAGTCCTTTGCTGCCCGAACCCGCAAGCACAGAAGAGTTTGCCGCAGTAATAAACCATAATGAGGCAAACATTCAGGAGGCTGCAGTCCGTTTCCTTGACCAGACGTTCAGCCTCAAAGGGGTGTTTAAACATCATCTCCTGGAACATTGGTACGGGACAATTGAATTCAATGGCCCGCTTCAGGATAAACTGGCAAGCTGGATAAGCAGCAAGGGATGGTTCCCGGATAAACTGCACCCTCAGATACCCTGCACCCTTAAAAACCTGACAGTGGACTGGCAGGGAAAAAAGATTGCGCTCTCCGGAATTATTCTCCAGGGTTTAGACGGGGGCAGGCTCCCCATGGCCCGGATTAATTTTGAGGATACGCCTGAACACCTCCGTATTAATGAGCTGACTTTTTTAGCTCCAGGCGAACAGGGTCGCCTGGAGCTCGAATTCTGGCGCCTTTCACCAAACAGACTCATTCTTTCCTGGGACGGCTTTATCAACGCCGATACCATTGACGCGCTTTTCCAGCACAGTTTGTTTACAACAGGCACCTTATCAGGTGCAATAAAAATCAGTTCCTATGCCGGCCAGCCTGAGACTACAAACATAGACGGTCTTCTGAAAGCCGAAAATCTGCTTTTGAAGATAAAAAGCAGCGAAGATCCCATTTTCATAAGAAATTTAGATGTAAAAGGTATCGGCAGGCAAATAAGAATTCATGCTATGGATCTTGACATCGGCCCTGAAAAAGTTACTGGTTCAGGTCAGATTGCAGCTGAAAAAGATGGTTTGCAGCTTGATATTTCGATCGCCTCATCTATTCTTTCTAGAAAATCTCTCGTCAACCTGTCGCGGGCCATGCAGGAAACAAAAAATGTTTTTCTAAATAGTTATTCTGATCAGGAGGGGGGGCTTCAGTCAGCAAGGGCATGGGATATAACCGGACGGATTGGTTTTGACTTTGATGCCTTTACCTTCAGCCGCAAAACAGCCACACCATATGCAGAAGCGCAAACTCTCACCTATACCTTATACGATGTGCATGGTGATCTGCAACTCGCGCCTGACCGTATTACACGAACGGAAATTTTCTCCTCAAAACTCTGCGGCCTGGACTTCAGCGGCGCCTGGTTTTCAAATAATGAACTTGGACAAAAATTTCAACTCGGAACTAATCCACAAGAAATATTCCGCCTGGAAAATGTTTTGCCATGCCTCGGCGTGCAACAGGATCTCATCGAAGGTGAATTCTCATTGCAGGCCAATCTTCTGAAAGAATCAAACACGTGGTACGGAGGCAATATTTCCATCAAATCCTCCCAGGGCCGCATCCTGCGCTTGCAAACTCTTTCCAGGATATTCAAAATTGTCAATATAACTGACCTATTTGAGAACAATGTCGACAATACAGGGAAAATGGGCTTCCCCTTCCACCAGATGGATATTGATACGCATATACATGCCAACAATCTTATTGTTGACAGGGCAATCATACGCGGTGAAGGTTTGAATCTTTTTACACGGGGTGAAATCCACCTGGAAGATTATGATGCAGACCTGACGCTGCTCATTGCTCCTTTTAAGACTTTTGATACCATTGTCTCGAAGGTGCCGATCCTGGGACACCCGGTTTCCGGTGAATACGGCAGCAGAATGAGTATCCCGGTGGCAGTAAGAGGCCCCCTAGCTGATCCGATAATAACACCCATGCATCCAGAGGCCGTAAGTCAGACATTTTTAAACCTGATCAAAGACACTTTCATGCTTCCCTACAATATTTTAAAACCATTGGAACAAATAGAAAAAGGCACCAGCAGAGAAGCTGCTGATGACAAAAAATAAACTTTAACCATTGAGAATCACATGACATTCAGAAAGCCCCTTTGCATTCTTTGCTGTATCTCACTTGTTTACATCAGTTGCCTGGCCGGCAGCGCCAGGTGTGAAGACAGGCCAGGCAACCGCCTCAAAAATGAAGCAAGCCCCTATCTCCTAAAACATGCAACAAACCCGGTAGACTGGTATCCTTGGGGAGAAGAGGCCTTTTCCCGGGCCAGGAAAGAAGACAAACCCATACTTTTATCCATCGGGTATTTAACGTGCCACTGGTGTAATGTTATGGAGGAGGAATCCTTCTCCGATCCCCAGGTTGCCACCCTTATCAACGACGTTTTCATTCCTGTCAAAGTAGACCGGGAAGAACGTCCAGATATCGACCAGATATACATGAAAGCCTGTCATCTTCTTTCTCCTTCATGTGGCTGGCCGCTAACTCTATTTCTTTCTCCTGAAGGTAAACCTTTCTATGCAGGGACGTATATTCCAAAGGAAAACCGTTTTGGCCGCCTTGGCCTCCTGGATCTTATTCCAAGGGTCAAGGAACTCTGGGCCCATGAACGTGAATCAGTCCTGAAATCTGCGGACAGCATTAACGCAGCAATTATTTCTTCCACCATCCAATTGCCTGGCGGAGACATGAATGCTTCCCAGCTTGATGCGGCATTTCTCGCTTTCTCTCAGGATTTTGATTCCAGCTATGGAGGTTTTGGCAGAAGCAGCAAGTTTCCAAAACCCCTGAACCTATTGTTCCTCCTCAGGTATTGGCACCGGACCGGCAACAAGGAAGCGCTGGCCATGGTGGAGAAAACCCTGGCTGCCATGCGCCGGGGAGGCATATACGATCAGCTTGGCTATGGTTTTCACCGCTACGCCACTGACCCCATGTGGCAACTGCCCCATTTCGAGAAGATGCTCTATGACCAGGCTTTGCTCGTATCGGTCTATCTGGAAGCATACCAGGCAACTGCCAACGAAGAATATGCAAATACTGCAAAAGAGATCCTGGATTATGTCCTGCAGAATATGGCTGCAGAAAACGGCGGTTTTTACTCGGCTGAAAGTGCGGACAGTGATGGCGATGAGGGGAAATTCTACCTCTGGTCAGCAGGAGAAATTAGAAAAGTTCTGGATCAGCAGGAAGCAACTGAGGCTAGCAGGCTTTTTCATATCATGGAGGATGGCAATTATATTGATCCTATTGTTGGACGTAAAACAGGCCAGAACATTCTCTTTATTGAACAGAATGCAGGCAAAATTCCTGATTTTAAAAAGACCCGCAGCAAACTGCTGGCTGCCCGCAATACAAGGCCCAGACCAGAACTCGATGACAAAGTGCTTACAGACTGGAATGGCCTTATGATTGGTGCCCTTGCCAAAGCTGCCCGGGTTTTTGATGAGCCTGAGTATGGTCTGGCTGCAAAACGTGCCGCCCGGTTCATCCTGCTCAATCTCCGTTCCCATGACGGCAAGCTTTTACACCGCTGGCGTGGTGGACAGGCTGGTCTTTCGGCTACAGCTACCGATTACTCTTTTATGATCTGGGGATTACTCGAGCTTTATGGTTGGGATTTTGATGCAACCTGGCTGCAGGAAGCCCTGGGCCTCAATGATGCTCTGCTTGAAAATTTCTGGGATAAGAAACTGGGAGGTTTTTACCTGACAGTGGATAATAAAAAATCAATACTCCCAAGGATCAAAGAGAGTATTGATACTTCCATCCCCTCTTCCAACGCTGTTTCAATGCATAATCTGCTTAAACTCAGCAGGCTAACAGGCAACCAAACGTACGAAGCAAAGGCGGCAGAAATAAGCGCATTATTCTCTTCCAGGGTAAAGGATTCTCCCCTTGCATTTCCAATGCTGCTGACAACACTTGATCTTGCCCTTTCTCCTTCCCAGGAAGTTGTTGTTGTTGGGAAAAGGGATGCTGCTGACACCAGGGAGATGCTGAAGGTGCTGCACAAAAATTACCTCCCTTATGCGGTTGTGCTTTTCAAGCCTGCCGAAGAAAAAAACCCGCCCATAAATAATTATGCGGAATTTATTGAATTCATGTCCGCCATTGATAATAAAGCTACTGCTTATGTGTGCACGAATTTCAAGTGTAATTTCCCCACTACGGATCCTGCTAAAATGCTCGAATCCTTACACTCCAAGTCAGAAAAATCCAGTATGAATTAACTGCGCGCTTAAAAATCAAAAACCCCGGCCCAGGGTGGGAGGTCGGGGTTTTTGTTTTTGGGAAGGGGAGGCAAAAAATGAAAGACGTATTTTCTTATTGTACTTTTAACAATGGTTATTCACAAACCATGCCAGAGTCGCTATGAAAAATTAACCATTTGTAATGATTGAATAAAATAAATTTCTCGCCAGGTTTCACTCTTCCTATGTGTTTCTGTGCAGCATCCCAATCGGGTAAAATTTATCCAACCGCGATATCCCGTGGATATTATTTACCCGATTGTGATTTAGCCAGCAAAGCTTTAGGCCTGGCAGGATTTGCAATTAAAAACTACAGATTATAGCCATATCAAATACATAATTTACAGGCTGTAAACAGATGTGAATTTGAAAATATCATACCGTTCACTACCAGGCTGTCTCTTGCTAAGGGCAGCTTGGTGCCACTGCACAGGACTATAGGGTTCAAACCCTTTTATCGAGAAGGCCTGAAAGCTTCTCAAGATGAACCTGTTCCTCTTCGGATAATTTTTCAAATATCTGCTGCGACTTCTTATCTTCTATGGACCTGCTCATCTTAATATAAAGATCAAAGGCATTGACTTCCATGGCAATGGCCAATTCCAGACTTTCGGAAACACCCTTGTCCTGTATCCATGCAAGGGCTTGCCTAACTGCAATTCCCCCTTCCATGCGAGTTCCGCTCAAGCTGTCACTGAACTTGGCTCGCAGCCTGTTAAAATCTGGCTGGTTACCGGTCAATGCTTCATAAGTTTGCAGCAGGTGCTGCTCGTGACTTTTTTCTGCCGACGCCAACCAGTTGAACATTTCCTGCGCCTCTTTATCCTCGCTGAAATGTTCAGCAACCCCCTGATAAAAAATCTTCGATCCCTCTTCCAGGGCCCAGGCCAATCCGACAATCTCCTCGGCATTGGCGGCTGGAGAAAAATAGGCCATGCCTGCTTCCGGCAGGCCTTGGGCAACCATGCCTTTCCAGGCCCTCATGCCGCCTTCCATGCTGTAAACATTCTTTAATCCAGAACCAAGCAGTAATGTTGCAGCCGACCGGCTGCGCACCCCGGCTGCTCAGTATGCAATTGTAGGTTTTTCAGGATCAATCTCATGCAGCCTTTCCTTTAGCTCTGCCATGGGTATGAGGTTGGCCCCAGGAATATGGTCCCTCTTATATTCAGCAGGCTGACGCACATCCACCAGGTTATACTGATCCGGGTGTTTGTCAGCGAGAAACCGCCTCACTTCCTCGGCGGACATGGTCGGAATTGATTTAAAATAATCCAGGACGCCCATAGTGTTAAAACTCCTTTACTTGATCATAAAAATTGCAGGCTTATCACCTTATTCGTGTCAAGATTCTTTTAAAGCAATATCTGCCCTGTTTTGTCAAAAAAATATTTTATCCTCCAATATCAGCTGAAAATCGCCGGGAAACAAAGTTGCACCTATCTGCTTTGATCTGAAGCTGAAAAGCTTGCAGTGATAAATTCCCGCAGGCCATCTTTATAAACCTGACCGCTCGTTAGAAATCCCTGATTGTGGTCGCCGCGTAATTCAAGAAATCGCTTGGGCTCCCTGGCCCTTTTATAGAGTTTGAGTCCGTTCTCATAGGGGATGATTTCATCATTGGGGCTATGTATGATCAATACCGGACAGGAAACAGAAAGGAGTAATTGCTCTGTATTGTAGTGAAACCTGCTTAACAGCCTGACCGGGAAAACGGGGTACAATCGGGCCGCCATATCCGGGACCGAAGTAAAGGCTGATTCCAGAATAAGAGCAGCCGGCTTTTGCTGTGCCGCAATATATGCACCGATCGCTGCACCTAATGACCTGCCGAAAACAACGATCTCCCGGGCAGAAACTTTTCTTGTTAGTGTGAGATAGCTCCAGGCAGCCTCGGCATCAAGATAGGTGCCATGTTCTGAAATAGAACCCTGGCTGCGGCCGTATCCCCGGTAATCAATGATCAGGGTTGAAAGGCCGATGTCATGAAATATCTTCAGGGAATCAAGACGGTGCGAAATGTTTCCAGCATTACCGTGAAAAAAAAGCAGAGTACCCCGTTCATTCCTGGCAGGGATGAACCAGCCATGCAGTTTTACGTGATCGCTGGTGCTTAAAGTGACCGTCTCGTAATCCAGGCCGACATCCGCAGGATTTGCTGTCAGCTTTCTTGAGGGGATATTGGGATAATAGAGAAGTCTGGCCTGCATGAAGAAAAGATACAGGCAGAGGGCGCCATACATGCCTGCTGCAAATATTGTAACTGACCAGACGATACTTGACATCACGCCCCTTTGCGCCACCTGTATATCCCCTGCACCATTTGACCAGGCAATTCCAAATAAAAAAAAGTTGATGCATCTTGATGAATTCTTAAAAAATCTAGCATTCAGCAACGAGTCCTTGTAAAATTAATATACAATGGGCACATTTTTTGTCTTCCGGGTGTTTTTCACCCCTGCATGAATAAATACGAGACAGACGATCTTCACTGCCTGTAAGTTATACTATTTGTATTTTCCTTTTTCAAACAGCAACAAAATGTTAGTTGCTTCCCTCTGTTCCAGATAATATTTCTTAATGGGAATGAAACCTTGGGTACTATCAAAACAAAAATTTCTGCCTGCCCTGCTTCCCATCTTTACCTGCGGCTGGCAACAGCACCCCCCCAAAATGCTCCGCAACTTTATACCGCGGGCTATATTTCCGAAGATTGTACTGTACATTTTATAACTGACAGGAAAAGCCGCAAGGCGAAAAACATATTTAGGAATCCTGCGGTGGCTTATGCGGTTGATGATAACCTCAAGGATGTAAAGACGAGCCAAGGCTTTCAGATGGAGGGCGAGTATTCATTTGTTAGTCAGGAAGATGAGGCGGTGAGACTTTTCGCTCTGATGGCACAAAAGTTCTCCAGCATGGATAACATGGCGCCCGATCCCGACCTGGCAATTTTCAAGATTGAGCAGGCCAGGCGCTGTTTCCTGGATAATACCATGGCCTTCGGCCCTAGGGACATGGCTGATTTTTCATGAAGCCCGTCATAGAATCATACAGTTTTGGCCGCATGACGATCGCTGGTTCAATCTATACCAGGGATATCCTCATTTTCCCGGACGGCAGTATCGTAAGTCCCTGGTGGCGCCAAAAGGGGCATGTACTTGCAACAGATGACCTTGCTGAACTTCTCTCTGCAGAGCCGGAAATTATCATCTGTGGTACCGGTGCCATGGGATTGATGCGCCCCTCTGTCGAACTGCAGGATTATCTGGCGGCCAGCAATACCGAATTTATTGCGCAGAGAAGCTCCGAGGCAGCTATAACCTTTAACAAGATGTCAGGCAAGAGTAGTGTGGGTGGCTGTTTCCACCTGACCTGCTGATACCAGAAGGAGGCCTGCAATGCAGCCAACTGAAATTCAACGTGCCAACCAGAGTTACAGACTTGGCACCACCATCACAGAGCACCTGCTGCTTTGCGAGGATGAATGTCCTGCAGCCACAGGGCAGTTTACCAGGCTGCTCAGCGAACTGATCATCAGCGCCAAGCTCATCTCCAGGGAGGTGAACAAGGCCGGCCTGGCAGACATCCTTGGAATGACAGGTGATATCAACGTACAGGGTGAAAAAGTCCTCAAGCTTGACGAGTTTGCCAACCAGGCACTCATTTACAGAATGGAACGTTCCGGCCTGCTCTGCGCCATGTCTTCCGAAGAAAATGCTGATATCATAACAATACCTGATACTATGCCCAGGGGCAGTTATGTCCTTGCCTTCGATCCCCTGGACGGGTCCTCCAATATCGAAGCCAATACCGGTATCGGTACCATTTTCTCCATCCACCGGAAAAGAGAAAAGGAGGGATGCTCCAGCCTTGATAATTTCCTGCGCTATGGTTATGAGCAGGTGGCAGCCGGCTATTTCCTTTACGGCTCAAGCACCATGCTGGTATATACCGCTGGGAAAGGGGTGCATGGATTTACCCTTGATCCCTCTGTAGGAGAGTTCCTCCTCTCGCACCAGAATATCATCATGCCCGCGCAGGGTAGCATCTATTCGGTTAATGAAGCGTATACCGAATACTGGGATGAGCGCACCAGGGCCGTGGTTAACTATTTTAAATCATCAAAAAATGAACGGGGCAAGCCATATACCGCCAGGTACATAGGCACCATGGTGGCTGATTTTCATCGCAACCTTCTCTACGGGGGCATTTATATGTACCCGGCTGACAGCCAGGACCCGCACATGCCGCATGGCAAACTCAGACTTCTGTGCGAGGCGGCTCCGCTGGCTTTTATTGCTGAACAGGCAGGTGGCGCTGCCACAGACGGCAGACAGCGCATACTCGATCTCAAGGCCACTGAACTGCACGAAAGGGTGCCGCTTTTTATCGGCTGCAAGGCTGATGTTGCAAAGGCCATGGCAATTCTGCAAGGTGCATGATTTTATTTCTCATATGTCCAAAAAAATTCTTTATATTAATTGTTCATTTTCTTTACCTGCTTAAAGAAAACGAACCAAAAGAAAGTGCAGCCGATCACTTGGGCCCGCATTCTGCAGGACTGCCGGGTGTCCTTTTCTTGCTCCTCCTTTTGAGCAAGTAAAAGAAGGAGATATTTAAAAAAGATTATCTTAAAATGGCTGACTGATTATACAGTTATATACTTTCAAACAACCACAGAAAAACTATATGGAAATAACCCTCACTACACCAGCCCTCCTTTTCCCGGCCGTTTCGCTGCTGCTGGTTGCTTACACAAACAGATTTTTGGCCCTCGGTTCCCGCATCCGCAACCTGCATGCACAATATAAATCTTCGCCCGATACTCTTTTGGAAGGTCAGATTGTTATTCTAAAAAAGCGTGTGGTCCTTATCAGAAATATGCAGTTCTTAGGAGTGGGCAGCCTGTTTTTGTGCGTATTGTGCATGTTTCTGCTTTTTGGCGGCAAACTTTTACTCGGCAAGATAATCTTCGCTGCAAGTTTAGTCTTCATGCTTGGGTCATTGGGAATTTCACTCCAGGAAATCCTTATTTCCATGCAGGCTCTCAATCTGGAACTAAGCGATATGGAAAATGAACCCTGAGTTGCTTTCTCTTTCTCAGCAACCATGCATCATGCAGGGAGACTGCCCTGGATAACAAAAAAATTGTGCACACACGGGTTCTGTGGTACATATAATAACTGTTATTAGTTGTTTTCTTTCCTCAAGCCATGGAGGCTTCACATGCATAATCTGTTATGGCTGCAGGGAGCTAGCTGTGGTGGTGATACCATCTCCTTCCTCAATTCTGAGCAACCCTCTGCGCTCTCATCATTTGAAGTATTAAACATCAACCTGCTCTGGCATCCCTTCCTGAGCCGGGAACAGGGCGATGAGGTTTTGAAGATCTTTGAAAATATCCTTTCCGGCAAAACAAAACTTGACATCTTAATTCTTGAAGGTGCAATACCGAACGGTCCTGATAATACCGGTAAATTTTTCATGTTCCATGGCCGGCCTTTCCGGGACTGGCTAGCCGATTTCTGCAAGCATGCGGAAGTGATCATGGCTGTGGGCACCTGTGCAGCCTTTGGGGGAGTAGTCACCGGCCATGAAAATATCAACGAAATGAGTGGCCTGCAGTTCCTCCACAACCAGAAAGGTGGATTGCTTGGCGCCGATTATGTATCAAAAAACAGGCTGCCGGTGGTCAATGTCCCCGGCTGCCCTTCACACCCTGACTGGATTGTCGAGACCATGACCGCTGTGCTCAAGGGCTGGCTCAGCATGGAGGATCTTGATGAATTCCACCGGCCAAAGGTCTTCTTCAGCAAGCTGGCCCATCACGGTTGTCCAAGAAATGAATATTATGAATTCAAAGCCTCAGCAATCCGTTATTCCCAGCAGGGATGTTTGTTCGAATTCCTCGGCTGCAAAGGGACCCTGTGCGAGTCTGACTGTAACGAAAGACTCTGGCTGGGCCGGACAGGCAGTTGCACCCGGGGTGGCTTCCCCTGCATTGCCTGCACCTCGCCACTCTTCCCTGACAGACAACGGCCATATTTCAGCACAAGAAAAATTGGCGATGTCCCGGTTACCCTTCCACTTGATGTGCCCAAGGCTTGGTTTGTAGGGATTTCCGGCATGTCAAAGCTTGCCTGCCCCGAGAGGTTAAAGAAGAATGCCGTTTCGTCAAAATGGATCAGTTGACTTACAACAAAATCCTGCTGCTGTTAATAGTGAGAATTTGACAAATAACCTGTGGAGATATCATGCCTACTCTGATTGCAATCGACCCCTTTAACAGGATCGAGGGGGATCTGCGTATTGAGATTGAAGTTGACGGCAATACGGTGAATTCAGCTAAGAGTTCAGGCATCATGTTCCGCGGATTTGAACGGATTATGCCCGGCAGGTCTCCAATGGATGCACTGGTTATTACGCCACGTATCTGCGGTATCTGCAGCGGCTCTCACGGAGTAGCTGCGGCAAAGGCCCTGGCTCAGGCCCAGGGAGCCGAAATGCCTGACAATGGCTTTTACATGAAAAACCTTATCCTGGGTATCGAGGTGGTCATGAGCCATCTGAGCCATTTTTATCTCCTCTTTGCCCCTGATCTGGCTAACCAGCGTTATAAAAATTTAAGTGCATACGGCAGCGTAAACCAGCGCTTCACTGCCATGAGCGGTTCTTCGGTCGTGCTTGCATTAAAGGCCAGGCAAAGCGCTCTGGAAATCATGGGGCTGGTGGGAGGAAAATGGCCCAACAGCCTGGCTATCCATCCCTCCGGCACAACCTCCACCATGAACCTCAGTACCTTGACCAGGGCAATCGGCATCCTGAAGGAATTCCAGGATTTTCTGGAAAAACGCTTCCTCGCCTGCCGGGTAAGTGAATGGCTTGATATTGACAGTCTTGACAAGCTTTTAAAATGGCAGAAAGATGGCGCTCATGGCGATAGTGATCTGGGCCTTTTCCTGACAATGTGTCTTGAAGCAGGGCTGGACAGGATCGGCAGGGGGCCCAACAGGTATATAAGTTACGGCGCATACGATCTGCCGGATGGTTCCACCTGGCTTCCGGCCGGCTATTTTGACGGCAGAGTTCAGCCCTTTGACCAGGCTCTCATCAAAGAGCATATCGGATCATCCTTTTTCAGGGATGCTGTTGAAGCAAGGCATCCTCTTGAAGGTGTTACAACCCCTCTGGCAGATAAAAGCGGGGCATACAGCTGGGCCAAGGCTCCGCGTTACGATGGTAAAACTGTTGAGGTGGGCCCCCTGGCCAGGATGATTATTGCTGATGATCCACTGCTGACTGACATGATGCGCCAGCTGGATTCATCTGTTATGACACGTATGTTTGCCAGGCTCCGCGAGATGTGCAGGCTCACAAAAGAGATGTCCGGGTGGCTTGAAAAAATCAACCCGGCTGAACCCTTTTATGCCGTCCCCTCCAGCAGATTCACCTCAAACGGTATCGGCTTGACAGAAGCCGCACGCGGCAGCCTTGGGCACTGGATGAAAATCTCATCCAACCTGATTGACAATTACCAGGTTGTGACGCCATCTGCATGGAACATGTCACCCAGGGATGAAAACGGACAGCCGGGACCGGTTGAGCAGGCTCTTACCGGCACACATGTGGCTGACGCCAGTAATCCTGTGGAGATAAACCATATTATCCGTTCTTTTGATCCCTGTATGTCCTGCACTGTCCATTAACTTCAACTCTCTGGAGTTGCTGCAGCAAAATGGTAAGTCCTCAAACATTCTCCGAAATACTTGGTGCCGGCTATAAGGAAGCTGTTGTCATTCTTTCACGGGACCTGAAAATCATCACTGCCAACGACACATTTCTGCATGACAATAATCTCATGCTGCGTGATATTGAAGGCAAGACCTGTCATGAAGTTCTCAAAAGCTGCATGAATTTCTGCAGGCAACAGTCCGATGAATGTCCTGTATACGAAGCCCTGTCAACCAAAAAAACTGTCAGCGTTACCCACCAGGATGTCATGGTGGACACCGTGCCGCATCACTATAAAATAGATATCTACCCGGTCTTTGGGCAAAAAGAGAACGAAACATATTTCCTGCACATCGCGAGGGACATAACCAACCGCATAGAAGAAGAACGGCTCAAAGACAACATGTGGATGGAGATATTAAGCCGCATGGAAAGTCTTTATGCTGCCATGGTTGCAGGCAATGAAAACATTGAAAATATCCAGGGTGAAATAGACCAGCTCATTGAAATTGTTCCCCTTGCTGTTGTCGGCTGGGACCCCAAGGGAAAAATCACCCGCTGGAATTCCAATGCGGAAATCCTCTTCGGCCGCCCGGCCCCCGAGGTCTTGGGAAAGCCCTTTATTGATTTTTTTGCCAGCGGTAAATCTCAGGAAAAATTTTCCGAAATTATGCGTATCCTGCAAATGGGACAGACAGAAGTATATTCTCTGGCTGAAAACAGGACCGCTTCAGGGCATATTATCTCGTGCGAGTGGTACCATAATGTATATCAGTTTGACAACAAAGGCGAGATGACCCTCTGCCTGTCCCTGGGTCAGGATGCGACCGAACGCTTAACCACGGAAGGAAAAGTTGCAAAACTGGAAACCCAGCTTGAGGCAATCCTCAATGCTACCGGTGATGCCATTGTCGGGCTGAATAATCTCCGGCGCATAACTCTCTGGAACCCTGCAGCGGAAAAACTTTTTGGCTGGCTGGCCAGAGAGGTTCAGGGACGAGAGATAGAGATGCTGCTCCCTGCCGATCTCCGGGAAACCCAGGCACAGAAATTCCGCAAATTCCTGGAAGGACAGGAGCAGAAAAAAGGGCAGAAAATCACCTTCCAGACTTCAGCCCTGAGAAGGGACGGCATCACGATCCCGGTTGAAATAACCCTGTCCTCAGCACTGATTGAGGATAAGCTCAGCGGCTTTGCAGTATTTCACGAAATCACGGAAAGAAAACGTACTGAAAAAATACTGCTGCAATCAGAAAAAATGCGCTCCCTGGGAGAGATGGCAAGTGGGGTGGCCCATGACTTCAACAACAGCCTGACAACTATCCTGGGCAATATTAAACTGCTCAAAGAGAGTAGGATTGATAACACAGGTTCTGAGAAACTTTCGGCCATAGAAAAGGCTGCCCAGCAGGCTGCCGAGACCATTGCAAGCCTGCAGGCTTTCAGCCGCACTGCTGATGATGCTGCTCACAAAAGCATTGAACTGCTGGCCGTTAAACCCCTGGTTGAAGAAGTAAGGAATCTCACCCGGTTCAGGTGGAAAGATCTCCCCCAGAAAGAAGGGTACGCCATCGATTTTACAATGGAAGTTGAAGGCTCTCCAGCTTTGCAGATTAATGGCTCTGATTTTAAGGAAATGCTGACAAATCTCATCTTCAATGCTGTTGACGCCATGCCCAGAGGGGGGCACATCCACCTCAGCGTTAAACAGCTAGAGGAAAAAGTTGTTCTCATGGTACAGGACAATGGTATCGGCCTCTCAAAAGAAGATGCTGCCCATATCTTTGATCCCTATTTTACCACCAAGGGCAGGGGGCATGCCGGCCTTGGACTAAGCATTGCCAAGCGTTTTGTTGAGCGTCACGGCGGCTCCATCATGGTTGAGAGCGTCAAGGGAGCCGGTTCCACTTTTAAAATTGAATTTCCCCTCCTCACTACATCTGCTCCGCAACAACTGGAACTGGCAAAAAAGCCCACTCCGTCCATCCTCCTGCAGATCCTTGTCATCGATGACGAACCGCTTGTCCGGAACCTTTTAAAGCAGGTTCTGGAAAATAGAGGTCATGCTGTATCCGAGGCAAGCAACGGCCAGGAAGGTGTACGCCGCTTTCGTGAAAACAATTTTGACCTGGTCATCACGGATCATGGCATGCCTGTCATGAATGGTTTGGATGCCGCCTTCCGCATCAAGAAGCAAAAACCTGAAACCCCTGTCCTGCTTATAACAGGCTGGCAGACTGAAACCGATGCCATTTTTCAGAAGCCAAGCTCCATAGATGAATTTATTACCAAGCCCTTCGACCTGGAAAAGATCGTTGCACTGGTTGAACATTATGGCCACAAAGTAAAAGGCAGGTAGCATCAAGGACGACAAAGGCTGCGTGGCCTTTGCATGCTTTTCCGTCTTACCACCAATTCTGCATCAATACGCGGCAATCTTTCCAGGCGGATCAGCGTCATTCGCCTGCTTTTATCCAGCCGCCACTTCACTAATTCAAAAAAGAAGGACTGAAACTATAGCTATCACTATGAGGGGCAGATGCCGGAAAAACGGTGGTGCCACCTTTTCTGGCGGAAGAGCTGCGGTGAGTCTGTTTGCAACAAAGAAAGAAAATATCAGTCCGGCAATTATTATGGCAATCTGCAAAATATATATGGATTGCATATCAAGCCTGAAGGCTATATGCGGGAATGAATATCCCACCTGGTTTCCAAGGATGACAAAAAAATCCGCCGCATGGTTTAAAAGGGGCATAAGGCGGATGGCAATTTCATTTGCATAGACCAGGGGCAGCATTACCATGAAAAAAGTTGAACCAAACCTCTTGCCGGCATCGGTGTCAACCATGCCTGTAAAGGCAACACCGGCAACAGCAACATGATAGGCGAACAATACCGCGCCAAGCATAAGCAGCCCATACGTAAGCTCCATTGAGCCGATGTATGCATCGAGTCTTTGCGGTACGGAGGTCAGATCAAGCCCCCTGAAAATCTGGGTTCCCCAGAGAAGCGGCACAAAAAGGATCATGGCAATATCAGCTGCGCGCGTATTCCAAAGCTCCCAGCCCGGCGGCCTTAAGTTGAACCGTACTGCAGAATTTCTGCAGGCTTTCATGCAGTTGCCGCAGAGCACGCAATCCTGATTGGTCTCCATGGCAAAAGGCCCTTTTGACATGGAACAGCCGGGGATATCATCTCGGCCGGTAAAACAGTCAAAGGTTGTGCATTCATGACTGCAGTAATTATAATTCGCCCTGACTTCAACAATTGAGGCCCTGGCAAAGGTTGCAACCATCTGCCCCAGCGGGCAGAATGACCGGCACCAGGTCCTTCCCTCAAACAGCAAGGCAAACAGAACTGCTGAACCGAGCATTGCAATCAGCAGCCAGGCGGTTTCCGTCGGTCGCTGCCACATATCAAGCGCGGCTTGGGACCAGAAAATGATGGCCAGACCAAAAGCACTGATGAAAAACCCTACATTCTGGTAATTGGGAGGGATTTTCCAGCGTTTGATCTTCAGTTTTCTGACCAGATTACTGAAAAATCCGATGGGACAGAAGCTGCACCACATTCTGGCCAGAAGCAGACAGCTCAATATTAACAAAGGTTCCCAGTTAGCCCACACCAGCAGAAGCGAAATATTGGAATCAGGGGATGGGTTCCCCCAGATTCCCAGGACAACAACAAAAACGAACATAGCGGCTACAACAATCTGCGGCACAATAGGATAAAATGGGCTTTGGAAGAAATTCCTGATAAATTTAACTGACAGAAGATTAAAGGCGTTTTTGCCTGTTATCGGCACCTTGCCTATGAAAACATCTTCCGCTGCAATAAAACTGCCCTTGGCAAAACTGATTGAACGCGCCACAACCTCTTCAAGTTCTCGAAAATTTCCCGGCCAGTTGTAGGCCATCATTTTGTTCAGGGCCTCTGGCTCCAACTTCAAGGGTGGCTTCCGTTTTTCACGGCCTATATCTTCCAACAGAACACCGATGATCTCCTTAAGGTCTCTTTTTCTGGTGTGCAGAGGCTCCAGCCTCACCTGGTCAGCTGCCAGAAATTCGTAAAGTGTATTTTCCAGGTTGAGATCATCGGTGACATTTATTATCACCCTGGTAGCAGCCTGGGCCGGACGTTCAGCCCCCAGGGGATAGAACATGCCGGAGGTAAAATATTCAAGCACCATCCTCTGGACTTTGGGCTCTAGCTTTGCACCGTCCTTGATGACCAGGGTCCCTTTATGGGCCAGCTTCAAGAATCCTTGCCAGGGCACGAAGGAGCGGCCATAGGTTTCAATATCATATCCGAAAAGAGCTGCAATTTGCTCAAGCTCGCGATAATAGACAGTCCCTTCTTCATGCTGCAGCCCCTTGGAAACAAAATGAGGCACTGTATCGGGATCAAAAATTATATAGGGTCCCTCACAGTCGACACTATGCCTGAATATATGCTGAGCGACCCTTGATTTCATGGAACCGGGTTCGCCCACTAAAAGGATTGGTTCCCCGGAGCGGCAGATTGAGTCAATTTGAGTGCGCAGCTTTTGAGCCCTTTTTGAACTTCCGACCAATGGAATGCAGGGGCGGGTTTCCATTTTTGTCATGAGTTCACGGTAATGATGATCCTGGTAGATCTGGCTCTGTTCCCGGCCCTCCAGCATGGAGTTGAACCATTTCCGTATGGCTGCCTGAGATGCCTCCGGATACTGCCTGTATAAGGTCAGAAATACATCGCGCGGCACTGCAAGGATGCTGCTTTTCTCCACAGCCTTTGCTGTCACGAACCTGGGGCTCTCAGTCAGAAGGCTCATTTCCCCGAAGACTTCTCCGGCCCTGTGAACGGCCAGGTCAATCTCCTTTCCTGACTCAGGCTTGTGAGAAAGGCTTACGGTACCAAGCAGGATTACATAGACATAATCGCTGCCCTCCTGCTGCCTGAAAATTATCTCGTTGGCTTTATAGACAAGCCTGTCTGACTTGGAATGGATATCAGAAATTGCACTTTTGGGGAGAGAACAGAAAATAGATGAGTTTGCAAGCCGGTCAATATCCTGGAGCTTGAGTGCATGGGCTAGGTCCTTCTTGGTAATGGCGCCTGCATCGAGCAGCAGCATGCCGATCAGCGGATCATACCCTTTTGCGCGCAGATTTTCCTGGCGGTCCAAGGCATACATGACCGCCGTCTCATCACAAGCGCCTGCAGCCAGTAAATATTCACACAACTTTCTGGCTGGCTCCCTGATCTTGGCCAGGGAATGAAAATGCTTTACATTGTACGGTTCAATCATCTCTGCCACCCCTTACAAGGATGGAATTCATAATGACAGCTTAGCTGATTTCCGTTATTATTGCTAATTCATTTGTTTAAAGACTTAGTCTCCGGCACAAACTTACCTTCTATGGCAAGACTGTTGCTGATTATACTTGCTTCTCAATTTCTTCATGCTAGAATAAATAATATTATTATATGGTTATCTATAAATTTAAACTCATACCAGAGGAGAATCATGCAGTTAACAGCCAGAAGATCCTGGAAGGGCCCATTTTACTTATTTAAATGCGCTTCGTTTTTACTTCTTGTATGGACTCTGCTGTTTTTCATAAGCGGCTGCGCCTCAACCAACTCCATAAATGCGGCTCCGATAACCATCCCCCTACTCGAAAAATGGAGCGGTGATTACTTGGTATCAGAACTTGGCAGACTGCCCGAAGGACAGCAGGATAAGATTGCTGGCTATATCGGCGATACGGAAACGTTCATCCCGGTCTGGCGGGTCTTTATGCCGGAAGAAATCCTGCCTGCAGTTGATTTCAGAAAAAACATCGTTGTCTTCACCCGCAATATCCAGTTTTACAACAGGACATCCATTCTCAAGGTTGAGCTACAAGACGGAACGGCAGAGATTCTCGCCATGGAAACCATGTCCGCCATGCCCGTTGAAGAAAAGGTGGCTATGTCTATGGCTGTCATACCAAGAGAAGGAGTTTTGGCCATCCGGGCCGGAACTGAAAAAATTCCTGTTATGAACTTTAAATAAATTCCCGGGACCGCAGTGAACAATTTATTCAACTTCCGGGTCACTGTTGCAGTTCTTCTGCTGTCTGGCGTTACCCTTTCATGCGCAAGGTCTGAAAGCGGTTCTCCCCTGCCAGATGTCTCAACCGTGAATAGCCCTGCAAATGCATCCTACCTCATAGAAAAAGATTGGATACAGCTTGAAAACGGTCATGCAGAATGGCAGGCTGCGCCTGGTTCAGCCTCCAAGGTCCAAGTTGCAATCTCTGGTAAAATCACTCATGGCGAATTAAATTATGATGACAATGAGGATGCTGTCGTATTCCTGACCTACCAGGGTGGCGGCAGCGGCACATTCTATTATATAGGAACGGCACTTGTTGAAAAAGGAAAATATCTTGGTACAAATACGATCTGGCTCGGTGACCGCATCGGGCTTCCCACTGCTGTGGTACGAAACGGCCTGATTACTGTTACGTATTTGGATCGCAGGTATGATGAATCCATGGCAACTGCTCCCAGCCTGGAGAAAACTCGATATTTTATTGTCAATGATTCCACATTAGAGGAAATTAAAACTGATTCTGATGTGGCAGTGTATCAGGGCTGGCTTACCATAGGTCATGAAGCCCGTTCTTTTTCCCCCTGCGATGAAAATGACAGTCTCTGGCTCCAGGGCCAATCAACGATCCTTGCTGGAATCATTGCAGCATATCAAAAAACAATGGCTGGTTTCCCTCCTTATACCCCTGTCTTCACCATACTTTCAGGCAGAAAGACTGCGCCCCCGACAGAAGGCTTTGGTGCAGACTACAAAGAGGCATTTTCTGCCTCCCGGCTGATACATGTCTGGCCCAAGGGAAACTGCCGGAGTGATTTCATCCTCCTTGACTCTCCCTTGCCGGGAACAATTGTTTCATCACCTCTTGCCATAAAGGGACGGGCCCGGGGTCCATGGTTTTTCGAAGGGGATTTCCCTCTCATTCTCCTTGATGCACAGGGCAGAAAAATAGCAACAAGTTATGCCACAGCAAAAGGGGAATGGATGACAGAAAACTTTGTCGATTTTGAAGGGATAATAAGTTTCACGGGCTCCTTCTCAGGGCAGCAAGGAACGCTTATCCTGCAAAAGGACAACCCCACCGGATTGACGCAGTTTGATGATGCTTTGAAAATCCCTGTCAATTTTCAATAAGGAGAGAAACTGTGAACAGTATTTTGGTTGCCTGCAGCAACTGCTCCACAAAAAACAGGATCCCGGCTGACAAGCAGCACCTGGGCCCAAGATGCGGGAAATGCAAGGGAGTCATCAACCTTGCCGGAACTGCAGTCCCTGTGGAACTTGATGATTCCACCTTCGCCGGATTTGTCAGTCGGGCCTCAAAACCAGTCATGGTGGATTTCTTCTCACCCACCTGCGGCCCATGCAGAATGCTCGCACCGGTTATAGACAACATGGCAAGGAAATTTTACGGCCGGGTCATTATTGCCAAGCTCGACACCAGCCGTTATCAGATGGCAGCAGCCCAATACAGGATCAAGGGGGTTCCCACCCTGCTCTTCTTTAAAAACGGCACACTTGTCGACCAGGTAACCGGCGCGCTTCCTGAGCAGGAACTGGTAAACCTTCTGCAGAAAATTGCTTGACCTGGTTAAAAACAGCAAAATACAAAAAATGGGACAGTAATTTAATTATGAAAGGTTTCCTGTTCGCCACCACGAAGAAAATTATCAGGGCCCTCATATACATAATGATTGGAGGCCTGATCGCGCTCCTCGTCTTTTTTGTGCTCTACCTTGAAAACCGACCGGACCTCAATATCTGGCATGAGGCCGAACTTGATGCTGAATTCACAACAGAGTCACCTGTTGCCGATTTCTCCGGATATTTACAATTGGAAGAAAAGCTTTTTCGCCAGCTGGAAGAAGAAGTTTACGCCAAGGTTATGCCGGAGGAACGCAACTATCTGAACCGCTTCAATCACGGCTCCATGTCAGATCCAAACCGCTGGACGCAGAACTGGAACCGCTCCTTCGAGCTTTTCCAGAAATCCCCCAAAGCCGGGGTCCTGTTACTGCACGGCATGTCAGACTCACCATACAGCCTGCGCCATATCGGACAACTTCTGCACAAAGCCGGGGCAACTGTCATCGGCTTGAGGATCCCGGGGCATGGCACTGCACCAAGCGGGCTTGTTGAAGTGCACTGGCAGGATATGGCGGCTGCAGTCAGATTGGCCATGAACCACCTGCAAAAAACGAGCAAAGGCAAACCGCTTTACATCATCGGCTATTCAAACGGCAGCGCCTTGGCCCTGCATTACGCTCTGTCCACTTTAGATGACCCGCAACTGCCCAAACCAGACGGACTTGTTCTGGTATCTCCGGCCATCGGGGTCTCTCCCCTTGCAGCCTTGGCTGTCTGGCAGGCGCGCCTCGGGCACCTGCTCGGACTGGACAAGCTCGCTTGGAATGCTATCGAGCTCGAGTACGATCCTTACAAGTACAACTCCTTTGCTGTCAATGCCGGGGACCAGGTTTACCGGTTGACCAGCGAGATACAAAACCTTATCAAAAAAAACCTTGCCGAGGAAAGTCTACAGCAATTGCCCCCCATGCTCGCCTTTCAGTCCGTCGTTGATACAACCGTGTCGGCGTCAGCCCTGGTTACAGGGCTTTTCGAAAAACTTCCTGCATCCGGACATGAACTGGTATTCTTCGATATAAACCGCATTAACGAAGCTGCCAGATTCTTTAATGAAGACCCGAAACCATACCTGGACAGGATGCTCTACGATAAAGAACTCCTCTACACGGTAACTCTTGTCGCCAATGAAAATGGAACAAGCCGCGAAGTCCAATTCCTGCGGAAGGAAGCCGGCACAAACGTTGTCGATACTGCACCCCTCGGCATCGCCTGGCCCCATGGCATACATTCACTCTCCCATGTTTCCCTTCCCTTTCCGGAATCCGATCCTCTTTACGGTGCAAACAGTTCTGAAGAAAATCCCGGAGTTCACCTGGGGAACGTTGCACTGCAGGGAGAACGCGGGGTACTCAGAGTTTCCGCTGCCGCCATGCTGCGTTTACGCTGGAATCCCTTCTACCCCTATCTAGAGCAACGCGTTTTTGATTTTGTCGAACTGCAGAAACCTTAATGCAGCACATTGACAGGATGATTAACGGCTGAGCATCTTCTCAAAACGTTTGGCCATGCGCGCAATCTGCGGCCAGTCATGGGTCACAATATCCTGGGCATGCGCCAGATTATTGCGCAGGGATTCAAGTTCTTTGCTCACCTGTTTTGCAAGACTTTTCGATTGAAAGCCTAGTTCTTTCAAGTGTTCAGGATCTTCAATAATAATCCGTGCCTTGTCGGAAAACTGCAGGCAGTCAAGCAGATCGCAGTTCTGCTTTCTGCGCCTTCTCTCATCAAATAGTTCTTTAGCTTTGCTTAGTCTTGAACTGCTTATCAGGCCGGCCCAGCTTTCATCTGTCCACTTAGCTCTGATCCTTTCAGCTAAATTCATCTCAATTAAGGTGATCATGCCAAAAAGCCACATCCGGACTATCGGCTTCTGAATGTCCGATCGTATAATGATGCCGCCTACGCTTCCCAGCAGGGAGACAAAACAATGGTTATGGCGCGTAAGAACATGGATAACTTCTGCAAGAGAGGCATCTCCATCCAGCACCTGGTCCTTCCTGAACTGACGGCGACATGTTGCAAGTTTATCTTTGCAAAGATCTGCAGGAAGAACATAACCATCAACATATCCATCAATGCGAACACCTGCCGTATAGAGGTTCAACTCTTCCATCTTTTTCAGTATCCCCGGAGCCTTTTGTTCACCGTCAAAAGACCGGAGAGGTTCGGCTATATCCTTGGCTGTAAAGGCTGTTATAAATTGGAGTTGAGCATGCTGATGCGAAAGCAATTCATCGGCTGATGAAGCCTCCTGGCCCCAGCCCTGGGATAATATTGGTATGCGCTCCATTTTCAGTGATGCTGCACAGTCAGAAAGCGTTTCTTTTGCCTGTGTGAAGAGTTTTGCATCTCCTTCGCCCAGAACTTCCAGAAGGGCTGCCATCTCAGTGAGAAAGACACGGGCAAAGCGGGGGTTGTTATTACAAATATCACGGCAGTTATCAATAAGGTCCGCCAGCTTGATGGTTTTTGCCCGCGGCATTGCCTGGGCAAGATGGCCTCTGTCAATGGCCTTGCGGACTGCCCGATTCCCGTCACTGGCTTTGCTGACATCTGTCAGGTCCAGAACCAACTGCGCTACACCGGCCCCGAACTCCTTCTCGATATCTTGAAAGGTAACCGGGGTGTCCTCAACTGTGTCATGCAGCCATGCAGCTGCAATCATCTCCGGATCATCGGTGACTGAAGTCACCAGTTCAGCTACTGCTTGCAAATGGATACCATATGGCTGGTTTGTATACTTTCTTCTATGGCTTATGCGTTTGTGCGCCTGGGTTGCATAATGCCTGGCCTTCCTTATCGGATCATCCGTCTGACTAATTTTCTTTTTTGTCATATTTTATCAGAAGCTTACTTTGTATGCCTTTACAGCAGTTGCAGTTCCTGGAGTCTCTTGACAAAAGCCTCGCGCCCTTCATAATGATAGGTCTGCAATCCTGCCGCTGCCGCCCTGTCAATATGCCCAATATTGTCATCCACAAAAAGTGTTTCACCTTCCTTGACTTTTAACGCCTGCAGAATCTCACCAAAGAGCGTGGGGTCGCGTTTTGTTTTGCCGAGATGAAAACTGTTGAAAACAGCATCAAAGTATTGGAAGAAATGATACCGGAGGTCCAGTTCATCAAGCCAGTCGGACTGATCACTTAGAATTGCAGTCTTAATACCTCTCTGACGCATGGTTCTGACTGCTTCCAGCATCCAGTCCCGGGGGATGAAGCGGGAAAGTATCTCCTGCCGTAATTCTTCATCTGTTGCCATGATGGAGCTGTGATGCCGGACATCACTCCAGTAATCTTTTTCTGAGCCAGTGCCGGTCACATATCCAGAATTATAAACTGCCTCATTCGCCATCTGGAAAAACCGCTTCCGGTTAAGCCCGAATTTCCCGGCAATGGCATAAAGCCCCTCCTGAAAGCCTTCTTCAGCTATCACCCCACCGAAATCCAATAGAACTGCCGCTATTTTCATGTTTTATTCCTGCACTAGATTGTAGATACGCTTCTTTGCAAAAAAATGCTTATATTTAAATCCTGTTTTATTACCATTTTTTTAGCTCTGAGTCATTGACCTATGAAATGCACACAAACATTTCTACATACAGCTATGTTTTTTTTCTTCATCATTGGCAGCAGCAATTCCCTTGCCGCAGAACCAAAGAATAAAACAGAGGCGGTTGTACTGCTGCACGGTCTTGGCCGCACCGCTAAATCGATGGTCTATATGGAACAGAGACTTACAGTGGCAGGATATACTGCATACAATTATGATTATGAATCGAGAAAGAATGAAATCGGTTACCTGGTTGAGGACCTGCATGAATTTTTAGAAGCCTGCTGCCTGCAGGATGGAATTCTGTTGCATTTTGTCACCCACTCTTTGGGAGGCGTTCTTGTCAGAGCGCTCATAGCAGAAAAAAGGCCTGATAACCTGGGCCGGGTGGTCATGTTGAGCCCCCCCAATAAAGGAACAGAAGCAGCTGATTACATTAAAGATTATTCCTTATTCAAAGATCTCCTGGGTCCGGCTTCCATGCAGTTGGGCACAGGTCCAGACAGTGTTCCCAATCGACTGGGCCCCGCTGATTTTGAGCTTGGGATAATAGCCGGCGACCGGACGATTGACCCCATTTCCTCGTGGATCATCCCTGGAAAGGATGACGGCAAGGTCGCGATTGAAAGGACAAAACTGGAAGGCATGGCTGACTTTGTAGTTATGCACGTCTCCCATGCCTTCATCATGGAAGAGCCTGCGGTAGTGGATGAAGTGATATTCTTCCTGCAGCAGGGCAGATTCAGACACTCAGAGGTGCTGCCTGCCCCAGGTGAATAAATATGTTTTTTACCTCCCGGGCTTGGATTTTACAGCCGTATAGTTTAGTTTAGCATTTAATTCCTAAAAATATAAACTTTACTTCAAAACCTTATGTCGTTGCAGATCATACCTGCCCCTTTAAACTGGAGAAATTTATTCTACAGTCTCCCTGTGCTTGCCATGTTCCTAAACCTTACGGCATGTGCAGGCAAACCGGTAAACGAGATATTTCTCATGCCGGCGCCTGATATTTACGATACCGGGGCAATCGACCCTTTTAATGATACTCATCCGCTTGAGAAAATTTCTTACGAAGGCATCCTTTATGCCACTGACCGGAAACCGGCTGATAATGGTGATGAGGAAAATATTTATCTGAATGAGAGGGGTTTTCTCCTGCGGCTGGGACTTGGCAAAATTGTGCTTGGCGATAATACCATGACCTGGGAGGAAGTCCGGGAGATCTCCCTGCTCAAAAACCGTTCAGAAAAATATCCATTAAAGATCACCGAGGTCGAAGAGATCGGTGTACTTGCAGAGAGTTACTCAAATTTTATCCCGCCTGAGGGATCAGACATTGACCGGCCCGGTCGAGAATTTGCCGCCATGATCAATGAAAAACTGTCTAAGTCCAATCCTAAGGACATTTATATTTATGTGCATGGCTATAAGGTTGTTTTTGAAAATCCCCTGCTTGTTGCCACTGAGCTTTGGCACTTCCTGGGCTATGAAGGTGTATTTATAGCCTTTGCCTGGCCTTCGACACCTAAAAGACTGGCCTACTTCTCTGACTTGGAAACGACTTCTCTATCCGCCTATAACCTGCGGATACTCCTGCAATATCTGGCCAGGGAAACCGACGCGGAGAATATTCATATCATCGGTTACAGCGCCGGTACCAGGCTGGTGCTCAATGCCATTAATCAGCTGGCACTCATGTACAAAGATGAAGACAAGGAAGGTTTCCGTGAATACCTGCACATCGGCCATGTCATCCTTGTCGGCAGCGATTTTGACCGGCAGCTTTTTGCTGCTTACATAGATGAAGGGATCCTGAAAGTGCCCAAGGATTTTACCATATACCTCTCACAGTTGGACAAGGCCCTCAGCCTCTCGAAATGGGTGTTCAACCGGGACAGGGTGGGGCAGGCATGGGATGAAAGCAAAATGACGGATTTCATAGCTGACTGGCTCTGGAACACCGATGACTTGGTCTTCATTGACGTTACAAATGCAGAAAAATCCAACACCGGCAACGGGCATGCTTACTTCCGCAAAAGTCCATGGGTCAGCAGCGATATCCTTTCAACCCTCATGTATGATCTTTCGCCGGCGGAAAGGGGGCTGACACGCTCGGAAGAATGGCCGATCTGGCAGTTCCCCCCGGATTATATCGACACCCTAGCAGATAGGCTTCTCAAGGAAAATATTGCGCCTGCTCCTTTACAAGAACAAAAATAATTATTTTTTCAAATAATTTTAATAATCCATCAAGGGAGGTCTCTCATGAAACTTACTGGCAAAAGAATATTTATCCTGGTGGAAACCATCTATAACGACCTTGAGTTCTGGTACCCTTACTATCGCCTCAAGGAGGCCGGCGCTGAAGTGATCGTTGTGGGCCCAATGGGCGGTATGGTCTATAACGGCAAGGCAGGTTTACCGGTCAAGGCTGATGCCGGCATGGCTGATGTTTCAGCAGCTGACTGCGACGGGCTTATTATCCCCGGCGGCTATGCGCCGGATCACATGCGCAGGCATCCGCAGATGGTGAAGCTCGTCAGGGACTGCGTGGAATCGGGTAAAATTGTTGCAGCCATCTGCCACGCCGGCTGGATGCTGGCCTCTGCCAATGTCCTGCAAGGCCGCACAGTTACGTCTTTTTTCGCCATCAAGGATGACCTGGTGCATGCCGGAGCAATCTATGTGGACCGGGAAGTCGTGGTTGACAGCAATATCATAACAAGCAGAACTCCTGACGACCTGCCCTCCTTTATGAAGGCTGTCATTTCGACACTGGAATAAATAAGGCATACCGGCATGATATACTGAACCTATTTATTCTTGACATATATAACCTTTCGTTGTAGACAAACGGGTTTGTCGCA
>Ga0209742_10000126_pt1 | contig 43299 bp, 36 predicted proteins | sample DeeMarSeWOR38_10_FD_187462 | JGI IMG/M metagenome (GOLD analysis project Ga0209742, IMG submission 187462) | Marine sediment microbial communities from White Oak River estuary, North Carolina - WOR-3-8_10 (SPAdes) (version 2) | ecosystem: Environmental > Aquatic > Marine > Intertidal zone >...
GCCAGGAGCGTACGCAGCTTCCACTAGGATGCGCTGCGCTTCCAGCGGGGGATCGGCGATGCGGTTGGCAACCATGGCCAGCGCTAAGGCCGTCATTGGATCTTTGGCCTCCAGCGCCTGCTGGGCATTGGCGGCCAGGCTCAATGAATACGCCTCCAGGGCTGCGCGGGCTTCTTTTTCGGCGCGCTCCTTTTGAACCTGGGCTTCGCCAGCCGCCTGATCGGCTCTCTCCGCCTGCGATTGGGCCTCCTGTTGGGCGGCGACCGCCGTGGCCGCTTCGACCTGGGCCTGTCCCTGGGCGATGGTGGCCGTAGCGGCGCTGTTTTGGGCGGCTCTCTGCTGGTTGAAAGCATACAGGCTCAGCACCAGCGCGATCACCATGGCGACCCCCATCACCACCACCAGGGCGCGCAGGAAATTGCGCGATCGCCGCTCCAGCTTCTCCCGCTGCGCTTTACGGGCGGCTTCATCGGCGAGGCTGGCTTCGAGATAATCCCCTTCAACCTGCGTTAAGGCCAGGTCAGTGGTCTCAGACCAGGCGGCGAACTGGTCTAGGCGCGAGCCGCGCAGCAGGAAGCTGGGGTCTTCCTCTGCCGCCAGCCAATCTTGCGCAGAGTTGCCTAAAACGCGCTCTATGCGGATGTCGGCCCGGCTCTGGTCCAGCCAGTCGCGCAGGCGCGGCCACTCGCGCAGCAGGGCTTCGTGGGCCACCTCCACGGTCGGGCTGCGGGTGGCAGGGTCGTGATCGAAGGATAGCAGGCGGGCGCGGCCGAAGGATTCCAAGACTGCCCTCACCCCCAGCCCCTCTCCCACACGTGGGAGAGGGGAACGAGGGGTGAGGGCGTCCAACTCAGCTTGCAAGACCCTCCTGCGGGTGTCCTCCACCCCCTCGCCCAGGGTGACCAGGCGCAAGAAGACCTGACGGGTGAGGGGTTTGAGGGCCTGATCCAATTCCCGGTAAACCGCCTCCGCCCGTTTTCCCAGCGCACCCAACACGCCACCTATAGACTGGTAGGCCTCTTGGGTCAGCAGGCGTCCCTCCCGCTCTTCGAACAGCTCGGTCAGGGTGTACTGCAGCAGGGGCAGGCTTCCGGGTTGATCGACCACCTCGGCCACAATCTGAGTCACCAACCCTTCCTCCAATACCGCGCCGGCACGTTCCGCCGGGCAGCGGATGGCGTCCTGTAGTTCCTCCGTGGTCAGGGGTAGGACTACTGCGGTGCGCCCCTGCACCAGAGTGCTGAAGTGTGGCTCCATCAGCGGGCGGTCGTAGAAATCTGCCCGCAGGGTGACCAAGACGCGCACCCGGCTCTCCGGGTCGGTGACCGCCTGGGTGATCAAATCCATGAAGTGCTTTGCCTCAGCCGGGTCTTCGGCCAGGGTGAAGACCTCCTCGAACTGATCCACGACCAGCAGTAGCTGGTCGGCCTCACCTGGCAGCACCAGGCGCGGCGCGCGCAGCAGGCCGCGGCCATCGCGTTGCAGTTGTTCCGCTAATTTCAGATTGGGGTTGGCGGCCACCCTCAACAGAGCGATCTTGAGCTCCTCCAGCGGGTGGCGGCCGGGGGTCGTGGAAACGATGAACCAGTTCCGGGAACCGGGTAGGGCTCCCTCCCGCAAAGCGGGCAGCAGACCCGCCTTGACCACCGAAGATTTGCCGCTGCCGCTGGGACCGACCACGGCCAGGAAGCGGGAATACTCATCTGTTTCACTCAATCTCGCCAGCAGCTGCTCGATCAATGCTTCCCGGCCGAAGAAGTCACCCGCATCGGCTTCCAGGAAGGGGCGCAAACCCTTGTAGGGGTTGTACAGCTCACCTTCCGGGACCTCCGGGAGTTCCACCGGCAGGTGCAGGGCGCGGCGGAAATCCGCCGCCAACGCAAGGGCATCGGGGTAGCGAGCGTTGGGATCCTTGGTGGTCGCCTTCTGGATGACCTGGTCGATCTCTGCGGGCAGCTCTGGTCGCTTCGCGTGTGCCAGTGGCAGCGGTTCATGAGCATGTTTAATGATCAACGTACCGGCAGATTTATCCGGGAAGGGGTGTTCCCCGGTCAGCAGCTCGTAAAGCACTACACCCAAAGAGTAGATATCAGTCTGATGAGAGACAGGTAGAGACTGTGCTTGCTCGGGAGAGATATAAGCGGGTGTACCCAGGATGGCGCCGGTGGCGGTCAGCCCGGCCTGGCCGCCAATGGCCTTGGCGATGCCGAAGTCAGAGAGGTAGGCGTTGCCCTGCTCATCGAGCAGGATGTTGGCTGGTTTCAGGTCGCGGTGCACAACCCCTTTCTGGTGAGCGGCCTCCAGGGCGGAGGCGACCTGATCCACCAGGCGGGCGGCCTCTCTGGTCTCCCAGGGACCACCTCCTTTGATGGAGTCCTCCAGGGATCCCCCCTTCATCAGGCGCATGACCAGGTAGGCGCCGTCGGGATCGCGCCAGTAGTCGTACAGGGGCACGATGTGCAGGTGCTCGAGCTGGGCGACCAGCTGCGCTTCGCTCTCGAAGCGGCGGATGAAGTCGGGTTGGTTGGCGTACTGGGGCAGGATGACCTTGACGGCTACATCCCGGTCGACAACATGCTGGCGCGCCCGGTAGACGACGCCGTAGGCTCCTTCGCCGAGCTGTTCGAGCAGGTCATAGCCTTTCACAGTGCGGGTGTGGGAAGCCTCCAAATAGCCCTCCTTAGGGGATTGATCGGATTAGAGGCGATCTTCAGATGGATGCGAAGTTATGCAACGGTGCATTGTAGAGTTTGGATTAATGATATTTGCCGCTGTATTTCGCTTGAAATTAGCATACATCCAGATATTTGAAAAGTCAATAAGTTGTATGGGTGGGTGGAGATGACGGGGATCACAGATCCCCAGCGAGCAGTAGGATAAAACCTATTGCTCTTGCAGGATTTGTAATCCTGCGAGCAAAGGCGACAACATTTGTAGGGGCGAAGCATCTCAGGATAGGTTCTATTTGCAGAAAATACTTTTCGTGCAATCACCGATAGTTGCAGCTAATGAAAACCCCATCCCGACTGCTGCGCAGTCACCCTTCCTACCTTGCCTCCGCAAGGTACAGGCTCTTTAGAAGGCGAAGGGTCGGGGATGAAGTTGACTGTTCTCCACAAGTCTAGAAAGATTTCCACCTCCCACGATTTCTCTCTCAACAGAGGCAACCAATCAGGCGCTCACCTTTCGAGTATAATCCCCCTATTACGAGAATAAATAATCGGGAGGTATTTCAATGAACTTCGCCAGTGTGCTTCAGGGATTCGTAGGCCTCTTGTGGATCCTCGTGATCGGCCTGATCGTGCTGACCGTCGTGCGCGCCGCGCGTGGCTACAAGGTCAGGACCCTGTCAATATCGATTCTAGCCACCGCCATCTTAGCTGTTGTCTTGACCACCATCAGTGCCGGGCTGGTTTTCATTCAGCCCGAAGAGCGCGGCGTCGTCATCTCCGCCATCGCTGATGAGGGATACCGACAGGAGCCGCTCCAACCCGGGCTGAACTGGATCATCCCCTATTTCGAATCGGTCGTTCGCTACCCGATCTCCAGGCAGACCTACACCATGTCCATCGCCCCCAGCGAAGGCCAGATTCAAGGTGACGATTCCGTGGCCGCCCGTACCTCGGACGGCCAGGAGATCTTCATAGACGCCTCGGTGATCTACGCAATCGATCCCAACGAGGTCGTCAAGGTGCACATCGATTGGCAGAATCGCTACACCCAGGAGCTGGTGCGCCCTCTCTCACGCGGTGTTATCCGCGATGCGGTCTCCCAGTTTGGGGTCGAGGAGGTGGTCAGCACCAAGCGCTTCGAACTGCAGAAGTTCATCACCGAGAGTATGACTAACATGCTGGCCGATAACGGCCTGCGGTTAACCGATTTTGTTCTGCGCAACATCCAGTTCTCGCCGGAATATGCCGCTTCTGTCGAGCAGAAACAGATCGCCGAGCAGCAAGCCCAGCAAGCTGTCTTCGTGGTTGAACAAAGACGTCAGGAAGCAGAGCAAGCCCGCCAGGTCGCGGAAGGACAGGCGGATGCGGCTGTGATCCGCTCCAAAGGCAATGCAGAAGCCCGCTTGATCGAAGCCGATGCCGAGTCCAGATCCTTGCTGCTGGTCCAGCAGGCTTTGGAAGATAATCAGGAACTGCTGACCTATACCTATATCACCAAGATCGCTCCCGGTGTCCAGGTGATGCTGCTGCCGAGCGACAACCAGTTCCTCTTCCCGCTGCCCACCTTGGAACCTGGGTCAAACCTGGTGCCCACTCTGCCCACACCTGCACCCACTCCGCTACCTACACCACTTCCCACTCCCGAGGCTTCCCCCTAAATGATGACTGCAGCTGCACCCTCTGGGCGCCAGATTCGTCTGACCAGCCTCTCCAGCTGCGCCGGTTGAGCTTCGAAGCTTAACGCGGAAACGCTGGCGCAGGTTTTGCGTCCCATCGAAGAGATCTTCCAATCTACCGATTTCCCCGACTTGCTCGTCGGCCTCGGCGAGCCGGATGACGCCGCTGTCTGGCGCTTAGACGAAGATCGTGCCCTGGTCGTGACCACTGACTTCTTCACCCCGGTGGTCGACGACGCATATGATTACGGGGCCATCGCAGCTGCCAACAGCCTCTCTGATATCTATGCAATGGGCGGTAAACCTTTTCTGGCCTTGAATGTGGCTGCTTTGCCGCCCGATCTACCAGCTGAGATTTCAGGGGAAATCCTGCGCGGGGGAGCGGAGAAAGCGCGCCAAGCTGGGGTCGTTGTTGGTGGTGGGCACACTATCCAGGACAAGGAACCCAAGTACGGCCTGATCGCCCTCGGTTTCGTCGATCCTGCCAAGATGATCACCAAGGCCGGTGCCCAGATCGGCGATAAACTCCTGTTGAGCAAACCGCTCGGATTCGGCACCACCACCACCGCCCTCAAGAACGGAAAGGCGGACCCCAGCGATGTGGCTGAGGCAGTGGAATGGATGCAGCGCCTCAATAAGGGAGCTGCAGACCTGGCCAGGGAATTCGCAGTGCGCGGTGGGACAGATATCACCGGTTTCGGCTTTTTGGGGCATGCTTACGAAATGGCTTCCGCATCTGGCGTTGGATTGCGCTTCTCGTATGGCAAAATCCCCATTTTGGCTGGCGCGCGGCGTTACGCCCAGGAATGGATCTTCCCGGGTGGTTCCACCGACAACCGGGCATTCTTCGGCTCTCACGTCAAATTTGACTCGCAGATCGATGAGCCCTCCCAGATGCTGCTGTTCGACGCCCAGACCAGTGGGGGGCTCTTACTATCCGTTGCCCCCGAGAATCTGGAACCCATGCTGGCGCGCGCTTCCGAAACCGAAGAGACACTGTGGCAGGTGGGCGAGGTGGTCGCCGGAGAGGGGATTGAGGTCACTAATTGATTCCTGGTCTATCTGTAGCTAGATCTTTTACAGAATCACATCACTAGGGAAGCGTTCCCCTCAAGAACCTGTTTGCCCCTAAGATGTTAGGGAGGATAATCATTAACCCATCTGATCAAAAACAAATGCAATTTAATTCCCGTCGCTCTCCGGTGATCGGGAAGCGCGGTATGGTGGCCACCTCCCAACCACTGGCGGTGGCTGCAGGCCTAGAGATCTTAGCCCAAGGCGGTAACGCCACGGATGCTGCCGTGGCGACAGCCGCTGCGCTGAACGTCACTGAACCGACCTCGACTGGCATCGGTGGTGATTGCTTCGCCCTGTACTTCAACGCCGCCGACCGCCGGGTCAGCGCGCTGAACGGGTCGGGGCGCGCCCCAGCACAGCTGACCCTGGACAGACTTGAAAGGGAAGGCATCCAGGGTGAACTGCCTCCCTTCCACCCATACACCATCACTGTTCCGGGCGCTTGCGCTGGATGGTGCGATCTGGTCGAGAGATTCGGTCGCCTGGATATATCCCAGGTGTTGGCTCCCGCCATTCGACTGGCAGAGGAAGGTTTCCCGGTTGCTCCGATCACAGCTCATTTTTGGACGCGCGGCGTCGATCGTCAGCTGCGTAACACTCCAGGTGGTTTTGAGCTGACTATCGATGGTCGTGCCCCTTTGCCCGGAGAGATCTTCCGTAATCCTGGTTTAGGGCGCACCTTGCGCGCTGTCGCTGAGGGTGGCAAGACCGCTTTTTACCAGGGAGAGATCGCTGAAAGTATTGCAGAAGTTGTGAACCAGTCCGGCGGCTGCCTGAGCGCAGAGGACCTGGCAGCCCATAACAGCTCCTGGCAGGCACCTATCAGCACAACCTATCATGATCTCAGGATTTGGGAATGTCCGCCAAATGGTCAGGGATTGACCGCATTATTGGCGTTAAACATCTTAGAAGGTTTTGATCTGGCCGATATCCCACCCCTATCAACGCGACGCCTGCACCTCGAGATCGAAGCCTTGCGCCTGGCCTTTGCCGATACACGCTGGTTTGTCGCCGATCCTGATTTCAATCCCGCCCCGCTAGATGCGCTGTTGTCAAAAGAATATGCCAACGAACGTAGACAATTAATCGATCCATCGCGGGCGACGCTTGACCAGCAAAGAGGTTCGCCGACCAGCAGCTCAGATACAGTCTACTTGAGTGTGGTCGATGGCAACGGGAACGCCTGCTCCTTTATCAACAGCAACTATATGGGCTTCGGAACCGGCATCGTCCCACCTGGCTGGGGCTTCACCCTGCAGAATCGCGGCCACAACTTTAGCCTGGATTCGGGACATCCTAACGCGCTCGCGCCTGGAAAACGACCATATCATACGATCATTCCCGCCCTGGCTACGACATCAGAACCAAAGGGGAGTGAGGAGCTGTACGCCAGCTTTGGGGTCATGGGCGGCTTTATGCAGCCCCAGGGTCACCTGCAGGTCGTGGTTAACATGGTTGCTGATGGTCTCAACCCGCAAGAAGCGCTCGACCAGCTGCGCTTCTGCATCACCGGTGGAGAGGCCGCCGGAGATATCGCCTTGGAAGAAGGCATTGATCCTGAAGTAATCGCTGAATTAGGGGCGATGGGGCATCCGGTTAATGCAATCAGCGGGCACAGCCGAGCGCTTTTTGGACGAGGCCAGATCATCCGCAGAGTCCACCAGACAGGGGTCTTGTGGGGTGGCAGCGACCCGCGAGCAGATGGCTGTGCGATGAGCCTTTAGCCTGGAAATAGGATTGGATCACGCATGATATAATCAACTCCGCTGAGTGGGAATTTCCATACTCGTATAATTAAACATTTAGTAAAATCAAATCGAAAGGAGAGCTGACCATGTTAATCAGCAAAGAATTAGAAGCTGCTATGAACCAGCAGATCGGTCGTGAGTTCGGAGCCAGCTTGCAGTACGTCAACATTGCCACGTATTTTGACTCCGATAGCTTGCCTGAACTGGCCGCCTTCTTCTACCGCCAGGCGGATGAAGAGAAAATGCATGCCATGAAGTTCGCCCATTATATTGTTGAAGCTGGCGGACAGGTGCGCATCCCAGATGTGGCCGGTCCCAAGCACGATTTCGCCTCCGCCAAGGAAGCCGCGCAGGCCGCGCTCAACTGGGAGGTGGAGGTCACCAACCAGATCAACGCCCTGATGGACCTGGCTATAGAACAGAACGATCACATCGCGCAGGATTTCCTGCGCTGGTTTGTGTCCGAACAGCTTGAGGAAGTCTCTACGATGGACACATTGCTCCAGGTTATCGCTCGTGCCGGGGATAACATGTTGTGGGTGGAGGATTATCTAGCCCGCACACCAATCGTAGCTGAGGGTCATAGCGGCGAGGGGTAGTGATCGCTGGGCGCAAAATTAAGCCATAAAACGGGTGGCAGCTGGAATTCCAGACTAAGCCACCCGTTTTCCTATTTAACCTCAGACCTCGAATGTTATCATGCAGTGATCGAATAGTTTATAACCTGTCTATTCAGATCCTGGTGGTTCGACGAATGCATCAAATAAATGTAGTCTTATCCGGCGTAATTAAACGGGAGCTCGTTGCGCTAGCGGATGAAGGACGTCTTTACTCCGCCAGCTTGAGCGCTTTGAAAGCTTCAACTTGAGCCGTGATGGCGCGTTCGGTAGGCAAGCGCTCGGCGCTGGAGGCGCCGTAGAAACCAACGATCCCCGGCATTTTCTTCAGGGCTTGTCCGACGTTCTCTGGTTCATCAAACGGACCGCCGTGGCAGATCACCATCAAATCCTTTCTGATCCCCCAGGCGACCTCCGCCATTTCCATGACTTTATCGATCGCCTGGTCGAGGGTCAGCGCCGCTTTCGCGCCGATCGTCCCGGCGGTGGTCAATCCGACGTGGGGAACGAGCAAATCAGCCCCAGCTTCCGTCATCGCCCTGGCTTCATCCACGTTGAACACATAGGGGGAAGTGAAAAGATCCAATTCGTGTGCAGCTCGGATCATCTCCACCTCCTTGTCATATCCCATCCCAGTGGCCTCCATGTTGTCGCGCATCACCCCGTCAAATAAGCCAACGGTTGGGAAATTCTGCACTCCTGAGAATCCCGCCTCTTGAACCTGCTTGAGGAAGACGGGCATCAAGCGGAAAGGATCGGTACCATTGACGCCTGCCAGGACCGGCGTGTTCTTTACCACTGGCAGAACTTCCCCAGCCATCTCCATTACGATCGCGTTCGCATCCCCATACGCGAAGAGCCCGGAAAGGGAGCCGCGTCCAGCCATACGGAAACGTCCGGAGTTATAGATAATTATCAGATCAGTTCCCCCAGCTTCCTCGAACTTAGCCGATATACCTGTACCTGCACCAGTGCCGATGATCGGTTTACCCGCCTCCACCTGCGCTTTGAGCCGGGCAAGGATTTCTTGTCGCGGTATCGCCGTCATTGTCGCTAACCTCCTTTACTCTGCAAGCATTTCTAGTAAGGTCTCAGCTACCTTACCAGAGAATTCAGGCGCATTGATATCAAAGTCCATTTCGGTGACCGGAATATCGCTGCGCAAGTTTTTCTTGAGCGCGGTGATGAACGCCTGGTTAGCCTCAGGCCAGTAAAATATCTCGCCTTTCAGATCGATTTGGGAAAATCCCTTTAAAGGGATCAAAACAGCTACTGGACCTGAGGTCGCATTCAGCTTCTCGGCGAATATCTCTCCCATTTGCTGGTTTTCCTCAGGCGTAGTGCGCATCAAGGTGACATTGGGATTCCATTCGTAAAAAATACGCTCCTTGTATTTCTCTGGCACAGTGTCGCGGGCCCAGAAATTACACATATCAATGCACCCAGGAACCACGACTTGAGGGATGCCCATCCTGGCGGCTGCCTCTAAACGGTTTGGGCCTGCGCTCAGGACACCGCCACAGATTTCATCTGCCCACTCGGTAGTGGTGATATCCAGCACTCCGGCAATATACTTATCCGCGATCAGGGCTTCCATTGTGCGCCCACCGGTGCCGGTAGCATGGAAGACCAGGACTTCGTAGCCTTTGGATTCTATGATCTGGCGAGCATGATCGACTGCCGGTGTTGTGTTGCCAAACATCGAAGCCGCTACGAGAGGTTTATCATCTGCCGGGGAGAGTTCACCAGTCACCATACCGCAAATAGCCCCTGCGGCGTTGGTATAGATTCGGCGGCTGATCCGGTTTACCCCGGCCACATCTACCACAGAGGGCATCATCGTGATATCTGTCGTGTCCACATAAGGGCTGGTGTCTCCGGAAGCCAGTGTACTGACCATCAGTTTGGGAAAACCGACCGGTAAAGCGCGCATGGCACTTGTCCCAATCACCGTACCGCCTCCCCCTCCCATCGAGATGATCCCGTCGATTTCACCCTCGGCATATAGCTGCCTCACGATCTCAGCCACGCCCTTGGTCATCACCCCCATAGCCTCTCCCCGATCGCGCTTTGCCACCAATTCCTCGATACTTTTCCCACCGGCCTGTGCTACTCGTCCGCGGGAGATATCTGGCTCCATATAAGGCTTACCAAGGACTCCTGTATCGATAAGCAGTGTACTGGGGCCGCGTAGTTCGATCTCTCTCTTTAAGAATTCGAATTCCAGCCCTTTGGTATCCAGAGCACCAACTATGGCGATCTTCTTCTTCATTGATCCTCCTCACCACGAATTCCAAATGAGTACTGATCTTGACAGCCCAAATGTGGCATCTCTGTCTTGAGATGCCACATTTCTCGCAACTTTAATTCCACATCTTTAGCTAGGAAACCGACTCGACGCTCACTTCCGGGAAGAACTGGCGAATGGTCCCTTCGACCCAGCCATGCAAGGTGCTCGGCAATAATGGGCAGCCCAGACATGCTCCCCCTAATTTTACCTGGACCACCTTACCGTCAAAATTGATCATCTCAACCGATCCGCCATGGTATTGTTCAATATAAGCACTCAGACGATCGACGAGGGCTTGCATACGTTCTTCAGCTGTGGCTTCAGGCAAGTTATTATCGGCATCCATCTCCTATTTCACCTCCTGATGAACCCCATTCCGTAACCCATTTTCCAGCAACTCCAGGACTTGCGGATGACTAGTCTGCAGTCGTTGCGCCACGACATCTGCCAGGCGATCAACGAACAGGTTACCGGTTTCGGGAAGTTGAGCGCATAAAGATTGCAAATCCGAGCCGCGCACCCGCAGCAATCGGGTATACTCGGTGCATATCCCTGCTGAGGTGTAGCTGCGTCTACCGATTACGGCTGACCAACCGACCATCCCGCCAGGTTTGACGTGGGCGATCACTATGTCTTGATCATCCTCTGGTTTATAGTGGATTGCAACTTCTCCAGAGATCACCAGGTAAAAATAAATCGCCGGATCCCCTTGTTCAAAGAGAACCGTACCCGTATGGCAATAGCTGGGTAAAAACAATGGGCGAAGTAAATCCTTTTGTTCCAGGGTAAACCCATCGAAAAGAGGAAATTGATCGAGAATGTCTTTGGTCATTATAACCACCATTTCAATGCTTACAATGTATCCTTTCAAAGATTAATCTCCAAGTGGCAAATATCCTCCAATTGCTGACAAAAATCACCTGCAAATGGACATTCTTCCTCTGCGAGTCTATTAATTTGACCGATCCGCTATAAGTCAAATAATCTTCTCCCGAACTCTGGTTAAGATCAACAGAACTTAGCGAACGCATTAAGCAAACCGCCCTCTCTGTTTAGAGAGGGCGGGATTGATCGCCAACAGTTTATTAATGGACTAACTCTGCGATTCTACCGGCTGAATTTCCTCTGCCGGGACTGCTTCACCGATGGGTTGAAAGACAAGCACCGCATTCTCCTCGTCTAAATCCACCAAAACCGTATCCCCAGCGCTGAATTCGCCGCTTAAAAGGCTCACTGAAAGTGGGCTTTCAACGTGCTTTTGCAGTGCCCGACGTAATGGTCTTGCCCCGAAGTCTGGGTCAAATCCCTCATCAGCTAGCCATTCACGCGCAGCTTGGGTCAATTGAACGGATAAATCTAATTCGCTCAAACGTTCCTGGATCTCTTTCATCTGCAAATCTACTATCAATTTCATCTGCTCGATAGTGAGAGACGAAAAAGTGATCACCTCATCAATGCGATTGAGAAATTCGGGGCGGAAGGTGTCCTTGAGGGCTTTATCGATTTTGTCAGAAGCTTCCCTGTCTTCACCATCTTCGGAGCTCCGCATAAAACCTAGCGTGCCGGATTTGCGAATGTATTCCGTCCCCAAGTTGCTGGTCATGATCAGCACCGTGTTGCGGAAGTTAACCACACGACCCTGCCCATCAGTTAAGCGACCATCATCTAAAATTTGAAGCAAAGAGTTCCACACTTCAGGATGTGCTTTTTCGATCTCATCAAACAATACCACCCGGTAAGGTCTGCGGCGAACAGCTTCGGTCAGCTGACCACCCTCTTCGTAGCCTACATAACCTGGAGGTGCACCAAATAGTCGTGAAACCGCATGTTGCTCACGGTACTCGCTCATATCAATGCGTACAATAGCATCCGGATCATCGAAGAGAAATTCGGCTAAAGCTTTGGCCAGCTCTGTCTTTCCCACTCCCGAAGGCCCAATGAAGATAAACGAACCTATAGGGCGGCGTGGGTCTTTCAGTCCAGATCGAGCGCGGCGAATGGCATCTGAGATCGCATGGATGGCCTCATCCTGCCCAATAATATTTTCATGCAGTCGTTCCTCCATTTGGAGCAATTTCTCAGACTCGGTTTCCATCATCTGGCTGATTGGTATTCCTGTCCACTGTGCTACTACTTCGGCGATATCACTCTCGTCTACGACTTCATCGAGCTCGTGTTCCGCTTCCCACTGATCACGCAGTGTATTGAACTCGGATTCGAGGCGTAGGCGTTCCGATTTCTTCTCCGCAGCACGCTCGTAATCGCGTTCCACCCCGGCGCGCTCCTCCTCAGCTGACAAACGATCTAGATCGCTTTTCATATCTTTCAAATTGGGTGGCAATGAATAGAGCGCCACACGCAGCTTGGCAGCCGCTTCATCCATCAGGTCGATGGCTTTATCTGGCAAATGGCGGTCAGTGACGTAGCGGTGAGACAAACGCGCCGAAGCGATCAAGGCTTCATCCGAGAAGCGAACTTTGTGATGGGCTTCGTAGCGGTCGCGCAGACCCTGGAGCATCTTTATGGTGTCCTCAACGTTGGGTTCTTCAACGTATACAGGGGCAAAGCGGCGCTCAAGGGCCGCATCTTTTTCGATGTGTTTATGATACTCGTCTAAAGTGGTAGCCCCAATGGCGTGCAGTTCGCCTCTCGCCAGGGCTGGTTTGAGCATATTGGAAGCATCCATAGCGCCTTGAGCGGCTCCCGCTCCAACCACTGTGTGCAGCTCATCGATGAACAAGATCACTTCACCTTCGCTGCGCTGGATTTCCTCGATGGCGGCTTTCAAGCGCTCTTCAAATTCACCCCGGAAGCGCGATCCAGCGATCATCGCTCCCAGGTCCAAGGCAACGACTCGTTTTCCAATAAGGATCTCTGGGACGTCATTGGCATCGATCTTTTGGGCTAAACCCTCCACGATCGCCGTTTTGCCCACACCAGCTTCACCGATCAGGACAGGGTTGTTTTTCGTGCGGCGGGAGAGAATGCGGATCACGCGCAGGATTTCTGCGTCACGCCCGATCACGGGGTCCAGCTTTCCTTCCCGGGCCAGCGTGGTCAGATCGCGAGAGAACCTCTCCAGAGTGCGATAGCGTGTTTCAGCTTGTGGATCGGTCACCCGTTGACCACCCCGAATCTGCTGGATGGTATCGTTCACCCTTTCACGAGTGACCCCAGCACCCTCCAAAAGGCGCGCGGCTGGCGTGCTCCGCTCGCTGAGAATCGCCAAAAAGATGTGTTCAGTGGAGATATACTCGTCTTTCAGCCGATTGGCTTCTTCATTCGCCAGGTCGATTATACGCTTAACGCGGGGTGTGATGAAGATCTGTCCTGCACCACCACCAAAAATGTTCGCCTTTGGGCTGGTCCGCAAAATGTAATCTAGACGTTCCGTTAACGCAGCCGCATCGACCTTTAAGGTCTCTAAGATCTGCGATATCACGCCTTGAGGTTGTTCTATCAAGGCCAACAAAATATGTTCGGTGTCTATCTGATTATGCCCGTAACGCTGGATGATCTCCGCCGACCGCTGGGCGGCTTCTTGAGCACGTTCAGTAAACCGATCGAATCTCATCATAATACTTTTACCTTCCTTTGGCAGGATAAACCCTACCAGAGGCATTATATCATCGCCAGAATTGACGAGATAGTTAGAAATATATATGAATCCGCAAGTTCAGGTATAAGCCTGATCTGCTCTTTTATGTAGGGTTGGGATCAGGGTGGTCGGGATGTAATCGTTGGGGAGGGTGTGATTGAAGGGGTCTGACTGGGTGTAGGTGTCAAGGTGACGATGGCGGTGAACATCTGCGGTACCCACCCAGTTCGCCCTTCAGCATCTTGTACTTCTATCCAGACCAAACCGTTAACGATCTCGATACCATACAAAACGATCAGTTCGTCTCCTTGTCTCAAGACTCCAATGATCGGTCCTTCGGGAAATTGGCGCAGACGCAACCCGCGCCCCTGAGTATTGGCTACCTGGCCTAAAGAGGGCGTTGCAGTATTGGTGGGCGTGCTGGTCGCGGTTGGCGTGGCGGTGTTGGTTGGCGTTTGTGTGGGTGTGGCGGTATTGGTACTGGTGGGTGTGGCGGTCCGCGTGGGTGTAGGCGAAGGTCCTCTGGTTGGTGTCGGGGTTAAGGTCGGTGGCACTTTGGGATCCAGGCGCGATGCGATTACGCTGTTCATCACTAACTCAACCGGTTGCTGCAATCTTCCGGCGATCGCTTCCTGAAGCGCGATGCTATCTTGGTAATAAAGGGGTCTGTTTGAACGTAAAGTCAGGTTCAAGCTAAGTACATCCCCCACTGTGCGGAAGCTCATTTCCACTACTTCCGCGTCAAGGGTTTTTTCCACCTCCTCCTGCACTAAATCCTCGATCCTTGCTCTCTCAGTCGCATCTTGAACGAAATCAACACTGAGATAAGTCAGTGGCACCATCAGGCTGATAGTCAAGAGAGCCGCGAAGATCAAACTGCGCGGCAGACGGTTCGCTTCAGTGATCGGTTTCGGACCAAAACCCAGGGCAAAAAAGACCAAGGTTGCTGCAAAAGCGATCGCGACCGTGTTGGTTACGAACAACAAACCGGCACCCCCAGCTATATCCATGCGGTCTAGTGCTAGCCCAATACCAACGGTGCATAGCGGCGGCATTAAAGCTGTGGCGATGGCAACCCCTGGCAAGGCTGACGATAAGTGAGGCTGGGCAAGCGCGTACGCTGCAGCGATACCACCGGCCACAGCCACGGTTAAGTCGATGGGGCTGGGATTCGTGCGTACTAAAACCTCGCTAGGAATCTCCTGTAAGAGGATGAAAGGTAAATTTCGGTTGAGTAACGTCCACAAGAAGGAAACGATGACGGCTACGATCGCCCCCTGGATCACACCCAGAATAGAGTCACGCAATAAGTGACCATCGCCAGTAATGGAAGCCAACCCCATCCCCAGGATCGGCGACATGAGCGGAGCCACCAACATCGCTCCGATGATGATAGCTACCGAATCGGTCAATAATCCCATCGTGGCGATCGTACAAGAGAGGATGACGAGCAGGAAGAAATCAAAGCCAGGATGGGCGGCTTCTCGCAACCTGACCTGAACCTCCCCGCGACGTTCTCTATCGATCGGCCGGGTGATCCTGCGCCAAAAATGCAGAACGCGAACACGCAAAGAAGGGGGGGGTTGGGAATTATGGGTAGTCATCAGGCAAGGGGTATTTTAAAGGCTCCTTCGATCAGCTATGACCAAGGACCGGGTGTGGCTGGTATGGTTCCTCCAACATTTGTAGCTCCTCCTCACTCAATTCTATATCCAATGCTGCCACATCTTCCTCCAGGTGAAGCATTTTACTGGCTCCAATAATGGGGGCTGTCACCCCCGGTTGATGAAGCAACCAGGCCAAAGCGATTTGAGATGGGGTGACCTCCCTTTCCTTGGCGAGTTCGACGACATGCTCTACCACTGTAAAGTCGCTCTCCTGGTAATACATTTGGTGGGCGAAATCATCGATTTTGGCTCTCGCTGTCTCCCCCCACTCCTGGCGCGAGCGATTGCCACTTAAGAAGCCGCGCGCCAGCGGGCTCCAGGGGATCAACCCAATACCCTCAGATCGACAGAGCGGTATCATCTCGCGCTCCTCCTCACGGTAGACCAGATTGTAGTGGTTCTGCATCGAAATGAAGCGGGACCAGCCATGTAAATCAGCCAGGTAAAGCGACTTAGTGAACTGCCAGGCGTACATGCTGGACGCACCGATATAGCGTACTTTCCCAGATTTAACTACATCATGCAGGGCTTCGAGGGTCTCTTCGATTGGCGTCTCCGAATCCCAACGGTGGATCTGGTACAGGTCAATATAATCTGTACCCAAGCGGCGCAAGGAATCATCAACAGCGTTCATGATATGCAGCCGGGAAAGTCCACCTTGATTCGGTCTTTCCCCCATCGGGAAGAAAACCTTGGAGGCGATCACCACTTCATCCCGCCGGGTGAAATCCTTCAAGGCTCGTCCTAAAACCTCTTCACTCACTCCGAGTGAATATGCATCTGCACTATCATAGAAGTTAATCCCCAACTCAAGCGCGCGTTGGATAAAAGGTCGTGATTCTTCCTCATTCAGCACCCATTCGCGCCAATCGGAGGAGCCATATGTCATCGTGCCCAAGCATATCCGGGAGACTTTCAATCCACTCTTGCCTAAGTTTACGTATTGCATTGTTCTTCCCTTCTAGATTTGTGCTGAATCTCATAGATGTGCGCCTTCAGCTGATCTCCACTTCCAGCTCCGAGATCACCTTGAGGGTCACATCTGCGGCCTGGGCTAATGTGGCAGCATCGAAAGCAAATTTAGCGCCGGCGGTCTCATATAATTGACCAAGCGTCACACTCGAACCCAATGACAGCGCCTGGCGATAAGCGGCAACTGCCCCGGCCTGGTCATTGAGGGCATTTCGCCAGATCTGGATCGCGCCCAGCTGTGCTAGACCATATTCGACGTAATAAAGTGGTTCTACAAAGATATGCTCTTTACGCTGCCAGCCGGTCATTTTCTGCGCTTCCAAACCACTCCAATCCACAACAGGCATGAATTCGTCCCAGAGCTGTTCCCATTTTTGATCGCATTTATCCGGATGTATGACATCTCCCGGGTTTTCGTATCCCCATTGCTGAAAAGCATCTACAACTGCCATGTAAGGCCAGAAGAGAACCAGCCCTTCCAGGAATTGGATTCGGGCGCGGGCAGCTTGCTCACGGTTATAGAAGCCGTTTTCTGCAATCGTTAAATATCGCCCGGCCAGCAGCTCCATAGCGGTTGAAGCCACTTCGGCAAACTCCATCGGCACTTCGAGGAAAAAGTAGGGCAGATGACTGCACTCAAACACATGGAAGGCATGCCCGCCCTCATGCAGAATAGTCTGTACATCATCGTGAATGCCAACTGCATTCATGAAGATGAAAGGACGCTGGGCAGCTTGATAGTGGTTGCAGTAGCCGCCCGGGGCTTTACCTTTGCGGTTATCCAGGTCAAGCAATCTCTCACCGCGCATGATCTCAAAGTACTGACCGAGCTGTGGGTCGACCCGCTGAAAAATCTGGGAACTCTTGCTCTCCAATTCAGATACGGAGGTAAATGGTTGCAGGGGTGGTCTCCCGAATGGATCAACCTCAAGATCCCAGGGTCTCAGGGACTTTACTCCCAGTCGCTGGCGGCGCTTCTCGAATATCGATCGGGCAGCTGGCACGATCACCTCTTTAATAGCCTGACGGAATTGAGCACAATCATTGGGTGTGTAATCGAACCGTAACAGCTCTTTCCAACGGTAGGAACGGTAGGACAATCCTGCATTCGCTGCAATTCGCAGGCGTAAATTAAGCAAATTGATCCATAACTCGCCGATCATCTCCCGATCCTGGAGTTGGCGATCAGCTGCCAATCGCCAGGCGCTTTCTCGCCGATCACGGTCAGGTTCCTGGTAAACAGGCAGGAGTTGCGGCAGGGTAACCTCTGTCCCATCCCAAATGACGGTTTGAGCCCCGATGATCTTGTCATATTCAGATTGAAGTTTCTTATCCTGGCTGAGCAGATCCAGATTTTCCTCTCTAAACATGTCTGCCTGGGTACGCAAATCGCGCAGAGGTATCTCAAAACCGGTCGGTTCCATGCCGCTGGCGAGCAGTTTCTCTTTAAGCTTTTGTTCCTCTAATTTATAGCTTGGACGGATCTGGTCCAAGAAGCGACCGTAACGCTGAGCGGAGGCCTCGTCGGTTGTATCAACCGTGGTCGCATCATATAAACGCCAATATGACTCATCCATGAGCTTGCTCAACTGTGACCAATCGTCCAGCCAGGCTGATAAGCTGCCCTCGTTGAGGGGACGGTTGACCAGGTCTTGGAAGTATGGTTCTATTTGCGACCAATCCCATTCTAATAAGGGAATTGCATTATCGGGTAGTGATGAAAACATAAGCACTTATCCAAGAGTCCATAATCACCTGCATAATTTCACCTGGAAGTGGAATCCGCACTGTAGGTTGCAGGATTGATTGTAATGTATATTAATCTTAGGATACAGCATCAATTTTGGGTTGCCTGGTATGCCAGGAGGTTGCCTGCTGGTAAGCATGAGCGACCTTGAAAAGAATCTCTTCCTGGAAATGGGCAGCCATCAGCTGCATCCCAACCGGTAATCCCTGCTGATCGAAACCAACTGGAAAAGTGATCCCGGGCACACCGGCCAGATTCGCCGGTAGGGTAAATATGTCCTCCAGGTACATGGAAAGTGGATCATCGCCATGTTCATCTATACGGAATGCCGTGGTGGGGGCAACGGGTGCGGCGATAACATCCACCTGCTTAAAGGCAGTCTCTAAATCCCCCTTAATCAGCGTGCGCACCTTTTGTGCCTGTCCATAATAAGCATCATAATAACCGGCGGATAGGGCGTAGGTTCCCAGCATGATCCTGCGCTTCACCTCGGGACCGAATTTATCTCCCCGGGTGTTGCGGAATATATCCCACATCTCATCCCCAGCGATACGGGGGCCATAGCGAATGCCATCATAACGAGCCAGATTTGCAGAAGCCTCAGCAGGGGCGATCAGATAGTAAACCGGTAGGGCATGTTCGGTGTGGGGAAGGTTGATCTGCTCTAGCTGTGCACCTAAGGATTCCAACGTCTTGATTGCCGCCCGAACCCACTCCTCAACCTCCTTTTGAATTCCGGCGACGAAATACTCACCAGGTACGCCAACCCGGAGACCTTTTAAAGTATCACTCCCCGGATCTGATTTGCCATTGATTTGCAGCTCGATCGATGGGACCGGGAGGTCTACCGTTGTGGCATCTAAAGGATCACTGCCCGCGATGCTTGTAAATATTGGCGCTATGTCTGCTGCGCTTCGCCCAAAGGCGCCAACCACGTCCAAGGAGGAGCCATAGGCCACTAATCCATACCGTGAGACCCGACCATAGGTGGGTTTAATGCCTGTAACACCACAAAACGAAGCTGGCTGGCGGACACTGCCGCCCGTGTCTGTTCCCAGGGCAAGCGGCGCCAGGCGGGCAGCAACTGCAGCAGCACTTCCGCCGCTCGAACCACCCGGGACACGTTCGATATCCCAAGGGTTATAGGTCGGGCCATATGCAGAGTTCTCGGTCGATGAACCCATGGCAAATTCGTCGGTATTGGTTTTGCCGAGGATGATCACTCCAGCCGATCGCAAACGTTCAACAGCTGTGGCGTCGAAAGGGGGGATGAAATTTTCGAGAATACGTGACCCGCAGGTGCAGCGTACATCGTTTACGCACAGCACATCTTTAACCGCTATCGGCACCCCCGATAAAGCTGGCAATGGTTGATCCTTTTCTGCTCGCCATGCTTTGATACGCCGATCGGCGTCATCCGCCTGTGATAAAGCTTTTTCAGGGGTCAGTGTCAAAAAAGCATGAAGGGTGGGTTCCAGATGTTCGATCCGGTCGAGGTAAGCCTGGGTTAATTCACGACTGGAGGTTTCGCCAGTTCGTAAGGCAGTCCTCATTTCCCGGAGGGATAGATCCACCAAACTGCTCATTGAGTTGTATCACTCCAAAATGGGGGGAACGCGGAATTGACCTTTTTCGGTTTCAGGAGCATTGCGCAACAGATCTTTCAGGCTGAGTCCGAATCGTGGTTCATCTGAGCGCAGGACACTGCGTGCGGGCAGCACACTGGAAGTAGGAGGGATGTCAGATGTATCCACTGCCTGCAGGCTTTCTGCATATTCCAAAATGGCAGCCAGCTGTTCCCGGTAGCGGGATTTTTCCTCTCCCGAAAGCTGCAGGCGGGCCAAATCCGCAATGTGCTCGACTTCTTCCAAGGTCAGTTTCATGAGGGCGATTATATCATGTGGGGTAAGGCTGAAATTGCTATTGCATCAAGCCAGAGAGTCTTGCGGCTACCACTCCTGGGTATACCAGCGCAGGTATTCCTCAACATGACTCTCCCAATAGGCCTCCTCATGATAACCCGGGTAAAGATGCCATTCGTGGGGAATCCTCTTCTCTGTAAGCAATTCTTCAAACCAAATTGCTGATTTGGAGATTTGGAGGCGGTCTTTATCGCCCAGGTCCATGTAGATGCGAGGCATAGAACCACGCGGTATAGCGTCTAGCCAGTTTTTGATATGTGGTAAGTCCGTCCAAAAAACAGGCAGGCTGTGCATCCCTATCCCACCGAAAGACTCCCAATGCGAGAAGCCAATGTTGAGTGCCCATCCTGCCCCACGGGAAAGACCCCCAATGGCACGGTGATCTCTATCAGGGTGAGTCTGATAGTTTTGATCGATCCAGGGCACCAGATCTTCAATAACTGCCTGTCCAAACGGGTCCTCGGTTGGCTGACTCCATATTCGATCGCGTGGCATGACAATGATCAGAGGCGGAATCTCTTCGCTCGCGATGAGCTCATCAGCCACTTCATCCACCCCCAAGCGATCCCATTGATCATCATTAAAGCTTTGCCCATGAACCAGGTAAAGAACCGGATATCTGCGATCCGTGAGTTGGTCATAGCATGGAGGCAGGTATAAGCGAAATTCCAACGGCAGTCGGAGAAGATCGGTGCGTAATTCCCCTTTTTCGATCCGACCCGTTTCTTGCTCGCAAGCCAATTGAGTTGGAGATGGAGTGGGTGTGATGGTCAGCGTTGGGCTTGGAGAGAGGCTTGGCGATAGAGTGGGAGAAGGTGTATTTGAAGGCTTTATTGTTGCGACTGGTGAAACAGAGATGGGTATAGTATCAGTTGGATTTGGTATTGTCGATGTGGCTTGAGAACTCAAAAGCCTTCCTCCACAGGCAGCACATGCGCAAGCCAGGATAAGGATGGGGGCGAATTTCTTGAGCCTAACCACTTGTTTCACCTGTGATCACCAATATATCCTTAGATTAACATTCTAATCCCGGAATTATAACTTCCTCCAAAAAAAAATCCACGCCAATGACTTGGCACGGAAAAGTCATATTCCTAATATTTAAGCTGACTCAGTCGGCGATGCGGAGAATCCCTTTTGACACTAACTCAGCAGATTTGATTGCCTATCGTGGTTCAACCGTGAATCTGATCGCTGTGCGTATCTTCTCTTCGATTTCCACATCTACAAATTCAGATATGAAGGCTACATCCATACCGTCTTGAGCCAGGTAGCTCCTGGAAAGCGCTAAAGCTTTAACAGCCTGATTTACTGCGCTGGCACCAATGGCTTGGACTTCAGCTCGATGATGCTCTCGGAAAACACCAGCAATCGCTCCGGCAACAGCGGATGTTCTGGAGGTGCCTCTTACCTTGATTATATCCATTTCGCCCTCCTCTCATTGTTGGCGACTATGACCGAACCCAGTCAGGAGGAGCATTATTGTCTGCTTGCGCGCACTGATTGAATCTCTATTCATTCTACAAGATTTTTTGAAATGGGGCAAGCGGAATCTCATGAATTCCAAGCAAATAACGAACTTTCATGATTCGCTGAGATAGAGCTTAACAGGACTCCCAGTTTATTGTAAACTATTAGCTGACATTCTTACCAATAATATTCAACGAGGAGCTCACAATGGAAGCCACCAAATTCAAAGACTTAGAAATTTCGCCGCGCATTCTCCTTGGTCCTGGACCGAGCATGGTGCCCGCGAGGGTCTTAAGTGCCTTATCGATGCCTGTCACCGGGCATCTCGACCCCGAATTCCTGGCCCTGATGCAAGAAGTTCAAGAGTTGCTGCGTTATACGTTCCAGACCGAAAACGAACTCACCGTGCCCGTATCTGGAACAGGTAGCGCGGGTATGGAAGCTGCCCTGTGCAATCTCATCGAACCTGGCGATCGTGTCCTGATCGCCATCATGGGATATTTTGGAGAACGCTTGTACGAGATCGCGGGTCGCTATGGCGCTCAAGTGGATCGCCTGGAACGACCCTGGGGTCAAGTGTTTGAACCAGACGAGATTAAGGCCGCCCTCGATAAAAAGGATTACAAGCTGCTGGCGCTCGTGCACGGAGAGACCTCGACCGGTGTTCTTCAAACTGGGATCGCCGATATCGCCGCCGCAGCGCATCAAAATGGAACACTGGTCGTTCTCGATACTGTGGCCACTTTAAGTGGCGTGCCAGTTGAGGTCGATGCCTGGGATGTAGATGTTGTTTTCAGCGGTTCACAGAAGAACATCTCTGCACCTCCCGGCTTGGCACCATTGACCGTATCACCTCGCGCCCGTGAAGTTCTGCGCAACCGCAGCACGCCAGTAGGGAATTGGTACCTGGATCTCTCTCTGCTGGAAAAGTATTGGGGTAAAGAACGCACCTACCATCATACCGCTCCCGTTAACATGAACTATGCCCTTCGTGAAGCTTTGAGGCTGATCGCTGAAGAAGGTTTGCAGGCCCGCTTCGAACGACACCGCACCAACGGTGAGATGCTCTGGGCAGGTTTAGAAGAGATAGATATTCCAATGCTCATCCCATCCGAGTACCGCTTACCAGTGCTGACAACAGCATTAGTCCCCAGCGGGGTAGACGCTTTAGAGGTCCGCAAGCGTTTGATGGCTGATTACAATCTTGAGATCGCGGGTGGTTTCGGTCCATTGCAGGGCAAGATTTGGCGAATTGGATTGATGGGCTACAGCAGCCGACCAGAGCATGTTTTATTGCTGCTGGCTGCCTTACGGGAGATCCTCAGCAAGCGATGAGACGTTGGATTTTGTTCTTTATCGTCGTGCTGTTGGGCATCACGGTCGGATTGCTGTATGGCTGGGTGATCAATCCGGTCAAGTATGTCGACACCACGCCGGCCAATCTGCGCTCTGATTACCAAACTGATTTTGTTTTGATGGTCGCAGAGGCTTATCAAGCCGAAGGGGACTTGGATTTAGCAGCACGGCGTTTGGCATTATTGGGAGATAGCCCTCCTGCTGAGATCGTCAGGGGAGCCATGATCACTGCTGCACAAATCCCCTACGCTGATTCAGATCAGGAGTTGTTAAGTTTGTTGGCCAGTGATCTGCAAACCTGGAACCCTGCACCAGGAGCACCCCAATCATGAGAGACGAGCGGGGTTACTGGTATCTGCTCACGGGATTTGTGATCGGCATTGTTTTGGGTCTGGTTTACGCCTGGCTAATATCTCCCCAACAGTACAAGGATACCTCACCGGCTTCCTTGCAACCTGAGTTCAAGGATCAATATCGGGCCATGATTGCTGCCGCGTTTGTTGCCACAGGGAATTTGCCCCGTGCCGAAGCCCGGCTGCAGCTGCTCGATGACCAGGATGTGGTGCGTACGCTTACGGAACAGGCACAACTCACCCTGGCAGAAGGGAGCTCTCCGCGCCAGGCCCAGGCTCTCGGTTTGTTGGCAGTTGCTCTCGGGCAGGGAGAAACCTCGCTCCCCACCGCTGAGCCCACAGAGGAACAAACCAGCGAGCCCTCACAGATACCAACATCCACCCAGCCTATACCCAGTGATACAGTTGAACCGACCACTCCAAGCGTGCAGGATAGCCCCACTGCTGATCAATCCGATCAGACTCCCCAGGTCACTCGTACGGTCCTATCCACTGCAACACCCCTGGCGACCCGCACACCAACCGTTACCCCCGGATCACCCTTTGTGCTTCAAGAGAATACCTTCGTTTGCGATACCAAGTTATCTGGGCCACTGGTTCAGATCGTAGCCGAAGACTCGACCGGGCGCCAACTAGCCGGTGAAGAAGTCATCGCCTCTTGGGAAGGTGGAGAAGACCATTTCTTTACGGGTTTGAAACCCGAACTGGGCAGAGGCTATGCCGATTTCTTGATGACGCCCGGTATCATCTACGAGGTCAATATGTCGGGTGGCGGTCAAACTGTTTCGGATTTGACACCCGCCGAGTGTGAAACCCAGGCTGGAGGGCGTTATTGGGGATCCTGGTTGCTAGTTTTCTCGCAGCCATAATCTTTCATAGAACACTAAATAATTGGAGCAAATACTCCAAAATAGTGTTGTAGTATTCTGGCAAATAAACCGTTCTAAAGATGAAGTAAAATTACTATAATCGAAAACTACCTGATCATCTGGAAAGGAGATCGCCATGAAAATACTGCTCGATCGACGCACATGCAATTGTTGGCAGGCAGCTTGTGAATCTCACTTTGGATGGCACTTTTTGCGTGAGGAGATAACCCCCATTGATTGCACATTGGAAATAATCGATGATGGCAATTCCGAACGAACCTTTTTAATTAAAGACCGCGATGGGATCGATAAACTCCTCGTGGTTGACGATTCCAATTGGGCTGATGCTTACGATTCCTGGCAGCTGGCTTGGGAAGAACAACAATCCCACGGTGGCCAGTAAATATGGCAGAAATTGACCTCGATCCGCTCAAGAGCGCCTTGAAGGGTCAAAAACCTCAGGGGCGCTCTGCACTTTTACCCGCTTTACATCTCGCACAATCCATCTACGGCTACTTGCCTGAACCAGTCGCGCAAGAAGTCGGTCGCACGTTGAACGTACCCCTGGCAGATGTGTACGGTGTGATCGAATTCTACGCCATGCTCTATGATGTACCAGTAGGAGAAACGATCTTACGTGTCTGCGGAGATCCAGCCTGTGCCCTGGCAGGAAGCGATGCCGTATTGGATGCACTCAGCCAACACCTTGATATCTCGACCGACGAGGTCAGCCCTGATGGATCCTTCAGCCTGGAAAGGGCGCCTTGTCTGGGATTCTGCGAGCATGCCCCCGTAGTAAAAGTGGGTGAAGGTACTCTTGGAGGCGCCGATCCGCAAAACATCTCCCAGATTATCTCCTGGACAGGAGGTAGACCCAAAGCGATTGTAGATGGCGACCTGCGTTTACTGACAGCCAACTGCGGCCGGGGAGAACCCACATCCCTGGACGAATATGTCTCCGCTGGAGGTTATTCGGGGCTGCGTAAAGCGCTCCAGATGGAACCTGAAGCGATCATCAGCACCTTGAAGGCCTCCGGGCTCGTGGGTCGCGGTGGGGCTGCCTTCCCCACCGGTTTGAAGTTGGAAGGCGCCGCCTCCGCCCTTGGAGAGCCAAAATATATCATTTGCAACGCAGATGAATCCGAACCTGGGACTTTTAAAGATCGTGTCCTGATGGAGGAAGATCCACACCGCATGTTAGAAGGCCTGCTCATTGCCGCCCATGCGATCGGCGCCCAGCAAGGTTATATCTATGTGCGCGGTGAATACCCGCACGCCTTCAAGATCTTGGAAGCAGCCGTTGCAGAAGCCCGAGATGCTGGCTATCTCGGAGATAAGGGTTTCGATATTGAAATGCGCCTGGGTGCAGGTGCATATATCTGTGGTGAGGAGACTGCTTTATTCGAGTCAATTGAAGGCAAGCGGGGCTTTCCCAGGATAAAACCACCCTTTCCGACCACGCATGGATTGTTTGGCAAACCAACGGTGATCAATAACGTCGAGACATTATGCAATATCCCCTACATCATCGAAAAGGGAGCAGTTGCATACCGGGGGTTAGGCACCGAAAAGTCACCTGGTACGAAACTCTTTTGCGTCTCGGGTGATGTTGCGCGACCAGGTTTGTATGAGGTTCCCTTCGGGGTCACGTTAAGACACCTGGTCTTCGATCTGGCCGGGGGTATGCGTACGCATCACAAACTTCTGGGAATGCTTATTGGTGGTGCGGCAGGGGCATTTACCGATGAAGCCAACCTGGATCGAAAACTTTCATTTGAGGATTTGCAAGCCGCTGGCCTTCCTTTGGGCTCTGGTGTGGTGATGGTTTTTGATGAGTCGCGCGACATACGCGATGTCACCCTGCGGCTGGCCAGGTTCTTCGCCCACGAGTCGTGTGGAAAATGTTATCCTTGCCAGCTGGGTACTCAGCGCCAGTCTGAGATACTTGCTCGCATTGCTGCAGGTGGAATCAAGGCAGGTGACAGGGATCGACTGAGCGATGTAGCTTGGACGATGAGCGATGCTTCCCTGTGCGGTCTGGGTCAGACAGCTGCCACGGCAGTGCTGAGCGCTATGGAGCTTTGGCCAGACCTTTTCTCAGTTGATAGAGGGGGAGACTAACATGGCAGAGAAAATAAATCTGACCATTGATGGTCAACCAGTCAGTGTACCTCCCGGGACGACGATCCTGCAGGCAGTGCAGTCTCTCGGCGAGCAGATCCCAACCATTTGTTACCATGACCACACGACAGCATACGGATTGTGCCGTATATGCGTGGTTGAAGTCGAAGGCAGCCGGGTCCTTTCCCCAGCCTGTGTCGCTCAAGTGAGCGAAGGTATGCGCGTCCATACTCTCAGCGAGCGGGTCGAACGCAGCCGACGTACGATCCTGGAGATGCTCGCTTCAGCAGTGGACCTGTCCGAAGCGCCGGAGATCCTGGAGATGATCGAAGATTACGCTGCTGAAGCGGACCGTTTCCCGGAGAGCGATCGCCGTACCGTGCCCGTCCTGGATGATAACCCCATGTTCATCCGGGATTACGACAAGTGCGTCTTATGCTGGCGTTGCGTCCAGGTTTGCGCGGAAGATGCCCAATACACATTTGCCATCAACTTCACCGGTCGCGGTTACGATACGATGATCGGTACCTTCTTCGATAAACCGCTCATGGAGACGACCTGTGTTTTCTGCGGTCAGTGTGTGGGTGTATGTCCCAGCGGCGCGTTGAAGGCCAAGCGCCAGCACTTGTTAGAGCAGGGCTTAACCCCGGATGAAGTGATGCAGGTCACCCGCACCAAACGGAGAAAGAAAAAACGCCAGGGGTAAGTTTTATTGGTAATGCGGAGGAATAAATGCTTGAAGCGGATCGGATCGTCCCCACCACCTGTCCATTCTGCGGTGTAGGCTGTAACCTTGAACTGCACATCAAGGATGATTATATCTACAACGTTACCTCCCCCTTTGATTCGGTGGTCAACCACGGCAACCTGTGCGTCAAAGGGCGCTTTGGTTATGATTTCATCTACAGCGCCAGGCGGGTCACTTCGCCTCTGATCCGGGTGACCCCACAAATACCCGGTGAGCGAACGGCCGCAAAGGATCCCTCCGAATGGCAGAAGGTCTCCTGGGATGAAGCTTTGGATTACACCGCTGACCGCCTGGTTGAGATCTACCAGCGGGATGGCTCAGATGCCATGTCGGTCTACTGCTGCGCCAAGGCGACCAATGAGGATAATTACCTGCTGCAGAAGCTGTTCCGCGCCTTGTTCCGCACGAACAATGTTGATCACTGCACCAGGTTGTGCCACGCTGGCTCAGTCGTCGCACTGCAGATGGCTATCGGCTCTGCTGCCATGAGCAACACCGCTGCCGAAGTGATCGAAAACGATGTGTTCATCATCACCGGATCGAACACCGCCGAAACCCACCCCATCATTGCCCTGCAGATGAAGTCAGCCGTTGAAAAATACGGTGCCAAGCTGATTGTGGTCGACCCTCGCAGGGTGGAAATGGTGAATTACGCCGCGCTGTGGTTGCCGGAAAAACCCGGCTCCGATGTCCCTGTCTTCTCCGCGATGGCGCATGTCATCATCAAGGAAAAACTCTATAATGAAGAATTCATCCGGGAGCGCACAGAAGGATTCGAAGAATTTGCAGCATCGATGGAGAAGTTCACTCCCGAGTACGCTGAATCCATCTCTGGGGTGGACCGTAATCTGATCGTTCAAGCGGCGCGCATGTATGCCAATGCAAAGAAAGCTGCCATTTACTGGGCGCTGGGCATCCCGGAAAGCTCCCACGGCACGGATAACGCCATGAGCCTGATCCACCTGGCCTTGCTTACCGGTCACATTGGGCGGCGCGGCACCGGGTTGAATCCACTGCGCGGTCAGAACAACGTCCAGGGAGCCTCCGATTCTGGTGCCATGCCCTGGCATTATCCCGGTTATATGGAAGTGGATGACCCGGTCAACGCCCAGAGATGGGAGCAGGCCTGGAACATTGAACCGGGTGGGCTTAACCAGGATCTGGGCCTGACCACAACTGAGATCCTCAGCGAGGTGCGACCTGGAGGGGTGCGCAGCCTGTACATCATGGGCGAAAACCCGATGATGTCCGAACCCAATCTCAATCACACCCGCCACCAAATGGAGTCGCTCGAATTCCTGGTGGCGCAGGATTTGTTCATCAATGAATCAGGCGCCTATGCCGATGTCTTCCTGCCGGCGGCGTCCTGGGCGGAGAAAGAGGGCACTTTCACCAACACCGACCGCCGCGTGCAGCGCGTTCGGCGGGCTATTCCGCCCCGCGGGGAGGCCCGTCCCGATTGGGAGATCATCTGCGATCTGGCCAAACGCATCGAAGCCCGCCTGGGAAGTCAGAATTCGGCCTATTGGGATTATCTTGATCCGGCACAGGTGCTGGAGGAGATGGGGGGCGTCGTGCCCGCTTACGCCGGTGTCAAGTACGAGCGCATCGAAGAGGTTGGCCTGCAGACCCCGGTGCTCGATAATACTCATCCCGGCATGCCATTCCTTTTCGCGGATGGTTTCCCTCGCGGTCGCGGCAAATTCCACCCGCTTGAATACATCCCGGTTGTAGAGATGCCCGATGAAGAATATCCATTCATCTTAACCACTGGCCGCGTCTTGGAACACTGGCACGGCGGCTCAATGACCCGCAACTCCAAGCTGGATGAGCTCTATCCGGAAGCCCTGGTCGAGATCAACCCGGCCGATGCAGCCCGCTTGGCGATCAGGGAGGCAGATGTCGTGCGCGTCTCCTCCCGGCGCGGATCGATCGTCCTGCGCGCCAATGTGACGCACAAGACCACCGTTGGGGTGGTATTCATCCCCTTCCATTTCGCCGAAGCTGCGGCCAACCTGCTGACCATCGACGCCCTGGACCCGCTGGCCAAAATCCCGGAATACAAAGCCTGCGCCGTGCGGGTGGACCCGGTCGAAGAAAGCGAACTGCCCCAACCGCAGGCTCAGCAGATCAGGGGGCGGTACTAGGAAACTCTCTCATTCATCGGTCGAAGGGGGTCTTTGATCTCCGGCATCCTCGCCTCTGCCTTAATATCAGGTCATTTCACTCGCAGGATTACAAATCCCCTTGCTTGGCGGGACTAAAGCCTGCGTGAGCAAAAGATTCTCTGCTCTTCGGGGATTTCTAATCCCCGGAGCCATCGAGCACGCTCTTGCATCTCACAATTTCGATCGCAGGATTTGTAATCCTGCTTGAGCAAAAGGTTTATCCTACCTGCATGGCAGATTGCGCAGTAGTCGGAAAAGGGTCAGATAATGACCCGTTGCCCGCGAAATCAATTCGTGATACCATGCAGCCATGCGTATCAGTAAGGGCCGGGTGGCGGAGGTGCAGCTGCGCTCAGGGGAAGCGAGGCTTTTGATCGCCTGCCCAGATAAATTGGTGCCAGCCGCCGGGCAGTACCTGCTGGCAGCCGAGAATGAGGCGATTCAAGCAACGCCACTGTTCCCGGCTGGAGACTGGAGCAAAGGTTTTCAGGCGGCATCACCTTATCCTGAGTCATGGCGACCGGGATCTGAACTCAATTTATATGGGCCCCTGGGGAAAGGTTTCCACCTGCCTGCGGATACCAGGCGGTTGGCATTGATCGCCACAGGCGAAAGCAATGCGCGCCTGATGCCCCTGGCGAGCGCCTCAGAATCCGATCGCTACAATGTGACTTTATTCAGCGACGCACCGCTCGGGGAATTACCGCCCGACCTGGAGGCGTACCCCCTGAAAGATGCGAAGGAATCGCTCAATTGGGCTGATTTCTTCGCCCTCGATGTTCCCTTAGAGAGGCTCGAGGCGTTGGCAGATGTGTTCGGGGATAACTCTCAAGATCTGGCTGATCGGCGCGGCCAGGTGCTGGTTCATGCCAGCATGCCCTGCGGGGGCATGGGGGATTGTGGAGTATGCGCGGTAAAGGTCAGGCGTTCCTGGAAGCTGGCCTGCAGGGATGGTCCGGTATTTGACCTGCAAGCCGTCCTCAAGGGGGTGAGCTGGTGAACGATCTGCCTTACAATCTCTCATCGCCTAAATATGACCTGGAGATCTCCCCGCCGCTGATGAACGCCGCCGGAAGCCTGGGGTTTGCGCCCGAACCAAAGGGAGCAGTAAATCTTGAGCTGCTGGGCGCATTCATCACCAACCCGATCAGCTATCAGCGCCGTACACCGGCAAGAACGCGAACCAGCCTGCAGTATCCAGGAGGATTCCTGCTGCACTCCGGCTACCCAAATCCTGGATTGCGGGCGGCGATGCGGCGCTACGCAGCGCGCTGGGCGCGGTCTTCTCTGCCGATCATTGTACACTTGCTGGCTGACAGTATTGATCATGTAGCCCGGATGGTGCCACCACTAGAGGAGCTGGAAGGGGTGAGGGGGATCGAGTTGGGGCTGCCGCCCGATGTCGATGCTGGGCTGGCAAGCGAGATGGTCCAGGCTGCGGCAGGTGAACTGCCGCTGATCGTGCGGGTGCCGATGGAAAGTGCTGGTGCAATAGTTAAAGTTGTGGCTGCAACACCACTGACGGCGATCAGCCTGGCGCCGCCGCGAGGCGCACTGCTGAATAAACAGGGGCAAAGAGTGCGCGGCAGATTATTCGGACCGGCGGTGTACCCACTGGCGCTTGCCAGCGTCTTGGAGCTGGTTGAATACGGTGTCCCGGTGATCGCGGGGGGTGGGGTGTACGACCCTGATCAGGTGGATGCCTTCCTGGAGGTCGGCGCGATTGGGGTCCAGTTGGATGCAGTTTTGTGGAGTTTGGGATGGTCTGGGAAGGGGGACAAAGAGTAGCGCTATCGTTCCAGGATAATCGTTACCGGACCGTCATTGGCGATTTCGACCAGCATGTGGGCGCCAAATTGACCGGTTTGGGTGGGAATGCCCATTTCGTTCAAGAACGATGCGAAACGCTCAACCAGTGGTTGGGCAATTTGAGGAGGAGCAGCATCTGTAAAGGAGGGTCGCCGACCTTTGCGGGTATCGGCGTACAAAGTGAACTGCGAGACTACAATCGCACCCCCACCGATATCCAGCAGTGAGCGGTTCATTTTGCCATCTTGATCCTCGAAGATGCGCAGCTGGGCGATCTTCCCGGCTAGGAAGCGAGCCTGTTCTTCCCCATCCTGAGGACCAATTCCAACCAGGATCACCAACCCTGGTCCGATCTCGGCCAGGACCCCTTCTTTCACTGACACGCGTCCATGTTTGACGCGCTGCAGTACGACGCGCATGACGGTTAAATAATTAGAAAGGGATCAAGATAATAAATTTACTAAGATCCCTTTCCCTGAATAGCGACTCAGTTAATTACTTTACGCACCAGACCAGCCACCTCTCCGGGTTCGGCATGGCGGTTTGTTTGTAACTTGGAGTAGACCAGATCCCCGTTGATGCTTACCTCAAAGCGACCCCCATCGGAAGGTACTAACGAAAACGAATCGATTTTGAATTCAAATTCCTTCAAAAGTTCTGCCGCCAAACTGACGGCTCGATCGGTATAGTGTCAAGCTGCACAATAGATTAGTTCAACATTATATAGCATGCTTTGCGTCTCCTTGATATTCGAGAGTGTCCTTCAAATTTGAATGGTATCTACTTCCAGAATTTTGGATGGTTAGTATAACATAGGTTCATGCTGCATATTCCTCATGCTGTGACCGACATTGATTACGCCCCGATCTCCTGTGGGGATCTGAAGGGACGGCGCGAAACGCGGATTATGTTAAAATCGGTATAGTGGAATGTTCGATGAAGTATGGAAAGAAGGTGTCAAATGGATATCGATCTTGATGTCCGCCCCTCACCGATAGCGGGTCGCTGGTATCCTGGGGATGCCAGGCAGCTCGCTGAGAGTGTTGATGAATACATGAAGGTGGCGGAGTTGCCAGAGATCATAGGCGAGGTCATGGCTGTGATCGCACCGCACGCCGGACACAGGTACTCGGGCCCCGTGGCGGGCTATGCTTTTGCCGCAGTTCGTGGTATCCAGCCAGACCTGGTTGCTGTGGTCTCTCCAATGCATCATCCATATGCGCAACCCCTGCTGACCTCTGCTCACATGGCTTACCAAACCCCTCTTGGTCAAATCATGATTGATCAAGAAGCCATTGAGGCATTAAATACAGAACTCGATCAGGCGCTAGGATTTGAGCTGACTCCAATCCGCAATGACCAGGAACATTCGTTGGAGATAGAACTTCCTTTTCTGCAACGTGCTCTAGAGAACGAGTTCCATTTGCTACCGGTCATGGTTCGTGATCAAAGCTCCAGAGTCGGCCAAGCTTTGGGCGAGTCAATAGCTAAAGTCCTGCGTGATAAGAATGCATTGCTTGTAGCCAGCAGCGACCTTTCCCACTTTTACTCTCAGGCTGAGGCAAATAAGTTGGACGGTGAAATGCTGCGCCAGGTGGAAGCATTTGACCCTCTAGGGGTGTTACGCACAGAAGAGCAAGGCAAGGGGTTCGCCTGCGGCAGGATCGCGATTGCAGCAGTTATATGGGCAGCCCGTGAATGGGGAGCAAATACTGTGCAGATCCTCAACTATGCTACCTCTGGGGATGTGACTGGCGATCACCAGGAGGTCGTCGGATACGCGGCGGCCGTCATCACCAGAGTTTAGCTGGCATTGAAGTAGATTTATTATATGGAAGGTTCGCTTACTCTAGATTTGCTTGGACTGGTCGCTGTTGTCATCCTGGTGCTCCTCAATGGCTTCTTCGTGGCAGCTGAATTTTCCTTGGTGAGTGTGCGCCAGACGCGCATTGCTGAGCTGGTGGAGAAGGGACATACGTCCGCCGAAGCGGTCCAGGAGGCGCTCAAAAATCCAGATCGGGTGATCGCTGCAACCCAGCTGGGCATCACTTTGGCAAGCCTCGGTTTGGGGTGGATCGGAGAACCGGCTCTCTCTCATTTTATCGAACCGGTAATAAATCTGTTCCCAGTCGAAATGCGTCCTGGACTCTCGCACAGCATTTCAGCGGGTCTGGCTTTTGTCATTATCACCTTTCTGCATGTGGTAGTTGGGGAATTGGCACCAAAATCGATCGCGCTACAAAATCCAGAAAGGACATCTTTGGTCATTGCCCGGCCTACTCTTTGGAGCGAGCGCATCTTCAAACCCTTCATATGGGCTCTCAATGGGGCTGGCAATACCCTCTTAAGGTGGGTTGGGGTGAGACCAGCCTCAGGACATGAACTGGTCCACTCGGTTGAAGAGCTTAAGATGATCGTCACCGCCAGCACGGAAGGCGGTGTGGTTGCACCCCAGGAAAGCGAGATGCTGCATGCGATTTTCGAGTTTGGAGACCTGCTGGCGCGCCAGGTGATGATCCCCCGTACGGAGATCACCGCAGTAGAAGCTGATTTACCATTAGCGGAAATCATCCCCCTGATTACTGAATCAACTTACACAAAATTTCCCGTGTATGATGACAATTTAGATGTGATCCTCGGAATCATCCACGTCAAAGACCTGCTGCAAAAGATGCAAGAACCTGGATGGCAGGATTCTACGGCTCGTTCTCTGGTGCAGGAACCGATCTTTGTGCCGGAAACGATCCTGGTCAGCGCTTTATTACGGCAATTTCGTGATAATCGCCAGCATATCGCGATCGTATTAGATGAGTTCGGGGGTACTGCCGGTCTGGTAACGCTGGAAGACCTACTGGAAGAGATCGTAGGGGAGGTCAGCGATCCGTTCGACAGAGTGACGCCGGAAATTGAGAAACTTCCGGACGGCTCGATCCTGATCGATGGATTGACCTTGATCGAGGATGTGAACGATTACTTAAGCCTAAATCTATTCGATCCGTATTACGATACCATCGCCGGATTTACATTAGGTAAGATGGGAAGTATTCCCAATGTAGATGATAGTATTGAATGCGATAACGTGTTAATCAAGGTTGAAACGATGGATGGCTTACGAATCGACCGGCTGAGATTAACTCGTCTTGACGGTGATACTTCCACGTAAAATTTATCAACTTTAAGGAAGTCAACAGATCTTTATCGTTTGGGATCCTTGAAAAGCGATTATGCCCACCTACCTTGAAATCGTGGTAAATGTCCCTCAGGTGGAGGGTGTATTTCATTATCACCTGCCCCCTGAATTGGAGGGATTGGTTCTCCCCGGTCATCTGGTTGAAGTTCCTTTCGGTAAACGGCGGGTTCAGGGAGTGGTGTTAGGGCAAGTGGCGCAACCATCCGTGCCTGAGACACGCCCGGTTTATGCGCTGGTAGATCAATCTGTGGTGCTGACAAAAGCACAGCTTTCACTCGCAAAATACCTGGCGGAAAGTACTTTAGCGCAATTATCTGCCTGCATAAATCTGATGTTACCGGCGGGGATAACCCAAATGGCCGATATCTTATACTCGCTCGATAATGGTTCGATATCCGGACGGCGAAAATCTCTCACCGATCTGCAAAAAAGGATCTTGGATTTGCTAGACAGACGCGGGCCTCTGCTAGGTCGCCAGATCGACAGGGCATTACCCAAGGTCAACTGGCGCTCTTCTATGCGAGCATTGATCAAACGTGGTCGTGTAAATACTCAACCAGTTTTACCGACACCAAGTGTAGGTCCTAAATCAGTGCGCACGGTTCACCTTGCCTGCTCAGCTGAACAGGTTGAGGAACAGATGGATGCATTAGGGCGAAAGGGCTCCAAAGCCCTTCAGAGGCGACAGGAGATCATGCGCTATATGCTGGCGGAACCCGGGCCGATTGATGTGAGCTGGGTATATGCGGCCAGCGGCGGAAATTTACAGGATCTACGAAACCTGGCAGAGCGTGGATTGCTGGTGCTGGGGGAGAGCGAGGTTTGGCGTGACCCCCTCAAGGGAGTGGAATACCTCTCCAAAGAACCTCCTCAATTAACCCGGGAGCAAGAAAAGGTTTGGCAGGAGATCGTTTCTGTTCTTCAAGGATCGGAATCAGGAGAAGTTGTCCCGCCTTATCTGTTGCATGGGGTTACTGGTTCGGGGAAGACTGAGATCTACCTGCGGGCGGTGGAGGAGGTGATTCGACATGGTAAACAGGCCATTGTCCTGGTCCCAGAGATCGCCTTAACCCCCCAAACAGTGCGGCGTTTTCTGGCCCGATTCCCTGGTCAAGTCGGATTGGTTCACTCAAAGCTCTCGACCGGTGAACGTTACGACACCTGGAGGCGCTCCCGGCAGGGGGAATTATCAGTTGTAGTAGGACCGAGGTCTGCATTATTTACACCATTACCGGACCTGGGTTTGATCGTCGTCGATGAAAGCCATGATGATACCTATTATCAGGCGGAGATACCACCATATTATCACGCCCGTCGGGCAGCTGTCGCCTATGCGCGTCTTATAGGAGCCGTGTGTATATTGGGTTCTGCCACCCCCGATGTGGTAAGCCGTTATCATGCCGAGCTGGGTGATTGGATCTACCTGCATTTACCAGCTCGTATTCTCGCTCACCGGCAGACTGTAGAAGACCAGATGCAGCGCTTTGCACTGCAGGGTAAAACGTCCAAATACAGGCCCCTGGAGCACCAGGCAGAGACGATCGAGTTGCCACCTGTGAAGGTGGTTGACATGCGCAAAGAGCTCAAAGCTGGCAACCGCTCGATTTTCAGCCGCGCCCTGCTTGCATCTCTTGAGAAGGTGTTGGAGATGGAACAGCAGGCGATCCTCTTCCTGAATCGGCGGGGGACGGCGACTTATGTGTTTTGCCGTGACTGTGGGCACAGCCTTCTTTGCCCACGCTGTGACACACCTTTAACTTACCACCAACCAGCGCGAGCTGCCAGTGCTCTCATCTCTAAGAGAGGTGAAGCAGGATCAGAAGGTTTTCTGGACACCAGACCCAATCCGATACTGAACTGCCATCATTGCGGATACCAACGAAAAATGCCGCATGTATGCCCAAACTGCAAGGGGACTCATATCCGCCAATACGGGATGGGTACCGAACGCGTTGAATCGGACCTGCAAGAGATCTTCCCTCAAGTTCGCACCATACGTTGGGATTATGATACAACCCGCCAAAAGGGTGCTCACGAGATCATTATGAGCCATTTCCAGGCCCACCGCGCCGATGTGCTCATTGGGACTCAAATGCTCGCCAAGGGGCTGGATTTACCCTTAGTGACCCTGGTGGGTGTCATCCTGGCGGATGTGGGATTGAACCTGCCGGATTTTCACGCTGCTGAGCGTACATTTCAGGTATTGACCCAGGTGGCAGGACGCGCAGGCCGCAGCCCCTTGGGCGGGGAAGTTATCCTGCAGACATACCGTCCAGAAAACAATGTGATCCAGGCGGCGGCAGCTCATGATTACGCCTCTTTTTATCAAAGTGAATTGGAGAACCGCCGCCAGATCGGGTATCCCCCATTCAACCAGCTGGTGCGATTGGAGATCAGGCGAACAAGCGCGACTCAGGCGGAAGGCGAAGCTCAAGAATTGGCGGCCAGGATTCAAAACTGGATGGAGAGCGAAAACCGGAAGACGACTCAAGTTGTCGGTCCTGTACCTCCCTTTTACGCACGTCTGAAAGGCCTCTATCGCTGGCAAATAATCTTGCGCGGACCAAATCCACAATCGCTTCTGTCCGGCCGAAAATTGGGAGATTGGCGGGTGGAAGTAAATCCGACAAACTTGCTATAATAGTATAAGGTAGATGCACTCTTTGTAGATAATTCTCAATGTTTAGGAGCTTAGGATGGGTCAAATGAGGCGTGAATTTTTAACCTGGGAAGATGTCGATAAGCTGCTCGATCACCTGCTGCCTCAGTTTGATGAGGAGTTCGATGCGATGGTCTTGATCACTCGGGGCGGCATAATTCCTGGAGGGCTGCTGGCAGAGGCGATGAATATCACGCATATCCTCACAGCAGCGGTGGATTTCCCGGCGCAAATGGAGATGGAGCAAACCGGTCTCTATGTTTGGCCGCGCTTCATTCAGTTTCCTGCAGATCACCTACTTGAAAACCGGCTAACTTTGATTGTGGATGATGTATGGGGTTCTGGTCGTACGATCACTTCAGTCAGGAATCGGGTTGAAGCTGCTGGGGGGTATCCTTTCTCGTGTGTGTTGCATTTTAATCCTTATCGCAATCTATTTGGCGACGCACGGCCCAATTATTACGCTGCCACTACCGATGCGCATATCATTTATCCCTGGGAGATCGATCGCGACGTGGATCGCGCACTGTTAGATGCATCCCCCAAGCCATCCTCCTAAGTCCTTCTCGGATGCCTGCGGAACAGATTAAGATCGCGCTTCTGGGGGATGTCCATGCCAACCTACCGGCCCTGGAAGCTGTTCTCTCTCATGCCAAGAAGAATGGTGCGGCTGCCTTCTGGAACATAGGTGATTTTGTCGGTTATGGTCCTTTCCCCGATCAGGTTGTCAAAAAAACCCAAAAGAACAAATTTATCAGCATCATAGGGAACTATGATCTCAAGGTGCTGAATTTCCCGAAGAAAGATAAGAAATGGCGTAAGAAGAAACACCCGCTGAAATGGCTGGCTTTCAAATGGGCTTATGATAATCTCTCTGATCAAAGCCGTAAATTCTTACACACCTTGCCGGAACAGAAGATCCTGGAAGTGGAGGATAGAAGGTTCTTATTGGTTCACGCCAGCCCGGCCTCAAACGAGGAGCTGTTAGAACCTGACACTCCTCAGGAGCGCTTATCAGACTTAATGCACCTGGCAGAGAGCAACCACGGCGATGGATTGGCAGCGATCATCTTTGGCCATTCTCACCAAGCTTTTATCCGCCAGGTGGAAAACACTTATTTCCTCAATACAGGCAGTGTAGGCAGACCAGATGATGGTGATCCACGCGCTGCTTATACCCTTCTCCAGGTGCACTCGAAAGGTATTAGATGTCAACACTTCCGAGTTGAGTATGATGTGGATAAAGCGGTGGCTGCTATCCGCCAGAAAGGCTTGCCAGAGGCATTTGCTCAAATGTTGATCCAGGGCAGGGACCTGGAGACGGTATTGCGCGAAATGCTCGAATGAGTGGGGGCTTTACAGGATGGCTATCGCTGTGGCAAGTTTTGAGCGCATTTGAGGCTGGTCGAATCTTAGCCAAACGTCATGGAAGGTGCTTATCAGGAAGTAACGTTCGGCGTGCTTGGCTGCTAAATAGGCCACAATTGGCTCAGGATTATCTCGTTCGCTGATCGGTTTATATACCTGGCGGGATTCCCAATCATCCAAGAATTGCCGCAAGATATTACAGGCCACATCTGCGTCGTTCAGATCTCCCAAGTGATCCTGTAGGTTTTTTATCTCGTTGATCAGTTCTTTTGAACCCTCTCCAAGCACCTCGCGAAAGAATTCAAGCGAATAACGTAATTTCTTGAATTCTATTCTCAGCATATGCAGCTGGGAAATGGTAGCCGAGTCCAGGGTTGGACCATAAGCCCGTACAGCTGCCATGCGGGAATAGATCAGAACTGGAACGACGTGTCTCACAAGATGGGGGTCTGTATCGGCAACCGTTTTTGCACCTTTACCCGGAGTGGTCAGGAAATCCAGGAAATCGCGCTTGAAGTTCTCATAAGCCTCACTGTTAAGATACTTCAGCATTTTATCCCGATCATTTTCGCGTTCCTTTTCCCACAGATTCAGGAGAGGTTCCAATCCCTGGTGCTGATCTCCTGGAAGTGTATCCAAGTAATGACTCGCTTTTTCCATAAAGACATCCAGATCACGCACACGACCTAAGGCCCGGCCGGTTGCTCGTAGTCCTTTAAGATGCTTCTTGATGGATTTCCTTTCGAATGCATCTGCGAAAACCTCGAAGGCAGCCCGCATTCTACGCGTGGCGACGCGCATATCATGCAATTCTTCTATGTCCTCGCCCAAGCGGGTTCCTGCCTCGTGACGCACCATCTGGGCAAAGTTGTAGATCAAAACCTTGCGACCTGCTTCAGATAAGGGATCGTCAGGTTCAACGCCTGGGCTCTTCAATTCCAGGAGGAAACTCATACCATCATCCAGGCCTTGATCCATTTGGGTGACTGATTGCAAGCGCACCTTTTGCCCAAATAACATGGACCACAGTTTGGCAGCTTTCCTCCCTTTGCGGGCATCCTTCTTGGCTGTCGGACCGCTGACCAGGATTTTCAGTTCCAGCGGATCGCTCTCTATAGAATCGATATTGGTACCCTGACTCTGGGAGGAATCCAATCCATCCGCGATCCTTAATAGTGATGCCAGAGCGAGTACTTCCAGGTCGGCAGGCGAAATAGGCTGGTCTGCACCTCTATGTGGTTGATCATCTGCATCCCCATTCTGGTAACTCAAGATGGCTTCAACTTTTCTATTTTCTTCTTCGCTTAAGTCGATCAGGGGATGCGAGAGGATAAAAATGTAGCCTGATTTGTTCGCTTGCTTGGCTTCTTGTTTTTCTGTCAGGCATTGCAGAAGAGCCGCAGCCTCCAAGAGCTTGCGTTGATCTATAGGGAGGCGATGGATGGAGCGGGTGCCATCGAATAAAGTCAGTGCCAGGTCTCGTCTGTGTTCTGCCCGGCGGAGATTGGTAGGGTAACGCTGGCGAAGATCTTCGAGGGAAACGGGTCGGATTTCTGTTTCTCCCTCTTGAGTGGGAGCTGCCTCAACGAACGAACTTACCTCTTCCTGGCTTGCTTCTTTTGGCGCAGGAGCGATGTTTTCCTGCTCAAGTGGTACAGGTTCGGTAATTTGTTCGATAGGCAGTGGTTCTTCAGCGAAGATTTCCATGCCTTCAGAGACGAAGCGCCTACGCCAATAACGTGTGCGGCTGGTTGATAAATCTACTTGCTCTGCTACCTGTACGGTTGTCAAACCATCATCATAAAGCAGCAGCAATTTTGCCCGGCGACGGATGGCCTGGGTCGAACCATAAGTGACCAGGGTTTCTATTTGTTCTCTGACCGCACTCTCGATCAAAATGCCCATATTTGATTAGTTCCCGTGATTGGTTGATTCCCGAATTTCGAATAGCCGGACCTGGATATTGAGCGGATCCTGTTTGGTAGGTTGTTTGATCCGCTCGTACGAACCGTCTGGAAGCATGATCCTGGTCTTCATATTATCATTCATGTATTCAGAAAGAACGTCGTCTCGAAGATAGCGGATCACATCCGGGTCTTCGACTGGAAAAAGGACTTCCACGCGATTATTGATATTGCGCGGCATCAAGTCTGCACTGCCTAGCAGGATCTCCTCCTGGCCCGCGTTCCTGAAGTAATAAATCCGGCTGTGTTCTAAGAAACGACCTACGACGCTGATCACGCGAATGTTCTCACTGATCCCTTCTAATCCAGGTCGTAAACTGCACATACCACGCACGATCAGATCGATTTTCACGCCTGCCATCGAGGCATTGTATAGCGCTTTGATCATGCGCTTATCTACCAGGGAATTCATTTTAAAGATCAGATGACCTTGTTCGCCATTTCTTTGGTGCTCGATTTCACGATCTATGAGAGCCGTCATGCGCTCACGCAGGTTAATCGGTGCAACTAATAGTTTACGGTACTCCCCTTTCGATGAATACCCGGTTAGGTAGTTAAATAAGTCAGTCGCATCGGCTCCGATATCCTCATCGCAGGTGAACATGCCAATGTCTTCATAGGATTGAGCAGTGATGGCATTATAATTTCCGGTTGCCAGGTGCACATATCGTCGAATGTGTTCCCCCTCTTTGCGGACGACCAGGGCGATTTTGGAGTGGGTTTTCAATCCGAGCAATCCGTAAATGACGTGAACGCCTTCACGTTCTAATGCGCGTGCCCAACCGATATTGCTTTCTTCATCAAAACGGGCTTTGAGCTCCACCAGGACGGCCACTTGTTTTCCGGTCTCGCGGGCATTCATGAGCGCTTTAACAACCGGCGAGTTGCGTCCAACCCGGTACAAGGTTTGTTTAATGGCCAGAACATTTTCGTCATTTGCTGCTGAATTAAGAAAATCCACCACCGGGATGAAGGAATCATAAGGATGGTGGAGTAAAATGTCCTTCTTACGGATGGCAGCGAAGATGTTTCCATCGTAACTTTCTCCCTGAAAAGGCGCCGGCATGGTCGGAACAAAAGACGTGTCTTTCAGGTCGAATCGTTCGATCTGGTAAAGGCTGAAGAGACTGCTAGGACCGAGAGGGCCTTCCAATGTGTAGACATCGTTTGGATCCATCTGCAAGTTTTCAATCAAAATGTCCCGGATGTGAGAAGGCATCTCTTTGTTGAAGGAAACCCTTACAACTGATCCGAAGCGGCGTTGGCGGACCCCTTGTTCAATGCTCTCTAGAAGGTCGGAAGCTTCTAATTCCTGGATCATGACATCCGCATCCCGGGTAACCCGGAAGGGGTGAGCCTCGATGATTTTTAAACCAGGGAAGAGAAGGTGCAGGTTAGCAGCGATCAACTGTTCCAACCAAACGAAATAGTGGTGGTGTGGCACTGTTCCATCTTTGCGAACACTGCCTGAAGAACGTTTTATCGGCACCAAACGCGGCAATGTGCCTGGTACCTTGATCCTGGCGAAATGATCGCGCTCATTGCGGATGAGAACAGCCAGGTTCAGGCTGAGATTGGAGATGTGCGGGAATGGATGACCAGGGTCAAAGGCCATGGGCGTGAGCACCGGAAAAACCACTTCATTGAAATAACTATCCACATTCTCTTTCTGCTTTTGGTTCAGATCTGCGTAGTTCAGAATGTGAACGCCAGCCTTGTCCAGCTGGGGCAGCAGGTCATTTTGAAAACAATCCTGCGCTTCTGTCATGAGGCTTAAAGTGATTTTACGAATAGAGGCAAGTTGCTCTGCTGGCGTCATTCCGTCCGGGGGTAAATCTTTAACACCGGCTGCGATTTGCTTCTTCAGACCGGCTACTCTCACCATGAAGAATTCATCCAGATTGATGCCGACAAACGCCAAGAATTTCACCCGCTCGAGAAGCGGGTTGCTTTCATCCTGGGCTTCCTCCAATACTCGCCCCTGGAATTCCAATAGGCTTAGCTCGCGATTGATGTAGTATTGCGGATCATTTAAATCAACCTGAATTTCTTCTTCTTTTTCTACTTTATCTACTTTATCTTCTTTATCGACAGTTTTTTCCGCTTCTGGTGGCATATCAGCCTCCCATGTTGTTAATTCGGGTTATCCCTTGTTCTTTTCCTTCTTCTTCTTGTGTTTTTGATTATCATTGCTCTCGAAAATCCCTTCAGCAAACGGGTCATGGTTCAATTCAGAGCTCAATTTGTCGACCAGGGTTTTGAGCACTTTAATGCGCGCATAGAGCTTATTATCTCCCTCCACTATCGTCCAAGGAGCGGTCACAGTACTGGTTTTCATCAACATCTCGTTGACGGCACTGGCGTAGACATCCCATTTCTCGCGGTTGCGCCAGTCCTCATCGGTTAATTTCCATTGACGCAGCGGATCGTTTGCCCGGGATTCAAATCTGCGCAGCTGCTCTTCCTTGCTAATATGTATCCAAAACTTCAAAAGAATTGTGCCGAAGTCCACCAGCTGGCGTTCGAACTGGTTGATCTCACGGTAGGCGCGCATCCAATCGTCGTCGGTACAAAATCCTTCGATCCGCTCGACCATCACCCGACCGTACCAGCTGCGGTCGAAGATAGCGATTTGTCCCGCTTCGGGCATTCGCCGCCAAAATCTATACATATAATGGCGGACAGCATCATCACCCTGCGGCGCAGCGATTGAATAGACGACATAACCGCGCGGGTCTAGTTTCTCGGTGACACGCTTGATGGCTCCTCCCTTACCACCAGCGTCCCAACCCTCAAACACTATGACAACCGGTCGTTCCTGGACGTAGACTTGGTAACCTAACGAATGTATTGCAACCTGGTATTTGATCAGGGATTGGCGATACTCATCTTTGGTCAGCGCGAGTGATAGATCGATTGTATCTAACATATCCCATGCCTTTCCTTCATTAAGATGCTTGGTTTTCTCATTTCATATAAATAATACCGGCTGTGTTGAGTTTTGGTTAGCATTAAAGAACTTGTGTCTCTGATTCACCCGTCTAGGGAGCTGATCTTAATCCTCTGAATTCTCCTCAACTTTCGCTGAAGCCGCCTCCCAATAAGCAGGGTCAGGCAAGGCATCCATTGGGGCGAGCTTCCTCTCTAACGAGGCGATAAGGGATTCGAAGATCTTAACATGCGTGAATCGGCGATTGGTGGCTTCAACGATAATCCAGGGTCCCGATTCTGTCTCGGT